>Ga0222429_100492_pt1 | contig 28014 bp, 24 predicted proteins | sample 1B50Ametagenome_FD_182475 | JGI IMG/M metagenome (GOLD analysis project Ga0222429, IMG submission 182475) | Enriched microbial communities from leaf-cutter ant dump, University of Wisconsin, Madison, United States - 1B50A (version 2) | ecosystem: Environmental > Terrestrial > Nest > Insects nest...
ATTTTTGTTACGGTTTTTCATAGGATATTGGATTTAAAACGGGGCGCATTTCTATGCAGCCCTTTTCTTTTTTATACCCCTTAGGGTATCTATACCCGATAGTAACAACTGGTAATTAATTCTTTTTGCAAAGCTAAATTGAAAAGGTGCTCGTTATAATAGGAATACAATGTTTCGGAATGAGCGCATTAGTAAAGAAATTCTATTTTACCAGGGATTGTTATTATACCAGCAGGGAGGAAAGAAAGTTTTACTGGGTAGAAGTAAAAGATGCCTGGGCATATTTTTATAAGACCGGCTTGCTGAAGGAATCATTTTATTCCGAAAAGCTGAATAATGTAGAAGATGAAACGCATACCAGGCAGTATCTCCAGATCCTTCTCCGCTCGATCATTATGATACAGGAAAATTAGATTAGAATTATTCTCATATATAACGGTTAAAAGGCAGGTATTCCTGCCTTTTTTGTTGTTATCAGGTATTGTTTTTGTAATGTATGTTACAGTACGGCACTTTTATATTAACGATCTTTGTACAAATCCCGTAGTAGCTGTTGGGGCGGGTGATCAAACATAAAAATCAATACCATGACTATTGACCAGATCTATACAGGTTGTCTTGCGCAGGGAGCTTATTATATCCAGAGCGGCAGGGAAGCCGTTATCATTGATCCATTACGGGAAGTAGCACCTTATATACAGAAAGCGGAGAGAAACGGCGCCCGGATAAAATATGTGCTGGAAACCCATTTTCACGCTGATTTTGTATCGGGGCACCTGGACCTGGCAAAAAAAACGGGGGCAACGATTGTATATGGTCCCCAGGCGGCCCCTGCTTTTGAAGCGTATATAGCCCGGGACGGAGAAGAGCTGAAGTTGGGCGATGTCACGATAGAGGTGATCCATACGCCGGGACATACCATGGAGAGCACCTGCTACCTGCTGAAGAATGAGTCCGGAAAACCGGTAGCATTGTTTAGCGGGGATACGCTGTTTATCGGGGATGTGGGAAGGCCTGATCTGGCGCAAAAAGTAAATGAATCGCTCGACCAGGAAAAGCTGGCCTCACTGTTATATGACTCGTTACGGAATAAGATCATGCCTTTGCCGGATGATGTGATCGTGTACCCGGCACACGGCGCCGGCAGCGCCTGCGGTAAGAATATGAGCCGGGAAACATCGGATACGCTGGGGCACCAGAAAAAAACGAATTATGCCCTCAGGGCTGATATGACGCGGGAAGAATTTATCAAGGAGGTTACCGAGGGACTTACCGAGCCACCTTCCTATTTTCCCCTGAATGTGCTGATGAACATCAAAGGATATGAGAGCATTGACCAGGTGCTGGAGCGCGGTCAGCAGGCACTGGAGCCGGATGAGTTTGAAGCCGCTGCGAATGACACGGGCGCACTGATTCTCGACACCCGTTCGGCGGAAATTTTTGCAAGGGGTTTTATACCTAATTCCATTAACATCGGCATAGACGGCAGCTTTGCTCCCTGGGTAGGTGCGCTGATCCCCAATATCACACAGGAGATCCTGCTGGTAACGGAGGAAGGCAGGGAGGAAGAAGTGGTTACCCGTCTTGCGAGAGTAGGTTATGATCATACTATTGGTTTTCTGAAAGGCGGTTTTGATGCATGGAAAGAAGCCGGGAAGGAAATTGACCATGTGCCTTCCGTTACGGCGGAAGAGCTGGTGGAACTGGCGGAGAAGAAGGTGCTGCATATTGTAGACGTCCGGAAAGAGAGCGAGTTTGAAGAGGGGCATATAAAGGGGGCTATCAATGCGCCGCTTGATCATATCAACGAGAGTATGGCAAAGCTTGATAAGGATCAAACCTATTACCTGCATTGTGCCGGTGGATACCGTTCTATGGTATTTAATTCCATCTTGCGGGCAAGGGGTTTCGATAACCTGGTAGATGTAAAAGGCGGTTACAAGGTGTTAGCTGCTACCGGAGAATTCCCGATAGAAAAATAAAACAATAATATCAACCTCATTCTATGAATACAAACGAAAGAGCTTCTGTCCGCAACACCATCTGGTTCAGCCGTATCCTGCGCTGGACACTGGGTTTCTTTTTTACAGGTGTCGGTATATACTACTATAATGAAGGCGCCTGGCCCGCGATCGTTTTTGGTGCGGTATTTTTTATTACCGGCTTTTTTACACCAAGAAGATGCATCGGCGACAGTTGTACTTTACCGGGTAAGCAATAACGACAGGTTGGCTTTATTGCCGGTGTTATGCCGGTCATAATGTTCCGTGCCATAATTACCTGCTGATAACGCTGATTTTGCGCACAGATTTCCGCAGGATGGACCTCGCACCAGGTTATATTACCTGAACTGTACGGCTTTGGCAGGTTGTATCCTGCGGCTCACCATGGAAGGAATAAGCAACGTAAGTCCGCACACCACTAAAGTACCTGCTACAACCAGCAGTACCTGCCACCAGATGACCTGCACAGGAACGACGAGCATATAATAGGCGTTTTCGTCCCAGAATTTCAGGAATCCTGTTTTTTCCTGCAGGTAACATATGCCCAACCCTACAGCCAGTCCTATAAGGATACCGAAGGAAGCAATAAGGACCCCCTGGTAAGTAAATATTTTTTGAACGGTCCAGTCTGTGGCGCCTACGGCTTTTAGTACACCGATCATACGGGTACGTTCCAGCACAAGTATGATCAGGCAGGTAATGAGGTTGATGACCGCGATGACCACCATGATCACCAGGACCACATCCCGGTTGGTATTCTGCAATTGCAGCCAGTCGAAAATATTGGTATAAATGTCTTTAATAGTTTTGCTGCCCCATTCGCCCGGCAGGCTGGAGAATATCTCATCGTTAATGGCATCCATTTTCCGGTAATCGTCTACAAATACTTCATAGCCGCCTATCTGATCCGGTGCCCAGTCATTTAATCTTTGCACCAGCTTTATATCGCCTATCGTATACAGCTTGTCATACTCTTCCATATTGGTCTTATACAGTCCAACAATGGTCAGCTTATCCGGCCGCGGGCGCTGATCTTCTCCCCGGAAAAAATAAATGAGTATACGGTCGTTCACATTCAGTTTCAGCTGCTGCGCTGTGTATTCCGAAATGACCACCTCGCGGCTGTAGGTGCTGTCCGGAAATTCGACCCACCTGCCGGCAGTAAGAAATGGCTGTAGCGATTTAAAATCATAGCTGCTGTCTACCCCCTTGAATAATACGCCTTCAATGGATTCATCTGTTTTGAGAATGGCATATTTGGTGGCAAAGGCCTGCACGGTTTTGATGCCCGGCATATGGCTGATCTCCGCCGCAATGGTGTCATTCTTTGTGATGGGAGACTCTTCTGCGATGGCTGCTTTATGCTGCTCATAATGCTGTACCCTGATATGCCCCCAAAAGCTGAATACTTTTTGGCTGACAGCATTCTGAAATCCATTGACAAATGCGAGGGTCAGGATCATAACCGCCACACTAATGGCGGTAGCCGTAATGGCCAGCCTGATGATGATCCTTGAAAAAGTCTTTTGCCGGTTAAATGCGATCCTTCTTGCTATGAACGATGCCGTATTCAATTGCCTTATTTTGTACTAAATTGTGAAGATAAATGAAATCGCCGATGTTTAATCGAAGACCCTCTTTTAGGAAGCATTTCAAGTTTTCGTTCTGTACAAATTTTCCGTCCGGTGAGACACCGACCGGTTGCGGATACTACAGGCAGGTGTCACCACCCGCCTGTAAAGATTTGAACTTTTTCACGAAAGGTAAATATGCCCCCTCTTTTGTATTGTTATTGTTGTCTGTTTTCTTTTCGTTGACGGAGGTGATGGCACAAAGAGAACCTGATAAGATCTTCATGGATAATATCAAAACCGTACAGTTGACGATGTACGAAGACCAACTGGCGTATCCTGTCATCCGCTTGAATGGAAACGATCAGTTGCAGCTTGATTTTGACGACATGGATGCCGATGTAAAAAACTACTATTATAATTTCGAGCTTCGCAATGCCGACTGGTCCGCCGTGCAGATGAGCTATTTTGACTATGCCAAAGGATACCCCAATCAACGCATTACCAGCTACAGGAGCTCTTCTCAAACCCTTACGAACTACACCCACTACCAGCTTAATTTTCCCGACAGGAATATTGTACCCACCAAAGCAGGCAATTACGTACTGAAGGTTTTTTTGAACGGAGACACCTCACAGCTTGCGTTTACCAAACGGTTTTTAGTGATCAGCAACATGATGTTTGTGGCGGCGCAGGTACAGCAGCCGTTCGGGCAACAGTACTTCAGGAGCCATCAAAAAATAAACCTCTCGGTAAATGCAGGTACAGTTAATGTCAGCTATCCGCAACAACAGGTGAAAGTGATGATCCTCCAGAACAACCGCTGGGATAATGCGGTGCAGAATTTAAAACCCAGCATTATCCGTGGGAATGTATATGAATACAACGCAGAAGCAGATTGTCTTTTTCCTGCCATGAGAGAATGGCGGTGGCTGGACCTGCGCAGCTTCCGGCTGCTTAGCGACCGTGTCCGGCGCCAGGAGAATACAAACAGGACCTATGACCTGTATACCGTACCCGATGTCAGCCGGAATATCCAGCGCTATGTTTATTACCGCGACTATAACGGGATCTACGCATCGCTTACCAACGAAAGTGTTAACCCATACTGGCAGGGGGACTATGCCGCTGTACATTTCACCTATGCCCCGCCGGACAATATTCCTTACCGGCAGGACCTGTACCTGGTGGGCCAAATAACCAATTACGGAAAAGACCCGGAAGCCAAAATGAGCTGGAATGAAAGCCAGGGCGTTTACCAGACAACCCTGTGGCTGAAGCAGGGTTATTACGACTATATATATGCGCTGGAAGAAAAAAGAAACGGCCAGACCGTATTTACCACCGATCAAACCGAGGGGAATATCTGGGAGTCTGAAAATGAATACATGATCCTGGTCTATTACCGCGAATTAGGCGGCAGATACGACCAACTGGTCAATATCACCACTTTAAATTCTATGACCAATCGCCCCTGATCAAACCGCTTATGTCCGAAGGATAAACGGGGCCGCTCGTAACCGGCCAATGATTATTTTATTGACCTGATAATGATCCGTTATCGATTTATTAAAGTATCATCACTAACAAGTAGTTTGTATTCCGCAAACCACGACGCGCACAGCGGTCAACGTCCCCCACTGACCGAAAAAACTAATTTGGATACCTGTTTATTATAAGAAGCATTCATTTTCGATAAGCCTGCTTTGCCGCGTATGCAATTGGAAGACCGACGCAGGCAATTAGTATACTTATTGCAAGTAAAGCATCTGACAGTTGAAAGGGACGCGCAGTGATCCGGCTTAGCCGAACCACTACCTGGGTAGTAACAAGCCAGGCCGTAAATGCTATAAGAACAGCGTTAAGGAGTATGCTTCGGTGCAGCAAAGCCCATTTCGGATAGAGCCCGAAAAAGCAAAAGGTACAGGCAAAGACGATAATAAAATGAAAAAGCAGTCCTGAAAAAGGCATTTCAAAACCACCATTGTATGCCGCCTTACCCCAGACGCCACTGGCAATGTATGCCAAAACACGATCGGGTGTAACACCATTCGACAACCACGCATTGGCAAACGCAGCCGTGATGTCAAGCGTACCTGCTATTAAAGTGGCTATTAATATGGGTTTCCACCTTATATTGTGTATGTTATCCTTCATTGGTGGTAATTTCTTTTCCGGAGAAGGAGATCCTCAGCTTTCATCATACAGGCTTATCCAAGAATAGCCTGCACCTGTCTTATTTCATTTCACATTTAATTCTTATCTCTTTATTGTATTATTTGATTTGGAATTTGTCGTCATTTTCAACGCAATCAATTTGATCAAGTTCCAGTCCTTTTGAAAATTCTATGCTTTCTTTATTTTTAAAAACCATTTTCCCGTTTTTTTCTTCCATATCGCCAAAACCTTCTGTTGCTATTCCCTCATTTATAAGGAAAGCAACTTCACGCACAGATATTTTACCTTCGGAAGAGAACGTGTAATCAGCAAATATTTTATTACCTTCTAACTTTCCTTCGATCGTACCATCGTTCCTGTCTTTTCCTTCAATCTGATACTTCAATATTCCCGTAACAACATTCGGAAACACTTCAATTTTAAGCAAAATAGTGTCTTTGCCTGATGCTGAAGCAAAACAGCTGCTTTGCGGTATCATTATTTTTGCAACTTCGGCAGGGTCATCGGGTTCAGATGTAGGAGTGTTTGAGTTACAGGAATACAGGAAGGATATAACTGCCGCGGATAAAAGAACGTTTTTCATAATAGTTTTTGTTTAAAGTTACGCTTCCGGGGTATTTCGTTCTTACATGCTGTCATTAAAACATAATTTTCGAATATTATATTATAATGCAGATTTCTAAAGACTTCCAGCTCATAAAAGAATGGCTTGAATTTATTAATAAAGGTAAGTGCATTATTTTGAACAAAGGGTATAATGCATTTATACAGTCCTATTTACCTGCGGAGAGTAAATTTCAAATCTCCGCAGCCCCAAATGAAAATCGGACACAGTTTTTAAAATCTGTTTTATATAACGGCAGCATCAGAAAACTTCCCGTACTACTTTTTCAATCACTTTGGGCTTGCCCAGGGTGTAGTAATGCAGCACCGGCACGCCTGCTTTTTTCAGCTCAATTGATTGTTGCTTCAGCCATTCTGTGCCGATCAGCTCCACATCCTTATCGGTTTTCGCTTTGGAAACTTCAGCGCTGAGCTCATTGGGAATGTCCACATGAAATATACGGGGAAGAATGTTAAGCTGTTTGAAGCTCGAAACCGGTTTAAGTCCCGGTATGATGGGAATATCAATACCGTTCGCACGGCATTTCTCAACGAAGTCAAAATATTTCCGGTTGTCAAAAAACATCTGTGTGATGATATAGTCGGCGCCGGCCTCCACTTTTGCTTTCAGGTATTGCATATCGGTAGCCGTATTGGGCGACTCAAAATGTTTTTCGGGGTAACCGGCAACACCAATACAAAAGTTGGTTTTGAACCCGTTGCGGATATCATCCTCCAGGTAAATGCCGTTGTTCAGGTTCACGGTTTGTTTCAGCAGGTCAATCGCATACCGGTGCCCTTCCGGCTCAGGTTCAAAGAAGGTCTCATTTTTCGCAGCGTCTCCCCTCAGCACCAGCACATTGTCTATACCCAGGAAATGCAGGTCTATAAGCGCATCTTCTGTTTCACGGATGGTGAACCCCCCACAGATCAGGTGTGGCACGGCATCTATCTTATAATGCGCCATAATAGCGGCACAAATGCCAACCGTTCCCGGGCGTTTACGGACTTCAATCTTTTCAAAGTTGCCATCTGCCTTTTTCTTGAAGATATGCTCCGCCCTGTGATAGGTAACGTTGATAAAGGAAGGATTGAACTCCATCAGCGGATCCAGGTGCTCATAAATAGAATTGATCGTCTTCCCTTTCAGCGGAGGAAGTATTTCGTATGATAGTAGTGTATCTTTAGCTTGCTTGATATGGTCAATAACTTTCATCCTGAATAGCTTTTGTTCTCCTCTACAGGAGATTTTATCCGCTTTAAACGGGCAGATTTGTTAGAATCTGCAAACTTAGCGCATCCATTCCATACCAAAAATAGCTGTTAAAGTAAATCAACCGGTTTTATCAATAGGGCATAACCTGTATTTTTGCCAAAACCCAAAGATTTGAATTTAACGATACACACCAGCGAACTTGTTAAAAAATATGGCAGCCGTACGGTAGTTAACCATGTATCCATAGAGGTAAAACAGGGGGAAATTGTGGGGTTGCTGGGTCCGAACGGTGCGGGAAAGACCACTACCTTCTATATGGTGGTGGGGCTGATCAAGCCGGATGAGGGAGAAGTATTCCTGGAAGATGTGAATGTGACCAGGCTTCCTATGTATAAACGGGCGCAAATGGGGATAGGATACCTTCCGCAGGAAGCCTCTGTATTCCGGAAGCTGAGCGTGGAGGATAATATCAGCGCTGTACTGGAGATGACAAAGCTTTCCAAAGCCCGGCAAAAGGAGAAGCTGGAGGCCCTGCTGGATGAATTCCGCCTGCACCATGTACGCAAAAATAACGGGGATTCGCTGAGCGGGGGCGAACGCCGCCGGACGGAAATTGCCCGCGCGCTGGCGGTAGACCCCAAATTTATTTTGCTGGATGAACCCTTTGCGGGGGTAGACCCTATTGCGGTGGAAGATATCCAGGCTGTGGTAGCACGCCTTAAATTCAAAAACATCGGTATCCTTATTACCGACCACAACGTAAATGAGACACTTTCCATATGCGACAGGGCGTACCTGCTGATCGACGGAAAGATCTTTAAGCACGGCACCGCGGAAGAGCTGGCAGAAGATGAACAGGTAAAAAGGTTGTACCTCGGCCGTAATTTTGTGCTGAAACGGAAGGATTATCTTCATGAAGAGGCTATGCGGGGAATGAGCGAAGTGACCAATGCCGGGCAGGGAAATTAACCACAACCGGGCAATAGCATGCCGAAGCCGGTTTTTTCTTATTTTGCTTCACGATTATGGGAATATTAGGATCAACAATATCACAACTTGCCAGAATGCGGCTGTGGCGGATAGAAGCATGGGTACAAAATCCCATTGCGTCTCAGAGAGAAGTGCTGCAGGACCTGGTAACATCGGCTCAATACACGGAATTTGGACGGAAATATAACTTCTCCTCCCTTTTTTCCATTAGGGAATTCAAAAAAGCAGTCCCCATCCATGAATACGACGACCTGAAGCCATACATACAACGTATGATGGACGGAGAGTCCAATATTTTATGGAATACGCCTATTAATTGGTTCGCCAAAAGCAGTGGGACTACCAGCGATAAGAGCAAGTTCATCCCCATCAGTGAGGAAAGCCTGGAAGATTGCCACTACAAAGGTGCAAAAGATACGCTTACGCTCTATTACAACTTCAACCCCGAATCTGAGCTGCTTACCGGGAAAGGACTGGTAATCGGCGGAAGTCATACGATCAACCAGTTGAACGAAGAGATCAGCTTTGGTGATCTCAGCGCGGTATTGCTGCAGAACTCCCCCCTGATAGGACAGTGGTTGCGTACCCCGGAACTGGCAATCACCCTTATGGATGAGTGGGAATCGAAGATTGAGAAGCTGGCTGAAAGGACCATTCACGAAAATGTGACGTCCATTTCCGGCGTTCCTACCTGGACGCTTGTGCTCTTTAAGCGCATACTGGAAATGACGGGGAAAAGCAACATGTCTGAAGTATGGCCTTCGCTGGAGCTGTATATACACGGAGGCGTATCGTTTACCCCTTACCGGGAGCAATTCCGGAAGATCATCGGGAAGGACATTTTTTATATTGACAGCTATAATGCCAGTGAAGGATTTTTTGCTGCTCAGGATCGTCCGGGAGAAGAAGGTATGTTACTTTACCTGGACCACGGCATTTTTATGGAATTCATGCCGGTAGAAGAATACGGGAAAGATGATCCGCAAACCATCGGGCTGAAGGATGTGGAAACCGGCAAGAACTACGCTTTGATCATCAGCACCAATGGCGGATTATGGCGGTACCTGCTGGGTGATACCATCCAGTTTACTTCTCTTTATCCTTTCCGTATAAAAGTATCCGGCAGGCTGAAGCACTATATCAATGCGTTCGGAGAAGAGGTAATGGTAGATAACACAGACAGGGCGATATCCGAAGCCTGCGCAAAAACAGGTGCTGTGGTGAACGACTATACCGCGGCACCCGTATATTTCAGCGATAACGGCAACGGCGCCCATGAGTGGCTGATAGAATTTGATAATCCTCCCGGGGATATTGAGCTGTTCACAGACGCACTGGACAAAACCCTGCAGTCGGTGAACAGTGACTATGAGGCCAAACGTTACAAGGATATAGCACTCAAAAAACCTGTTGTGCATGCCATTCCTCCTGGCACCTTTACCGCCTGGCTAAGAAGCAAAGGGAAGCTGGGTGGGCAGCATAAGGTTCCCCGGCTGAGTAATGAACGGGGTTACCTGGAGGAAATACTTCAATTCAGAAAGATATAAATGGACTGGAAACAATACCTGAAAAGATTGCGCCCGGTGCAATGGCTGTATAACCTGTGGCATTACAGGGAATTGCGTCATAACGCAGATGCCTACCGCCGGCATGGTGTGCATAAGCCGTTGTTTACCTCTATATCAGGCAAAGATTTCCCGGACAAGACATCACAGGCCTGGCTCGACAGGACCAACTCCCGCACGGTTGCGCCGGCACATCCCGCTTTTAATGAATTTACTGCAGGCATACAGCAGCAGATACTTGACTGGTCAGACAGGGGATATATGATCCTCCCCCGTTTTTTTGACGATACTACCATAGATGCTATCAACGCAGAAGTGCAGCGGCTGCAAACAACCGGTAAGCTGCATTTTGAAAACAGGAACAAGCTGATGTTTGCCAACCGGCAATCGCCGCTCATCAGGTCTGTTACCGAGGAGCCGCGGCTGATATCCATCCTTTCTTTTTTGCTGGATAAAAAGCTGGTTCCCTTTCAAACCATCAATTTTATTACCGGGAGCGGGCAACGGGCGCATTCGGACAGCATTCACATGACCACCTACCCGCTGGGTTATCTTATTGCCGCCTGGATCGCGCTGGAAGATGTTACAGAAGACAGCGGCCCGCTGTTTTATTTTCCGGGCAGCCATCATTTACCGTTCCTGTTCAACAGCGATTACAATCAACAATCTACCCTGCTGACGTTGGGCAGGAAAAAGTATTCCGACTACGAGGATTATCTGCAGGAGCTGGTAACAGAAAAGAATTTCGATAAGGAAGTTTTCCTCCCCAAAAAAGGGGATGTCCTGGTGTGGCATGCCAATCTTGTGCATGGCGGCTCGCCTGTTACCAACCCGGATGCTACGCGTAAAAGCATGGTCATCCATTATTATGCAGATGATGTGGTGAAGTACCATGAAATAACTGAACGTCCTTCTTTACTGAAACCGGATTGAATTAGGCCGAGTTTATTATATTGCACGTTATAATTCTAAAATTTATTCGATGAAACTACTAACTGACAAAGTTGCCATAGTGACCGGGGCTGCAAGGGGAATAGGAGAAGCCATTGCATTAAAACTGGCGGAACAGGGAGCTAATATAGCTTTTACCTATGTAAGCGACAGCAGCGCTGTGAAGGCCATTGCACTGGAAGGCAGGCTGGCCGCTTTGGGCGTAAGCGCCAAGGCTTTTCAAAGCAATGCGGCGGATTTTGCACAGTGTGAAACTTTGGTCAACGATGTGGTGAAAGAGTTTGGAAAAATAGACATCTGTGTTAATAATGCAGGCATATCAAAAGATAACCTGTTACTGCGTATGTCGCCCGAGCAATGGAATGAAGTATTAAACGTGAACCTGACCAGCGTGTTCAATATGACCAAGCAGGTGATACGTCCTATGATGAAAGCAAAAAGCGGCAGCATCATCAATATGAGCTCTATCATAGGTATTACCGGCAATGCGGGGCAGAGCAGCTATGCAGCCAGCAAAGCGGGTATCATCGGTTTTACCAAAAGTATTGCCAAAGAAATGGGCAGCCGTAACATCCGTTGTAATGCCATTGCCCCGGGTTTTATTGAAACAGATATGACGGGTTACCTGAAAGAAGGGGATGCTGCGGAAAAATACAGGAGCAGCATACCGCTGGGGCGTTTTGGTTCCGGCGAAGATATTGCGGATGCCGCGCTGTTCCTGGCAAGCGACCTCAGCCGTTATATCACCGGGCAGGCGATCAGCGTATGCGGCGGGCTGAATATGTAGGGGAGTTGTAAGTGGGTAGTGGTTAGCTGCAGGTCTCAGGATAGAATTTTCAAGGTACAGGATCCATGATAAAACAAACCCTGCATCTCGTGACCTGTACCCTGCTGCCTGGTAACCTGCGTCTTGTTCCTATATCTCCATCTGCATCACGTAATCATTCATGAAGTACCCGTTCCCGATGTCGATATCTTCTTCGGCAATGGCCACAAACCCTAATTTTTCGTAGAAGGACTTTGCAGAATTATGCCGGTTGACATTCAATGCAATCCTTTTACAGCCTTCTGCTACTGCCTTGTCCCGGATAAACCAGATCAACTGTTTACCCACACCGCTTCCCTGGGTGAGCGGTAATACATATATCTTATGCAGCTTGCAGAGGTCATCAGGCTTCTTCTCCCATGATGCAAAAGCAATGGGCCGGCCACCTGTTTCTGCTATCAAAAAATGATGCCCGGTTGTCATTTGACGGGTAAGTGATGCATCACTGTACATCATCTCCAGCATATATTCGGTCTGCGCTTCCGTAAGGATATGGGAATAGGCTTTTGGCCAGACTGTTTTTATAAGCTGTTGAATGAGCGGGATATCCTTTTCTGTTGCTTCCCTGGTGCGGACCGCCTGCATACCTATTTTTTTAGAAGTTGTTTCACTTTTCTGAAGCTGCCGTCATTAGCGGGTATCCGTATATGATAGATATGCGCCAGCAGCTCATAAATGTGAATATTTTGAAAGGACCCTGAAATATAGTTTTGCCTGAAGGCAGGCCCCGTTGCATAAAAAATACCATGCATATCTTTTAACCTGTTATCATATCCATGGTTGCCCTTTTCCACCTTTTGCCCGGGGCTGGTGATCAGGGTCCACCCGGGGTCTGCTACCAGGGTAAAATCGAGGCAACGCTCATTTTTTCCAAAATGCAGCCGTTTCGGCATTTTTCCTGAAACCCAGCCTTTCACGTGGGGTATCCGTTTGATGGCAGCCGCCATGCTATCATAATATCCCGGGGCGGCTTTTAAAAAAACAACCGGGCTTCCCGTAACGGGGTATTCCAGCCAGTGAGACGGAACATGTTCTTCGAGAACGATATTTCGCTGGTCACTGAGCGCCGTCATGCCATGATCGGATACTACCAGCAGGTTAATGCTGTCGGCCATGGGCAGCATTTTTAGTTTTGTCCTCAATATGCCAACAAGACTATCCGTCATCCTGATCATAGCGCCTGCTTCGGGGGATTCGGGTCCAAAACCGTGCAGAACTTTATCGGGTTGCTCAAAGTAGACGGATATAAAATGTGGGCGGGATGTATATGGCAGTTGCAGCCATTGTATGATGGTGTCTATCCGCTGGGAAAGGGGGATCGTTTCGTTGTAGTGTTTCCAGATGCCGGGTTGTCTTCCCCCGATAACCGTTTCCGAGCCGGGCCAGTTATAAGATGCCGTCCTTATGCCTTTTTCCTCCGCAACCACCCAAAAAGGAGTGCCCCCGTAATAAGCGGGGTTTGTTTTCTCTGCGTTTGCCAATGCAAATGTTTTACCGGTAGCGGGATCTACAAAACGGTTGGATACAATGCCGTGATGATCGGGATATAACCCTGTAATGATAGTATAGTGGTTGGGAAAGGTTTTGGTTGGAAAGCTGGAGATCAGCGATTTTGCCTTAACACCGTCCCGGGCCATCGCATCCAGGCCGGGCGTGCTGTACATATCAGGAAAATCCCAACGGAAGCCGTCCAGGGACAATAACACCACATAAGGCTTATCTGCTTCCTGGCTTTTTACGTATAAGACCACCAGCAGGCAAAGCAGGATCCTTAAGCTATGAAACACAGGTTGCATCATTGTCAAACCTACCAAAAACACGCTGAGTGACAAAATCGGGATTACGTACTTTCCCAAGAATACCAGGTACAGATCACCATAACCTGCGACGTGCAAAACCGGATTTGTGCGCCGTTTTTATGTAATTTCGCAGGCTATTTTCATCATTTACCCAAAAACAACTTGACCCTGGAAGAGCATAACTGTTTATCCGGATAAAGTTTTCACAGATTATGTCAGCTACGTTAACGCATGCACAATTAAGGGAGATCGCAGAACAGTTCGGCACGCCGGTATATGTTTACCACGCGGAAAAGATAACAGCGCAATATAAGAAGCTGACAGACGCATTTGCCGGCATGAACACCACCTTTTTCTATGCCGGTAAAGCCCTTACAAACCTGAACATACTCAAGCATATCAGGCGCATAGGGTGCAATGTTGATTGCAGCTCCATCAATGAAGTACTGCTGGCTTTCAAAGCAGGTTTTGCCCGGGAGCAGATCCTGTATACCTCGAATAATATTGATTTCGGCGAGATCATTACGGCAAAAGAGCTGGGTATACATATCAATATCGACAGCATCTCCAACCTGGAGAAGTTTGCCGCGAAATACGGTGGAAGCTACCCGGTGGGTATGCGGCTGAGACCCAATATTATGGCAGGCGGCAACCTGAAAATATCTACCGGTCATAGTAAAAGCAAGTTCGGTATCCCCGTGGAGGATGTGGACCAGGTAGTACAGTTGATGAAAACCACGGGCTTAAAAATAAAGACCCTGCATATACATACCGGCAGCGAAATAAAAGATGTGGAGGTATTTATAAAAGGAACGGAAGTGTTGTTTGAGCTGGTATCACTTTTTCCCGACCTGGAAATAATAGATCTCGGGGGGGGATTTAAAGTGCCGTATATGCCCGGGGAAAAAGGAACCGATATCGGGCTGCTGGCTACAAGGGTGAAGGAAGCTTTTAAGGCACTGGAGACACAAACCGGCCATAAGCTGCAGATATGGTTTGAGCCCGGCAAATTCCTGGTCAGCGAAGCGGGATATTTTATCACCCAGGTAACTGTTTTAAAAAGATCCGGGGAAATACGGTTTGCGGGGGTCAACAGCGGGCTGAACCATCTGATAAGGCCGATGTTTTATGGCTCTTACCACCATATCGAAAATATTTCCAATAATGAGGGTCCCCAACAGGTATATAACGTGGTAGGAAATATCTGTGAAACAGACAACTTCGCGGAGGACCGTACCCTGCATGAGATCCGGGAGGGGGACTACCTTGTATTTTATAACGCAGGCGCCTATGGGTTTGAAATGGCTTCCAATTACAATTCCCGTTTCAGACCCTCCGAGGTGATGGTAAAGAATGGCGCCTATCATTTGATAAGAAGGAGGGATACCCTGGAAGACCTGCTGCAAACCCAGATTATTCTGGAGGATTAATGATACATTTGGGGACTATTCAACCCCGTACCATAGATAGATTGCATGATGAAGTTGTATGTTTTAATTTTCTTGCTTGCCGGATCTGTACCTGCTGCCTTTGCCCAAAAGGCTGTTGCCACTATTGAGCTGAAAGTTAAAAATGTAGATGAAGGATTGATAACGGTAACCCTGCCGGTACATCATACCGTATTCTGGGGTGCTTCCCGCGTTGATACACTGAGGTCGGGTAAACCCCATATTATTTCCCTGGATAACACACAGACGGGGTATGTTCATCTTGATGTATTCAACCGGGCGATACGCCTTTTTGTGCAAAGCGGGAATAAATTATCGGTAACAATAGATGAAGAGAACGAAACGCAGCCATTGATCATTACCGGCGATAACCGGGAAGGACAACTGTTGCTCAGCAGCAATGAGCTGGTATATGCAGGAAACCAGATTACCCGTTATAAAACGGATACGACCGCTGCATTGCTGACACAACACGTGGAAGAAGATAAGAAGGTCCGGCAGTCCGTGTTTAAAGCATTATTTGACGAAAAGAAAATTGATAAAGCGTTTTACGATTTTGCCATCCTCACACTGGACTATTATCATGCGGCACTTATTTCTGAGGTAGTGTTCAGCAAATATGCGGTAACTACGCTGGCGCCCAACCACCCGCAATACAAGCCCGTGTTTGCACCAGAATGGGGAGCGTTGTGGGAACGGATCTATAAGCAATACCCTGTGAATGATCCCGCAGCTTTGCGAACATTCGGCTACAATGATGGTTTCAACACTTATGCAGGCAACTATATTATGGGGTACCTCAGTTGGATACAATCAAAGCAGGGATCACCCAAGCCGCCACAAAACTGGTCAGTGGAAATACAGCAAATTATACAACGCATTCAGAATAATATGCAGCCTGAAGTAGCGGAATACGTAGAGGCTACGATCCTCGTGACCGAGCTTGGGCTGGAAAAAAACTATAAGGACCTGCTTTCACTGGCTGACGCTTTCAGAAAAAAATTTCCACAGAGCAGGTACCTGCCTTATATGGAACCTCTGATAAACAAAGCCAGGGCTTACCTGAACAGGGCCGGCGGCGAGTTTACGGAAGATCAGAAAATGGTGCCGGATTATGCAGCCATTAATTCTTTTGCAGAGCTGGTAAATAAGTTCCGCGGTAAGCCGCTGTTTGTAGAGTTCTGGTCTTCCTGGTGTTTTACCTGCAAAGAGGAATTTAAGAACGGACCGGAGCTGCAGAAATTCCTGCAGAGTAAGGACATCACGCATCTTTTCATTTCCGTGGATCACCAGGTGGCTTTGCAGGAGTGGAAGGAAATGATAAAATACTATGACCTGAAAGGGTATCATGTACGGGCCAATCCAAGCTTACAGAAAAGCATCTCAAATATTTTCTGGAACGGGAAGGGCACTCCCCTGCCTTTATATGTCATTATTGACGCATCCGGAAATATTGTAGAGTTTGATGCGTTGCGGCCTTCAGAAAAGAAAAACCTTTACCGGCAGATAGAAAGTAAGCTCAGGTAGCAATCCCATGGTCTTTACCAGGTCAAGATACAGCTTTCAGAAATAAGGAAAGGGTTACGGGAATTTAGCAGGGTAAACCCGCTTTTTCACGTTCGTTAACGATTTATTAAATAAATGAACTTATATTTATCCCCTTAGTTTTTTAAGCAACAACATTTCCACAATGAAAAAAAGATTCTTTCTTTTACTGACGATTATTGGCATTTTCATTTTTTATGGTTGTGACAAACGAAGTGGTAAGCCCAGGGTTTTGGTGTTCAGCAAAGCAACGGTCTTTTACCACCAGTCTATTCCCAAGGGAATTGCCACGATCCAAAAGTTAGGTGAAGAAAATGGTTTTGATGTAGATACCACAACCAATTCTGCTTACTTTAACGATGACAGCCTGCAGCATTACGCTGCAGTCATTTTCCTGAATACTACCGGTCCTCTGCTGAATACTAACCAGCGTATTGCTTTTGAAAGATATATACAGGCGGGAGGCGGTTATGTGGGAGTACATGCGGCTACCGACTCCGAATATGACTGGGGCTGGTATACCCGTCTTGTTGGTGCACAATTTTTAAGTCATCCCCGGCCGCAGGAAGCCAAATTAGTAGTGAAGGATAAAAATCATCCCTCTACCAAACATTTGCCGGACGAGTGGATACGGACCGATGAGTGGTATGATTTTGTAAAGCTGAATAAGGATGTAAATGTGCTGATCACCATAGATGAAAAAAGCTATGAAGGCGGAAGGTTGGGTGATCATCATCCCATGGCCTGGTATCACGACTATGATGGAGGAAGAGCATTCTATACGGAATTCGGACATACGGATGAAACATATGAGGAGCCAATGTACCTGCAGCACCTGCTGGGAGGAATTGAATATGCTATGGGAGGCAATAAAAAGCTCAACTATTCAAAGGTTACTTCCCAGTATCCGCCGGATGAAGACCGCTTTACAAAAACGATGCTGATAAACGGCGAGTTTTTTGAACCTACGGAAATGACTATTCTGCCCAACTTCGATATCCTGGTTGCGCAGCGCAGGGGGGAGATCATGCGGTACAGTAATAAAACCGGGGAGCTGAAGCAGGTAGGTTTCCTGAATGTTTACTTTAAAACTGCCTATGCCAAGGCAAACTCGGAGGAAGGTGTGCTGGGGCTGGCCAAAGATCCCAATTTCGATCAGAACAAATGGGTATATATATTTTACAGCCCCTTCGACACATCTGTTAACAGGTTGTCGCGTTTCAAGTTTGAAAACGATACCATAGATAACAAAACGGAGCAGGTTATCATGCAGTTTTATGAGCAAAGGGAGATTTGTTGTCACACAGGTGGCTCTATTGCCTTTGGTCCCGACGGATTATTATACGTCTCTACCGGGGATAATACCACGCCTTTCGACGAACCGGGTCAGAAATATACGTCAAAGGGGTTCGGACCGTTAGACGACCGCCCGGGGCATGAACAATATGACGGGCGGAGGTCTTCCAGCAATACCAATGACCTGAGAGGTAAGATATTACGGATCCGGGTAAACGAAGATGGCAGCTATGAGGTTCCTGAAGGAAATCTTTTTGCAAAGGGAACGGAAAAAACCAGGCCGGAAATATATGTAATGGGTAACAGGAACCCTTATCGCATATCAGTAGACCAGAAAAACAGCTACCTGTATTGGGGGGAGGTAGGTCCCGATGCCAACCAGGACAGCCTGCAGACCCGTGGCCCAAGAGGCTACGACGAACTGAACCAGGCACGCAAAGCCGGTTATTTTGGCTGGCCGCTGTTCGTGGGCAACAACTACCCCTATCACGTTTATGATTATGCCACCGGTATTTCGGGTGAAGCATTTGACCCTGAAAAGCCGGTCAATAACTCAAGAAATAACACAGGGCTTACGGAGCTGCCGCCGGTATCTCCGGCATTCATCTGGTATCCGTATGGTGAATCGAAGGAATTTCCGCAGGTAGGCAGCGGCGGCAGAAATGCAATGGCAGGACCTATCTATTATTCTGATATGTATCCCAAGGAAACACGCCTGCCGGACTATTATAATAAGAAGGTTTTCATTTACGACTGGATCCGGGGTTGGGTAAAAGTAGTGACGTTACTGCCTGACGGCGATTTCGACCGCATGGAGCCGTTCATGGAGCACACAAAATTCAACAATGCAATTGATATGGAAATGGGACCGGATGGCAGGCTGTATGTGCTGGAATACGGAAACGGATGGTTTGCCAAAAACGAAAATGCCGGTTTATCCAGGATCGATTACAACGGCGGGAACAGACCGCCCAAAGTTGGCAATGTATCGGTAAGCGCCACTTCGGGAACATTACCGCTGACGGTGAAGGCTACTGTTGAAGCAAAAGATCCCGAAAAAGACGCCCTGACATATAGTTGGACCGCGGGCGGGCAAACAAAAGAGACAAAAGACCCGGAAGTAGAGTTCACATTTGACAAAGCCGGTGATTATAATATCTCGGTGGAGGTGAAAGACAACAAGGGAGCTGCCGGTAAAAGCAATGCGGTGGGCGTATATGCAGGTAATACCGCTCCTGCCGTAAATGTGGCTATCAGGGGTAATCAATCCTTTTATTTCCCGGGAAAATCAGTACAATATGACGTAACTGTAAATGATAAGGAAGACGGAACGGCTATTGACGCCGGAAATCTTTACGTTACCGCCGATTTTATGGAAGGGGCTGACAAGGCTGCCATTCCTCAGGGACACCAGCAGGTAATTGCTGCCAACAATGGTAAAAACATTATGCTGGCGCTTGATTGTAAAACCTGTCACAAGGTGGATGAAAAATCCATCGGACCTTCCTTTATGGATATTGCCAGGAAATATCAGAAAGATCCCAATGCGGTAAGTTACCTGATCGACAAGATCATTAAGGGCGGCAGCGGCGTTTGGGGTGAGGTAGCTATGGCGGCGCATCCCGATCTTTCAAAGGATGATGCACGGCAGATCGTTCAATGGGCGCTGTCGCTGGCAAGCGAAGGCTTAAAGAAATCGCTTCCTGCACAGGGCAGCATTCCGGTGAAGGAGGTAAAGGATAATGAAGCATTATATATCTCCGCGACCTATACGGACAAGGGTGGAGATAACATCAAATCCCTGAGCGGCGGTTCTGCTGCGGTTTTGGTCAGCAGCAAGCTTGGACTGGGTAATGCTAAAAACCTGGAAGGATATCAATCCGTGACCTTCGGGGGCAGGAAGCTGTTGCTGGCGCCCGGTGCAAAAAAAGGCTGGTTTGCTATTGACAGCGTAGATCTCCAGTCTGTGAACGGCGTGGTGCTGAACCTGGCATGGCAGGATGTAAAAACGCCGCCCAAACCGGGAATGGTGTTTGAAATAAGGCTCGGGGGCGCTGAAGGCACTAAGCTGGGAGAGGCTGTAATGCAACCCTTGGCCGGAAAGAACAGCCTGCAGGTGCGTATTAAATTTGATGAAATAAAGGATAACAAGCCGCAGAGCATTTATATTGTCAGTACGCCAAAAGAAGCCGGTGAAGTAATGTTTGCCATTTCAGGACTGGAGCTTATTTCACAGTAAAAAAATTGATTCTACCTCAAAAGGCGCGGTTGTGTCATAATAATGATGCAACCGCGCCTTTTTGTGCTTACTTGCTGCCCCTGCAAGACAGGAAAGAGCACCTTTGTTTGATACAACCATTTACCGCCTGTATCATACAGCAGTATATCATTTTGGCTGCTTTTTTTTACATTTACACTTCACGTACGCAGGCACGAATAAATGGTTTTACATGACAATACCGGTACTTCTCCTCCTTGTTCTATATGTCGGTTATTTTTTTCTGATCAATACTTATACCCGGCTGTGGGATAAAATACCTTCGTATGACCGTGTCAACCACACAAACGGGAATATACAGGTAACGGTCGTTGTACCGGCAAGGAACGAGGAACAAAATATTGCTGCCTGCCTCGATGCTTTATTACATCAAAGCTATCCGAGGAACCTGACGGAGATAATAATAGTAGATGATCACTCCGAAGATAAGACGGCTGAAATTGTGAGCGCTTATAAAGCTGCAGGTGTAAGATTGATCAGCCTGAAAGATCATGTCAAAGAGGGTGAAATGATCCGTTCCTTTAAAAAAAAGGCGATTGAAACAGCTATTGCCAGGGCAACAGGGCAACTGATCATTACAACTGATGCGGATTGCACGGCGGGAAAAGACTGGATATCAACACTGGTTGACCATTATTTGCAAACCGGAAATGTTCTCATTGTCGCTCCTGTAGAAATAAAACTCCGGAAAACGTTGTTGTCTATATTTCAAAGTATGGATTTTGCCGTACTACAGGGGATCACCGCTGTAGCCGTTACCGGTAAGCTCCATAACATGTGTAATGGCGCAAACCTGGCATATGAAAAACAGGTGTTTCATGATGTCGGAGGATTCAGCGGCATAGACCATATCGCTTCAGGGGATGATATGCTCTTGATGGATAAGATCGGGAAGAAGTATCCCGGACAAACAGGTTATTTGTTTTCCGGGGCGGCAATCGTTTCCACAATGCCAGCGGAAAGTGTGCGACAGTTTATGCATCAACGTATCCGGTGGGCCAGTAAGGCTACCAGCTATCAATCAGCGGGCATCAAGCTTGTGCTGCTGCTGGTATTGATGGTGAATATATCATGGCTGCTGCTGCTGACCGCAGGATTTTTCAGCGCCTTATGGTTTCGCATTTTTATGGTAACAGCTTTTTATAAGATGCTTATAGAATGGCGGTTTGTGAAAAAGGTGCTCGACTTTTTTTCGATGAACAGGCTGATGCCGCTTTTCCCGCTGTTTCAGCCACTGCATGTGCTCTACACCGTTGCTGCCGGGTTTGCCGGGTTATTTACAAAGTATGAATGGAAAGGACGAACGGTCAGGTGAGTCAGGGTGCAACCTGCACATTGCGGTTAAAGCTTTCATCAAGCGAAATAAGGGTCTCGGTCCTTTCAATTCCCTTTATTTTCTGAAGCTCGTCATGGAGCACATGCCGTAGCTGTGCAATATCACGGCATACCACTTCTATAAACATGCTGTAGTTGCCTGTAGTGTAATTAAGCCGTACGATCTCGGGGATTTTTTTCAGGTCTTTAGCTACTGTATCATACAGGGAGCTTTTCTCCAGGTAAATTCCAATAAAAGCGGTGATATCATAGCCCAGCTCTTTCAGGTTTACATTCAGCCTGGTACCCTTTACTATACCTATTTCCTGCAGCTTTTTTATCCGTACATGAATGGTACCTCCGGATACCGAAAGGTTCTTTCCCAGGTCTGCGTATGAAATACTCGCGTCATCCATCATAGCAGACATTATCTGAAGGTCGAGGTTATCCAAATTAGGTTTAGATGGCATTTCCAGTAGCTTTTTATTGAATTCTGCATAATTACTACAAATTTTTCAAAAAAAACTAAAAAAAACCGCCAGCTTTTGAAAAAAAATTATTTTTCAGAAAAAGCCCGTCAGCTCCATTCCTCCCATTTTTTATCCTGTGCTTTATTGACCCTTGCAGCGATCAGCACACTCAGCTCATAGAGGATGACCAGGGGAATACATACGATCATCTGGCTTCCCCAATCGGGGGAAGGTGTGATGATAGCGGCTAACACCAGCAGCGCTACGTAGGCATATTTGCGGTAGGTTCTCAGGAAGCCTGCTGTTAACAAGCCTATCCTGGCCAGCAGCCAGGAAGCCATGGGCAGCTCAAAGGCAATGCCCGATCCCAGCGTAATATCCATCAACGATTCGAGGTAGTCGGATAACATGGGACGGTACACCAGGCTATGTTCAGAACCTAACTGGTAGTTATATAAAAAGTTGAAGGTAAAGGGTGCCAGCATAAAATAACCGAATGCCGCTCCAAGAAAGAAAAAGATGGATACCCAGAAGATGATACCGCGGGTATGCTTTAATTCTTCCGGCTTTAATGCAGGTTTCACAAAACGCCAGATCTCCCAGCAGAGATAGGGGAATGCTGCAATAAGCCCTCCCGCAGCCGCTATCATAATGCTGGACATAAACGGACCGGCAACGGTGGTAATTTGTACATCCAGGTCTATTGGAGGCATGCATAACGAATCTCCCATGCCCAGCTTATGACTAAGTGCACAAAATGCCCGGTAAGAGATAAAATCGGAGTGAGCAGGCCCCATAATGACCTTGTCAAAAACCCAGTCTATGAATACAAAAATAGTAATGGCAAAGATGAGTACGGCCAACACAGACCGGACAATATGCCAACGCAGGGCTTCCAGGTGATCCACAAAGCTCATTTCCGCTTCTTCTTCTTCCTGGGACCCCCTTATTTTTTTAAAGAATGATTTCCTTTGTGATTCAATTGCCAACGCTCAGAAATTAAGGTAGCAAACCTAACGAAATCTGGTGAAATCTGCCGGTCGTTTTTTATTTAATTAACACTCAAAGCGCTACAACAGTCCGAAATTCCACATTATGGAATTCCGGACATATGCCATCTTTTATTAAAACTTATATTATGGCTGAAATAATTGCTCAATCCGGTGGCGGTAAAAAGAGCCTGTCCAGGCAATTGCGGGTAGATATGACACCCATGGTCGATCTCGGCTTTTTGCTGATCACCTTCTTTATTTTTACCGCGGTTGCAGATACTCCCAGGACCCTTAAGTTATTAATGCCCGTGGACAGTCCCAGCTCTACATTAACGCCGGAAAGCAAAACACTGACAGTGTTACTAACGGCGCCCGGAGAAGCTGTTTGCTACGAAGGCAGGGCCGACGACAACCCTGCTTTGCATCGGGCAGACATGACGACAGGCAGGGAAGAGCTCCGCCATATCATTCTTGCAAAGCAACAGGTACTCCGCCGGCATACAGGCACAGCAGACTCCATGGTAGTGGTGATCAAGCCGGGGCAGGAAAGCAACTACCAGCAGCTCATCGCCACACTGGATGAAATGATTATCTGCGGGGTGAAAAAACATGCAATAGCGACATGGGACGAGTCTGACCGGTTATTGGTCTCCTTCCGTTAAATTTCACCTGGTCATACATTTTTTCAATTTTAATTGGAACTTTGTACGAACCAGATTTTATGAAATACAATTTTTTGGGTAAATCGGACGTACGGATCAGTACGGTAGGATTTGGCTGCATGTCCCTCGGCAGGGATGATACAGAAAATGCAAAGCTGATCACCGGCGCCATAGACGCGGGCATCAATTATTTTGATACAGCAGATCTTTACCAGCAGGGAGACAATGAAATTACGCTCGGCAAGGCGATAAAGCCTTACAGGAGCAAGGTGGTCATTGCCACAAAGGTCGGCAACCAGTTGAAGCCCGATGGAAAAGGCTGGATATGGAATCCTTCCAAAGAATATATACTGTCGGGTGCAGATAAAAGCCTGGAAAGGCTTGGAACCGATTATATTGATCTTTACCAGCTCCATGGCGGCACCATCAACGACCCTATTGATGAGACCATTGAAGCTTTTGAAATGCTGGTAGCAGCCGGCAAAATAAGATACTACGGCATTTCCTCCATTCGTCCGGAAGTAATACGGGAGTACGTAGCGCGCTCCCGGATCAATAGCGTAATGATGCAATACAGCCTGCTGGACCGGCGTCCGGAGGAAGCCTGTTTATCGTTGCTCCACGATCATAAAATAAGTGTGTTGACCAGGGGTAGTCTTGCGGGAGGGTTGCTGGCCGGCAAATATGCCAGGCCTTACCTGAACTATTCGGAAGACGTGGTACACAAAGTGTACCTGGCGGTGCAGTCTATTTCCGGACCGGAACGCTCTATGGCACAAACAGCGATGCGGTTTGTATTGCAACAACCAGGCATTACTTCTGCCGTTGTTGGCATCAGGACACAAGAGCAGCTGCAGGATGCCATAGGCGCGGCGGATGCACCTGCACTGACGGAAAGTGAAATACAGTTCCTGAAAAATTCACTGCCTGTCAATTACTATGAACAATACAGGTAGCTAGTGTCATGTCAGCGATAAAACGACGGCTAATATTTTCCGCTGATTTCGCAAATAAGCGCAGAAGGCTTTGATTATCTGCGGAATTCAGCGGAATCTGCGGGAGATCTCAAATGAAAATTCATGTTTGACACTAGCCGGCCAATAACCGCCGGATATCAGCTTCCAGCTTATCCGGCGCCGTCATGGGAGCATATCTTTTTACGGGAATGCCGTCCTTATTCACCAGGAACTTGGTAAAGTTCCATTTTATCCTTCCACCCAGGAAGCCGCTGAGCCTGCGTTTCAGGAATTTGAACAGGGGATCTGCATTTTTACCATTCACGTTTATTTTGGCAAATACCGGGAAGCTTACCCCATAATTGAGCCGGCAAAAATGTTCGATCTCCTCTGCCGTTCCGGGCTCCTGCCTGCCGAATTGATTGCACGGGAACGCCAGCACGACCAGCCCTTTATCCTTATATTGTTGATAAAGCTTTTCCAGCCCCTCATATTGCGGTGTGAATCCGCATTTGCTGGCGGTATTCACGATCAGGAGGGTTTGGTCTTTGTAGTGCTCTAAATTTATTTCATCACCCTTTAATGTACGGACCTTGAAATGATATACTGTTGCAGCCATGGTTCAAAATTATTCATAATCGCTTACAATTACCCCAGGTTGTATTTTACCGGATATTCTGTTGTAAATTGATCGTTCTAAAAACGAGCCGGATGAAAAAAGCTGTTCTGATATTGGGAAGCTGCCTGTTGCTGCTGGAGGCAAAAGCACAGCGCTCCTTTCAAAAATTATATCCTGTTAACTTTTCAGAAGTGATAATCACCGATGGCTTCTGGAAGCCCAGGCTGCAAACCGTAGCCACAGCTACCCTGGATGCCTGCGTGACCTATACGCAGGACAAAACCGGGCGCATCAGGAACTTTGAGAAAGCGGCGGCCCGGAAAGGTAAGCACGAGGGTATTTATTATGATGACTCGGATGTATACAAGGCAATAGAAGCCATAGCTTATTCATTGAAAAATCATCCTGATGCGAAACTGGAGAAAAACACGGATGAGTGGATAGACAAAATCACAGCCGCGCAGTTGCCGGATGGATACCTGAATACTTATTATACGCTTACAGATCTAAACCAGCGGTGGACGGATATGGAGCGGCATGAAGATTACTGTGCGGGACACCTTATCGAAGCCGGGTTAGCCTATTATAATACCACCGGCAAACGGAAGCTGCTGGATGCCGGCATCCGCTTTGCCGACCACATCGATTCTGTTTTCCGTGGGCAAAACCGTCCATGGGTAAGCGGTCACCAGGAAATAGAGCTGGCCTTGATGCGCCTGTACCATCACACCAGCAATAAAAGGTACCTGGAGCTTGCAGACTGGTTCCTGCAGCAAAGAGGACATGGCTATGGCACCGGTAAAATATGGGATGAATGGAAGGACCCGGACTATTGCCAGGACGGACTACCGGTGAAGGATCAACGAAAAATTACAGGACATGCGGTAAGAGCAATGTACCTGTATACCGGTGCAGCAGATGTTGCGGCCGTAACCAATGACAGGGATTATATTACTGCCATGGATTCCATCTGGGAAGATGTCATTTACCGGCATCTTTATATCACCGGCGGTATCGGTGCGCAAGGCTCCAATGAAGGATTCGGCAAGCCCTATGACTTACCCAATACCAGCGCCTACTGCGAAACCTGCGCCTCTGTAGGAATGGTGTTCTGGAACCAGCGTATGAATATGCTCTCCGGAAATGCAAAGTATATTGATGTGCTGGAGCGCAGCCTCTATAACGGTGCGCTGGATGGATTATCGCTTTCCGGTGACCGGTTCTTTTACGGCAATCCCCTTGCCTCTTCCGGCGGCTACCGCCGTAGTGAATGGTTCGGAACAGCTTGCTGTCCTTCCAATATCGCACGCTTGGTGAGCTCCCTTGGAAACTATATTTATGCCACCTCTGCCAATGCAGTTTGGGTGAACCTGTTTGCAGGTAGTGAAACAACCGTTTCCTTAAAGAACAATAAAGTAAAGGTACTGCAGGAAACAGCCTACCCATGGAAGGGTGATGTAAAGCTTGTGATCTCACCTGCCAAAAAGCAGCGCTTCGATCTTCGGGTACGCATCCCCGGTTGGTTATCTGTTCCTGTTCCCGGCAACCTTTACAGGTATGCCGAGCAAACAAAAGCTTCTCCTGAGATACAGGTGAACGGACAAACAGTTGATTATACTGAGGAAGATGGTTATGCTGTTATCAACCGGATATGGAAAAAAGGGGATGAGGTTACAATGGTGCTCCCCATGGAAGTAAAGAAGATCGTCAGCAATGATACCGTTAAGCAAAACAGGAACAGGGTCGCCCTGCAATATGGACCACTGGTATATTGCCTGGAAGGCGATGGTGGGACATTAAGAGCAGGAAATGTCATATTACCGGCGGAAACAAAATTCGAGACACTTTTTGACGCCTCATTGCTGGGAGGTGTAAATACCATACAGTTCAAAGCGCCGGTACTGTTAATAAGCAGGGATGGCACATCGGTGTCTACGGAAATGCGGTCATTGACCGCTATTCCTTATTATGCGTGGAATAACCGTGGCGCCCATGACATGCAGGTATGGCTTCCGGAATCCGTACAAAAGCTGGGTATTAACGAATAATGCAGATGATGCATTTGCGATGGCGAAATGTTTCACCGGGAATGAAGTAAAACTGCGTCCGGGCTATTTAGTGCACCTATTCCTGTCAATGACATATTATGCAAATTACTGTTAATCAAATATCTGTAAGATGGCACATCGCACCGTGAAATATTTGTAGTAAATGTGGGACAAAAGATCTCACGAGCCGCAGCACGGCGAAATCTTGATTTGTTTTCGTAAACACGGTCCTCATTTTAGCTCCAAACTCCCTGATATTTTACCCAGGTAAAGGAGATCGGTCACCTTATTGACTTTACATGTCAAGGCTCAATGATTGAGAACTCCTGATCGGGAACTTAAATTGACGGCGATGGTGTCCCTACTGACCTGGCGTGCGTCGTGGTTGGTGGGACACGGCAGGGTTCCCCATATTTTTAATCCTGCTGGTGTAAACCTTCCACAGGATGACCTGCTGTTATTTTATGCTGGGAGGGTGGTGGGCGTATTCCTGAGTGCCATTAGAGGCACAAGTGACCGGCAAGGCAAACACGGCGCAGGCATCAACAAGTGAATTTCATTTTATAACTTCACATTCCTTTGTAAAGGATCCTGCTCTTCTGGTAGTGTTCAGACCAGTATGTCTTCAATTCTTTTCAGTCCCTTGCTTACCGGCAGGTTCTTCCAGAGTATCTCATAAACGGT
>Ga0222429_100496_pt1 | contig 27681 bp, 32 predicted proteins | sample 1B50Ametagenome_FD_182475 | JGI IMG/M metagenome (GOLD analysis project Ga0222429, IMG submission 182475) | Enriched microbial communities from leaf-cutter ant dump, University of Wisconsin, Madison, United States - 1B50A (version 2) | ecosystem: Environmental > Terrestrial > Nest > Insects nest...
TACAGAAAAGAAATAGCACCGATCTGGTCAGTGGTAGCGATCGGCCCGCATCTGCAGGGCGTTGTTATTTGCGTAACCTTCTCCTGTGTCTGGTGTTTATCTGCACGAGCTGTGGTTCGATCCCCAAAGAAGGGCACCAGGAGGGGGTGTATGATCCGCATGAAACATTTAACCGTACATCCTACCGTTTTACTGATGCAATCGATCGCAGGTTACTCGAACCGATTGCGGATGTGTACATCAAATATGTTCCAGAAGCGATACAACGCCCTGTCAGTAATTTTTATCGTAACCTTTCCTACCCCAGTGTGGTGCTGAACAGTTTCCTGCAGGGAAAAATACACCAGGGATTTTCGGATACGATGCGTTTTGTGATCAATACCACGATTGGTGTCGGGGGGCTTGCTGATATGGCTGGGCACATGGGGTTCCCGGAACATAACGAGGATTTTGGACAGACGCTGGCAGTATGGGGGATGGATAGCGGATCCTATCTGTTCATTCCTGTTTATGGTCCGAGCACTTCCCGCGATGTGGCGGATCTGCCAGTCAGTATATTTACGGATGGGCTCTACTACTTGGCTTATGTGCTGAGCGGGCCGGTGATCATTCCACTGGCTGTTCTGCGCATCGTCGACAAGAGAGCCGGCCTCTCGGGCCCGATGAAGATACGTGATGAATCGGCATTGGATCCCTATCTGTTCGTGCGTGAAGGTTATATGCAGCAGCGAGAATATCTGATTCACGATGGTAATCTGCCTGCTAGCCATTACGATGATCTGCTGATCGATGATCCAGGCTTGATGGTAGATCCTGAAAAGACGGATTCAGCACCTTGAGTGTTGTAATTTTGTCATATGGTTTTTTCAAAAAATACAATTCCTTAGATTATTGGGCTATCGTTTGCGGTTGATAGCTGCACAATCATTTCAGGCTGATTTATCGAATAAGGATTTTACGCTTTATGTCCATTTCACCAACGTTTCCCGGATCTTCCCTGCAAAAATCTTCATTGTCAGACCCCTCGGTCGTATCAGAACCTTTTACGGTCGCTGACAGGGTGAACGGGATTTCTGCCGCTGCACTGGATGATGCCATTACCCGTGCTCGCTCTGCTTTGCTGGCGCAACAGCGGGAAGATGGTCACTGGTGTTTTCCGCTGGAAGCAGACTGTACGATTCCGGCTGAATATATCCTGATGATGCACTTCATGGATGAAATAGATACCGCACTGGAACGCAGAATTGCCAATTTCCTGCGTAACCGGCAGGTAACTGACGGTCATGGTGGCTGGTCGCTGTATTATGGCGGTGACTTCGATATGAGCTGCAGTATCAAGGTTTACTATGCGCTGAAGCTGGCCGGGGATTCGCCGGAAGCAGCACACATGGTTCGTGCCCGTAATGCCATATTGGAGCGGGGAGGGGCCGCGCGCTCGAATGTATTTACCCGCTTGCTGCTGGCCATGTACCGCCAGATTCCGTGGCGTGGTGTGCCGTTTGTTCCGGCTGAAATTATGCTGTTACCGCGCTGGTTTCCTTTTCACCTGAGCAAAGTGGCGTACTGGTCACGCACGGTGATGGTACCGCTTTCCATTCTGTGCACGCTGAAAGCCAAAGCGGCCAATCCACGTAATGTTCATGTACGTGAACTGTTTACCATCGACCCGGAAAAGGAAAAAAACTATTTTCCGGTACGTACACCCCTCAACCACCTGCTGTTGTATCTGGAACGACTGGGCTCAAAACTGGAGCCGCTGATTCCATCATTCATCCGGCGCAGAGCCTTAAAAAAGGCTGAGCAGTGGACTATTGAACGGCTCAATGGGAAAGATGGCCTGGGGGCGATTTTCCCGGCAATGGTTAATGCCTATGAGGCACTGACGTTGCTGGGCTATGACCGTGATCATCCATTGCTTCAGCAATGCCGTCTGGCTTTACGTGAACTACTGGTAAATGAAGGGGAAGATATCACCTGGTGCCAACCCTGTGTGTCTCCCATATGGGATACCGTGCTGGCTTCGCTGGCGCTGCAGGAGGATAAACAGGCTGACAGTGAACCGGTTCGCCGTGCCCTTGATTGGATCGTACCCCTGCAGGCACTCGATCAACCAGGTGACTGGCGCGATAGCTGTCCCGATCTGCCTGGAGGCGGATGGGCGTTTCAGTATGCCAATCCGCACTACCCGGATCTGGATGATACTGCTGCCGCAGCATGGGCGTTATGTCAGGCGGATACGGAGGATTATCGCACCAGTATTACCCGGGCGGCAGACTGGCTGGCAGGCATGCAATCGAGTAATGGTGGTTTTGCCGCATTTGACATAGACAATGTGCACTATTACCTGAATGAAATTCCATTCGCGGATCATGGCGCGTTGCTCGATCCACCCTCGAGCGATGTGACGGCGCGCTGTATCGGCCTGCTTGCACTGAATGGCGAGGCGAGGCACCAGGAAGCCGTGAAGCGCGGACTGGCATTTTTACTCAGTGAACAGGAGCCATCCGGCGCCTGGTTCGGGCGTTGGGGTACCAACCATGTTTATGGCACCTGGTCCGTGCTGGAGGCATTGAAGTTAGCGCGGGTGGATCATGACCATCAGGCGATAAAACGTGCGGTGCACTGGTTGAAGTCGGTGCAACGTGCCGATGGAGGATGGGGAGAAACCAACGATTCGTATCTTGATTCCCGACTGGCCGGACAATTGGAAACCAGTACTTCTTTTCAGACCGCATGGGCAGTGCTTGGGCTGATGGCAGCAGGCGAGGTGAGAAGCGCGGCGGTGAGAAACGGGATCGATTATCTGATCCGTACGCGGAGTGCTGCCGGGTTATGGGAAGAACCGTGGTTTACCGCCCCGGGTTTTCCAAAGGTGTTCTATCTGAAATATCACGGCTACTCCAAATATTTCCCGCTATGGGCGTTGAACCGATATCGTGCATTGAGTAGTAATGAGCTGGCAACGTGAGTCGGATTGGTATCATTGTCGCCTTGCGGGCAGAAGCCAGATGCATTACGCAGCGCCGGCTCTCTCTCGGCCAGACAGTAACATTAGATGAAAACTTGCTGATCAGGATATCTGGCATGGGGGATGCAGCTGCCCGCCATGCGGCAACTGCTTTATGTAACCAGGAGGAGATTGCCGGGCTGATCAGTTTTGGTGTGGCAGGTGCGCTGGATGACAGCTTGCAAGCCGGTGATCTGATTTTGCCGGAAGCAGTGCTGGCAGACAGGAATTATCCGACAGACGACGCATGGTGCGCACGTATCCGTTATTGTTTACCGAAGCACATCAATGTTATTCGTGACACGTTAGTGACCAGTGATGTAGTACTGACTACGGAAGCGGCCAAACGTACACTTGCAGCCCGAAGTGGCGGGTGTGCGGTTGATATGGAAAGTGGTGCTATTGCGGCGGTTGCGGCAGAGAAAGGGATACCATTTCTGGTGATACGTGCTATCTCAGATCCGGTGCAGTTTTCTCCGCCAGCTGCACTGATGGATGCATTGCAACCGGATGGCAGCGTCAAGCCTGTATCCTTACTGGCTTTACTACTGAAGCGTTCACTCAGTCTGAATGAACTGTTGCGTCTTGCACCTGGTATGAGGACAGCCTGTAGTACGTTGAAACAGGTTGTTCAGGCAACCCGACATGAGCTGGGCCGGCAAGTATCCGCATCTGCTAAAGCAGACGCCGCAAATCTCCCCTCATAAAGCCGCAAGAAACAGCATCGATATCGATATCCCTGCTCAAGATCATTACCTTGAACAATTCTCCCATTTCGGCAGGACTGACCAGCCGCTGTACCTGGCTGACCAGCGGCAAGTAACTGCCTGGTTGATCTGCCGGGGTGCGCGCCAGTAAATCAGTGATCCCACAGTTGATCAGGAAATGTGCCTGCGTAGTATAGCCGGCCAACTGCAACCCGGAATCCAGAGCTGTTCGGGCAATCGCACTAAAATCGACATGGCTGGTGATATCCTGTAATCCCGGTAGAAAGAACGGATCATCATGGGCATGATGCCGGTAATGACACATCAGTGTCCCCTGATGACGCTGCGGGTGATAATACTCATTTTGTCCAAAACCATAATCGATCAATAGAATGGCGCCTCGCTGAAGCAGCGTGGCAAGTGAACGGATGAAATGCCGGTTGGCGAGGCTGATTTCGCTGATATAAAGAGGGTGGGATAATTGATCGGTCGGGGGGAGTCGCCGGGCAACATCGAGTAATTCCCCTGCTGTCAAAGGCTGATCCTGCCATACCGGTCCCTGATCTCTCCAGATCACTCCCCGTTCTGTAATATTGCCATTCTGCCAGGCAACCAGATGAACAGGCATGGCATCGAGGACTTCATTAGCAAGTATCAGGCCCTCGAACTGCTCCGGCAGGGCCGATAACCAGCTCACCCGTGATGCCAGATGAGGGATATGCTGTTCGATCATTGCCCGTTGCCTCTGCTGCAGATCTGCACTGAGATCGAGAATATAGTAATGTTGCGGCAGGCTGTTCAGCGCTTCGAGTGCATACAGCAGATCCACTGCCAGCTGGCCGGAGCCTGCACCAAATTCCAGGATCGAGCCCTGATCGACTGCACTCAGGATAGGTGCAACCTGCCGTGCCAGGGTGTGGCCAAATAATGATGAGATTTCCGGAGCAGTGACAAAATCACCTGCCGTTCCGAATTTGGCTGCTCCACCGCTGTAATAGCCGGTTTCAGGCGTATACAAGACGGTTTCCATATAATCCGCAAACGAAATCCAGCCGCCGGAATGCGTGATCCGTTCATGGAGTATCGTCTTTAAAGTGCCACTGTAGGCTTGCTCGGATGGATCAGGAAAGGGTAGGGCCACGGGTATTTTCAGCAGTAAAAAGGTTTATGGTAGATTGTGCAACACTGAAGTGTAGCGTAAACAGAAAGGGTCATTGTGAAAGATAAAGTCATTCTGGTGACGGGCGGTGCGCGGCGGGTGGGAGCAGCCATTTGTCGGTGGCTGCACCGCAAAGGTGCCAGGCTCGTGATTCATTATCGTGATTCATCTGCCGATGCACAACGGCTGAAGCAGGAGCTTGAACAGGGGCACCCATCAGTTGCACTGCTGCAGGCTGATTTACTGGATATCGGCAGAATTCCAACATTGATCGATCAGGCAGCCCAACAGTTTGGGCGGCTGGATGCACTGGTCAATAATGCCTCCAGTTTTTTTCCGACACCTGTTGGCGACTGTACCGAGCAAGCCTGGCATAGCCTGGTGGGCAGTAATTTGAAGGCTCCTCTGTTTCTATCGCAGGCAGTTGCTCCTCATTTGAAAAAGAATCGGGGGTGCATCGTCAATATCATTGATATTCATACCGAGCAGCCTCTCAAACGCTATGTGATCTACAATGCAGCCAAAGGCGGACTGGCTGCTCTGACACGTTCACTGGCTATGGAGCTTGCTCCGGAAGTCCGTGTCAACGGTATTTCACCCGGGCCGATTCTCTGGCCGGAAACAGGTGAATGGCAGGATGAAACGGCACGCAGGTATATCATCGACAGAACGTTGCTCAAACGTATGGGGGAGCCGGATGATATTGCGCGAACGGTTAGCTTCCTGATCGAAGATGCACCGTTTATTACCGGCCAGATCATCGCTGTCGATGGCGGGCGCAGTATCAACCTCTAGATTACAATCAGGTTTCTCACATTTTCCGCTCATTCATGCTCGTCAGCATGATGGATGGTTCGTGAAATGATCCGGTCGCAGTAGGCAATTGAAAGTGCAGAAAGCAGAAATGCCAGATGGATGACTGTCTGCGCAATCAGTGTTTTTTCATCGTAGGCGGTGGCATTGATGAATGTTTTCAGCAGATGGATCGATGAAATACCGATGATGGCAGTTGCCAGCTTGACTTTCAATACAGAGGCATTGACATGCGAGAGCCATTCCGGCTGATCAGGATGGCCTTCGAGGTTCATGCGTGAGACGAAGGTTTCATATCCGCCGATGATCACCATGATGAGCAGGTTCGAAATCATTACCACATCGATCAAACCCAGTACGACCAGCATGATGGTGGTCTCAGTCAGCTTACCGCTACTCTCTGCGCCTTTGACTGTCACCATTTCAAGGGTGTGTTGTAAAGCGCTCTGATTACCAAAAACCGAACCAATCAGATCAACCAGTTCAACCCAGAAATGATACACATAGACACACTGTGCCAGTACCAGCCCGAGATACAAAGGTAACTGCAGCCAGCGGGAAAGAAACAGAAAATAAGCAATTGCAGGTATTCGCACCGAAGAAATTTTGTTGTGATCTTGTTGCATGGCAGTTTATTGTCTGAATTCTGGAAAGCGTGAAAGGTTATCACGACAATTGGCAGATACGAAGAAATCTGCAGTCCTATACGATGTGTTATGACAGGGAACGAGTGTGAGGCTATAAAAGAGTAATTTATATAGAACTGTTTATGGATCAGATAGTTATATCGGTATATCTGAAGAGAAATGACTCTGGATTGATCAGTTTGTCAAATGTTAGAGCTAAGTCTGAGCTACTACAGATAGGTGCCCCAGGCAGGGCACACCGACCCTCGCCATTCCCGGATTATTTCGTTTTGTGAGGTAATTCCGCTTATTGTATTCTTTTATCGCGTTCGATCAGTGCGTAGGCGGAGTGGTTGTGTATGGATTCGAAATTCTCTGATTCAACGACATAGGCATCTATGCGATCATCGTGGTTGAGTACTTCGGCCACATCACGGACGATATCTTCGACAAACTTCGGGTTGTTGTAGGCTTTTTCCGTGACGTATTTTTCATCCGGGCGTTTCAGCAGGCCGTACAGTTCGCATGAGGCCTGTTCTTCTGCGATTCTGATAATGTCTTCGATCCAGACGAAACTATTGGTGCGTACCGAAATCGTGACATGTGAACGCTGGTTGTGCGCCCCATAGTCAGATATTCTTTTGGAACAGGGGCACAGACTGGTAACGGGAACAATCACCTTCATGGTGAAACCGTACTGATCGCCGTGCCTGATCTCGCCAATAAATGTCACCTCGTAATCCAGCAGGCTTTTTACACCCGAGATAGGTGCGGATTTGTTGACGAAGTAGGGAAAGGCCATTTCGATATGCCCGGAATCTGATTCCAGTCTGCTGACCATGGAACGCAGGATTTCCTCGAATGATTCGACTGAAATCTCACGCTCATGACCGTTCAATATCTCGACAAAGCGAGACATGTGGGTTCCCTTGAAGTTATGGGGCAGGTTGACATACATATTGAATTGCGCCACGGTATGCTGGGAGCCACCGCCTTTATCTGCCACCACGACAGGATGCCGGATCGCTTTGATTCCTACTCTATCGATAGCAATACGTCTTGTATCCAATGAGCCTTGTACATCAGCAATGGGTAGATCGGTTTGTTTGTTCATAAAATTCCCTCCTGTGAAACTGATCCGGCTGACTACCGCTTGAATACCCTCTGTTCCGGGTAACGAGAAATCATTGAATCAGACAGTGAAAAACGACATTCGATCAATTCTCTTGTTTATCGCAATATGTGATGACATATTCATTATAAAGAGAGCCTTTCTTTTACTGACTGGATAATTCCGGCTTTGTCCAGCCCGCAGTCAGATAGCATGTGTGCGGGGTCGCCCTGGTCGATGAAGCTGTCTGGCAAGCCGAGCTGCAGCAGTCTGACTTTTTTATTCAGACTGGAGAGGCTTTCCATGATTGCGCTGCCGGCGCCTCCCATGATCGTGTTCTCTTCGACGGTAACCAGTAATTCATATTCATCAGCAAGGGTTGCAATCAGTTCCTGATCCAGCGGCTTGACAAAACGCATGTTTACCACCGTCGCATTCAGTTCATCCCCTGCTTCGAGACAGGGAGTCAGCATGCTGCCGAATGCCAGTAGCGCAATTTGTTTACCTTGTCGGCGAATTTCACCTTTACCCAGTGGGATGGTCTGCATTTCCTGCTGGATTTGTACACCGGGACCTGAACCGCGCGGATAGCGAACGGCAGTAGGGGTATCGAGCTGGAAGGCGGTGTAGAGCATCTGGCGGCACTCGTTTTCATCAGCCGGTGTCATGACCGTGATATTGGGGATACAGCGCAGGTAACTCAGATCAAAACTGCCGGCATGCGTTGGTCCATCCGCACCAACCAGCCCGGCACGGTCAATTGCAAAAACAACCGGCAGATTCTGAATGGCAACGTCGTGGATCAGCTGATCGTAAGCGCGTTGCAGGAAGGTCGAATAAATCGCCACGACCGGTTTCAATCCTTCGCAAGCGGCACCTGCGGCAAATGTTACGGCATGCTGTTCTGCGATCCCTACATCGAAATAGCGATCCGGATATTCTTTTGAAAAACGAACGAGTCCGGAACCTTCTCTCATGGCAGGTGTGATGCCAATCAGACGTGAATCTTTTGCTGCCATGTCACATAACCAGTCACCGAATATCTGCGTGTAAGCCGGTTTGGCGGAAGGCTTCGATACAATACCCTGATCCGGTTGAAATTTTCCGACTCCATGGTAGAGAATCGGATCTTCTTCTGCTGGTTTGTAGCCTTTGCCTTTACGGGTGACGACATGCAGAAACTGCGGGCCATCGAGTTGCTTGATATTGTTCAGTGTGGCCAGCAGGATATCCAGATCGTGACCATCGATCGGACCAATGTAATTGAAGCCGAATTCTTCGAACAATGTGCTGGGCGTTACCATGCCCTTGACATGCTCTTCGGCGCGTTTCGCCAGTTCCAGAACCGGAGGGACCACACCCAGCATTCTCTCGCCTGCGCGTCTGGCAGTGGCGTAGAAACGACCGGACATCAGTTTGGCCAGATAATTGTTGAGCGCCCCTACAGGAGGGGAAATGGACATATCATTATCGTTCAGAATGACCAGCAGATTGGCGTCCATTACGCCGGCATTGTTCAGTGCTTCAAAAGCCATACCTGCACTCATTGCGCCATCGCCAATTATGGCAATTGCATGTTGCTTTACGCCTTTGAGCCGTGCGGCGACTGCCATGCCGAGTGCTGCACTTATGGAAGTGCTGGAATGTGCGGTGCCAAAAGCATCGTATTCGCTTTCATCTCGTCTGGGAAAGCCGGCGATGCCTCCCTGCATGCGCAGATGAGCCATTCCTGCACGCCGGCCGGTGAGGATTTTATGGGCGTAGGTTTGATGTCCGACATCCCAGATCAGACGATCAGAAGGTGTGTCAAATATATAGTGCAATGCAATGGTCAGTTCGACCGTCCCGAGATTAGAGGATAAATGCCCGCCTGTACCTGCCACGGATTCAACCAGGAAATTACGTAATTCATCCGCTAACTGCGGCAGTTGATTGCGTTTCAGCGTACGTAACAGTGCGGGTATCTCAATGCGATCAAGTAATGGATACATGCAGATTTAAAAGATGTGTAGCTTAAAATGAACGGCTTACAGATGGCAGCGTAAGGTCAGAACTCACGCTGTACAATGAAATCAGTGACCTGCTGCAAACGCAGGGCCTCGGATCCAAACTGACTCAATACCCCGGTGGCTTCCTGCCGAAGCTCGTGAGCCAGCTCTCGTGCTTGTTTGATGCCCAGTATACTAACATAGGTGGGTTTGTTGTTTTCTGCATCCTTTCCAGCTGTTTTACCTAGCGCGGCAGTGGTGGCTTCTGTATCGAGGATGTCATCTATTACCTGGAAGGCCAGCCCCATGCATTTGGCAAAATGATCCAGCAGCTTGAATTGTGTCTCATCCAGTCTGTTGCCACAACGGGCACCCAATACGACTGCTGCTCGGATCAGTGCACCGGTCTTGTGAATATGCATAAATTCGAGTTCCGGCAGGCTCAGTGTTTTACCCACACTGTCCAGATCTATCGCCTGTCCACCCGCCATACCCCGAGATCCGGCTGCAAATGCAAGATGCCGAACCATTTCAAGTTGCGTACGAGGATCTTCAGTCAGATTGGATTCCGTCAATAGCTGAAAAGCCAGGCTTTGCAGGCTGTCACCGACCAGCAGGGCAGTAGGTTCATCATATCTGACATGGCAGGTGGGTTTGCCGCGCCGCAGTGTATCATTATCCATACAAGGCAGATCATCATGTACCAGGGAGTAGACATGAATCAGTTCTACTGCCGCACCGGCAATGGTGACATGTGTTTTATCCGCGCCACTTAATTCTCCGGCCGCGAATGACAGGAGCGGTCGTACCCGTTTACCTCCGCCCAGCACGGAATATCGCATTGCATCATGCAAACGTGCCGGCGCACAATTGGTTTCTGGAAGATGTTTTTCCAGGCAGGCTTCAACCAGAGCAAGCTGTTCGCTTGCCCATGACTGGAAATCAGGGTGCATCGTGCTCAGCAGGTGAGAAGTGTTTCAGCATATCTGCCTCAAGTATTTTTATCTGTTGTTGCGAATCTTTCAATACATTCTGGCAGTATTGTAACAATTCCACCCCGCGTTTGTACGCAGAAAGCGCATCTTCCAGAGACATTTGCCCGGTTTCCATGCCGGCTACGATCTGCTCCAGCTCGGCTGTGGCTGTTTCAAAATTTTCCGGTGGTGGATGTAATGCTGTTTCTTCTTTGTTCGATGATGATTTTTTTCTCATGCAGGCGGAATTCTTTCTTAATGATGAAAAAGGCAGTTTTATCTGTGTTATTTAAAAAAACGATCTGATCTGGCTGACGATATCATTGATTCTGTAACTGACTGCGAGAAAAGTTGACCGGCACAGCATAAAAGTCTAACATACCGCGCTTGTAGCAGTTGCCACAACATATTCCCCGATAGCTCAGTCGGTAGAGCGACGGACTGTTAATCCGCAGGTCCCAGGTTCGAGCCCTGGTCGGGGAGCCAATAAATCAAAAGCTTACGTTTGATTTTCCTGTTTATGAGTTTCCGCAATTCCTGATTATTTCCGCAATTCGTTATTTTGTGGGAGTAATCTCGTCGCCTTTTCTGTCTCTAATATATGCTTCTGTCATGGTAACGCTTGCATGGCCAAGTTGTTTTTGAGCTTGCCTTATATCACCTGACGATTCCGCCTTATCAGTCCCGGCTTTTGCCCGCAGATCCCGAAACTGGAATGTATCTTTGCTGATACCCGCCCGCTCTCTGGCCTTGTCGAAGTGGGAGCGCAGCATGGTATAAGAGAGTTTCTGTCCACTCTCATCAACGATGAGATACAGTGATCTGATCGTATATCCAGCTTTCCTTTCTTTTATTCTGTGGATGAGTGCAGCCAGCTTACCCTCCAGGTTAATCCTCAGTTTCTTGCCAGTTTTGTTTTGTTTGATTTTTATTTTGCCGTCTGCTAGATCAGATTCGCGCAACGAGAGTACATCAGCCGGCCGTTGGCCTGTCAGATAAGCCATATCCATAGCATCGCGTAATGGGATGCTTGCTGCGTTGTATACGGCCCGGTAGGTTTCATCTTCGATGTAGACATCTTTCCTTCCCGTTTCTTTGTTCCCTCTTATACCAGCACACGGATTGGGTAGGCTGGTGTATCCCCATTCCCTGGCCTTGTTCCAGATGTGGCTGAATAGTGCTTTCTCCCGGTTTGCGCGCGTCTTTGCCTGTCTCTGATCAAGGTATTGCCGGATGTGTATCGGTTCGATTTCTTCCAGTGGGGCGGGTGGGTTATCAAAGAATCTGTATAGCCATTCGATTTCAGCCAGATTGTCTTTCTGGGTGCGGGGTGCTTTCCCCGGCAGTACTTCTTTCAGATACCTTTCAGCAACGTATCGGAAAGTAACTGTCTGCGGATGGATTGGCCTGGCATCGATCTCCAGCTCTGCCCACTTTCTGACGGCCATGGCGTAGTCAGTCCCCAGGGAGATCTCTTTACGTGGCTTCCCACCTGTGTCGTAATAGTAATAGACCTTCTGTCCACGCTGTCTCGCCCGCATGCGAGCAGGAAGATTCTTGTGGATGTAGGGGTATCTTCCCATGAGAATTATTATATTCCCCTCGGTTGCCATTTCGGTTTGACATCCTGTGCATCCTTGCGGCCTTCCACGGCTGCGCGTGTTACGACTGGCCGGCCTGCTGCATTCACGAAGAAGGGGATGCCCATAACCCGCAGCTGTTCTACCTGGGCTGACTTCAGCCGGTACCCGGTAAGCTCTGCGATATCCGACGGCTCAAGAAATATGGACATTGTGCTGATCCTTCGATTTAACAATCTGGTTCATCGCCTGCTCAACCGCAGTTATAGCTGCCATTCTCCGAGAGACAGCAGATTTTTCTTGTTGAGTTCTTAAATTCCACCCGTGCTTCCTGGTATCTTGTTTCTCGGCAGCTCTTGGTAGCGGTGGTTTTTTGCTCTCTGTTCTTTTCTCTCTCAGCCGAAAAATCCGTTTTTTGATGGCACATGCCGATCTGCCCAGTGCTCGGGCGATATCTTCTATCGACATAGTGGTGGAGTTATGCTCCAGGAAGGCATCTTCCTCCGCGTTCCATCTGCGCCGGGGCTCCTGGTCATCTGTTAGCCCGATCTTGCACAACCTGCTTTCGACAGAGTTCCTTGATCTTCCCATCTCGACCGCGATGTCATTTATCGCTATCCCTTCATTTCGCCGCTTTTCCAGTAATTTGTCTTCTTCCGCGGTGAATGGTCTGCGTGCTCGGTTGCTGGTCATTTCAGGCTCCGTACGTTATCGTTTCCCGGGAGTTGTTTGCCAAGAAGATCAGCAAGCGTAATAACCCTGTCGATGGCAACTTTGTAGATGTCTTTGTAATGCGTGCCCAAATCCATATACTCGGCGATTGCCTTCCGGGCGATCCCTTCTGCTGTAGCCAATTGATTTAGCTGCATCACAGATAGGCGCTCACGCAGGTTTTTAATTTCCGCGCTCTTCTCCAGAAGATAGAGCGCTTTGTAAGTACCTTTGGTTATGTTGGAGTAGTAGTGCTTGGCATTTGAACTGCCTTGGGCTGTGGCGTATTTGACGAATTCCTCAATTACATCTGTTTCTGCTTTGCGAGAGAGCTTGCTTTCCAGGCGGGCTTGTTTCCATTCTGCTGATTTCCTCACGTTGACCTGTTTGCGGGCCCTGGAGAATGCCTTAACTAACGCTAATTTGGCCCCCACTACGACGGGGCTATTGCGCATCAGTGTCAGCAAGAAATAACATTGGTCCTCGTTCAGCATCGCGTAGCTACATCAAAGCGTACTTCTCTGATCTCGCGTTGCAGCTCAGATATATGAGCAGTGAAAGCTTTTCTAGCAGCTTCCACCTTCTCTGCTCGGCGTCGGGTCTTCTCACTTTCGAGCAGCTTCTCGGCCATCAGCCGGTTATCCCGAACCAGCTTCAAGCATGTCTTTCTGGCGCTTGGCTTCATCCACGCTCTGGATCTGTGCAAGCATCATGGATTCAGCAGCATTGAGTGTTTCTTCCGCTTTCTTCATGGCCTTGATCTGCAGATCCAGATCAGCGAAATCCTGATCGGTTTGCGGCTCGCGGATCAGCTTGTTCTCCAGGAAGTCACGTAGTGCCGCCTCAAACACTTTGAAGTTTTCACGCACATCGATCTGCCCGCTAACCTGTACAGATACAGCAGGCAGTTCCTGGACCTGATCAGCTACGACGGTTGATTGAGCTTCGGGTAGTTCGTACTCGGCAAGATCCTTTTCGAACTGTGCCCAGCCATCAAAAATCCGCTGCCGTAGCTCAGGATCAGATGAATACCATAAAGTTATCGCGTCGATCAGCTGGTCACTGGTGTCCCATTTGGTTGCCATAAACAGACATTTCTCAGCACCGGAAACCATAAGCTGCTGTTCCATCTGTACCCTGTAATGCAGTGGCAGATCTTCATCCGTTTTGCATCCCCGGATATCGTTATTCAGGGATTTATGCTCAAAACAGATATCTTCCATCATAGTCAGGCCATCGAAGCTGGCAGCTAACTTTCCTTCTGATCCGGTGACTGGGTACAGCTCTTCTTCGATTAACTTTTCAGCCAATGGTCTGGCCAATGCTTCGAAGCGATGACCTTCATCGAAGCGTTTCTGTTGCTCCGGATCAATCTCTGGCGTAACTCCTGTTCTGTACTCCATCAGAAGATCGTTGCGCGTCTTGTAAGGGCTGATACCCAGCATGGCAGGGGCATCGCTGGCATTGAAATGGGAAGCTCTGAAGGCGTGCCATTCAGGAGTTTTTTGCTGTAGGTTATGCGTAATCATTGTTGATCTCCTTGTCTGGATTCTTCCATTTCACGTGCTTGTATTTCTGCAAGCTCTTCTTCTGTCGGCTGCCATTTTTTCAGGGCGCGAATACGTTCTTCCTGTTCGGGAGTCAGGTTGTATCCGCTGGTGATTTTGGTGATGATTCCCTCTGCATTTGTCTTGCCAGCATCAATAGCCTTCTGCCAGGCAGGAAGGTTCTTCTCCAGCTGCGCATCGGTGTATAGGGGCAATTCCCTGGTGACTTCTGGTTTACTTATGATTTCGCCGGTGGAGTTGTCGATAATTTCAGCGGTGATCATGTGTTTATCAGTGGAGATATCCATAATTTCTTCTGCAACCGGCAGACCACGAAGAACATCTGGAAACACATCTCGCAGAGCAAACGCTCTGGCGCGCATCTGGCGCATGCGTTTGGGGTACTGAGACCAGGTGCCTTGTTTCCCAGCCAATCCAGCAGCGCGTGCATCTTCCATACTGAATGTGCGTGTTTGTTCCTGTTCACCCTTGCGTTTAACTTTGCATGTGGCGGTATTGCCATCATCGATCTCCACAACGTATTCGCAAAGTGGGCTACTACGAACCAGTGCAATTACTGCATCACCCCATAAGGCTGGTCGACCATTGATGATGGCAATATTCTGTATTGCCTGTAGCGGCTTGAGACCAAGCTCTGCACCCCACTGTATGGCAATGAGGCAATTACCTGGTTTGCCCTTGAAATCTTTCGGCACCAGATCGCTGTCGGCCAGATGCTTGCTAAATATCAGGGCTTGTTCGAAAGTCTGAGGCCCAAGGTCTAGTGGTTGTTTGGTGGTCAATTGATTACTCATATCGCTCTCTCCTCATCACACTGCACACACCCGATCCCGCCGCATCTCACGCAGGCATGTGCCAGCTGGTTTCTGATCCTGTCCATTGCTTCCAGGCGCGCTGCAGCTTTCCAGTAACACTGAACGATAAAATCCAGCATTTTCCCAACAGCAGTCGGATCATCTTCTTTCAGGAGACAGCACAGCATTTCCAGACTGCCTTCACTCATCTCGCTAAAGGCTTCAGCCAAATTTTCCGGGGTGAACGGATTGAATTCCTTAGTTTCCATCAACCTTTCTGCCAGTCGATCTATGGCTTCGTCCCGGATCTTCCCCAGCACTTCTGCCTTATCCAGCAGAGATATGTTCTCGTATACGCTCATGCTTCCCCCCATCCGGCAGCGGTTATTTATTCAGCGCATGACAGCGACACGTGTCTGATCATGTTGTCTGCGGCATCCAGTACCAGGATGAGCATCACTGCCAGCACAGCTGCGATAGTCAGATCAATCAGGAACAGTTTCAGCTTGCTCATTTGGCTGCTCCCGTAACTTTCACTTTGGCGATGCCGAAGCGTGCAAGAGCATCTTTTGCAGCATCGATAGTGGATCTGTACATGCCGGCATATTCGTGCCGGATGCCGTTTGCTGTGCGTACCTGCACATGGCAGGGGATTAAAGGTTTGGGGTTCATTTGAGATCCTTGAGTGTTGATTTATTCGATGTAGAAAATTCTACATATGTAGATATTATCTGTCAACAATCGTAGAAAATAATTCTCAAGGATTCTACAAATATGGAAAATACGTGCCCCCCAGCCTTCAGTAGTCTCGACCCAGGCCGATAATGATTAATCAGGTTTCCTGGTAGAGATCAAATAGGGATACACGGATGAATGATGCGGTACTGATTAGCAGTGAAGAAGAAGCGTGGGAGGTGTTAAGGAAGGCTATAGAGAAAGAGATCAGTGACACTGTCACGATAACTTTTCAGAACTGGCCGGTATTTGATATTACGATCGAGGGGGAGGATTTTAATGGCACGATTCCAACGAGGATCATGCCGCCGATTCTTGACCTTCAGAAAGAAATACACAGGATCTACTGCAAAGCGAGATATGGCTCTGAAGATACGAGAAAGTTAACGCATAATGAAAAGCTTCAGCTTGAGCTTATCGTGAGCATCAGGCCAGGATGTACTAAATTCACAACTGAATTTTTTAATGTACTGAATGAAATTGTTAAAAATTCCAATATGAGCGGGACACAAATATTGTTTCTGTTGTTGGGGGTATCCATGATGATTACTTCCACAATCCTCTGGAAAGATTGGCTTGCAGCGAAGGAAAGAGCCCATGGGAGGGAGGTCAGTGTCAGTTTGTCGGAAGAAGAAACAAAGCGACTTGCATTGATTACCCAGGCGCTGACAGAGTCGCATACGCTAAAACAGAATCAGGAAGCGATAGATGTTTTCAAGAGCAATTTTTCTAGGAAACTAGAGCCAGCTGATCAGCTTAAGGTTAATGAGCAGCCGATTATCAATGGTGAAAAGGCATTAGAGATTGTTCCCCTGCCTAAACAAGAGGCAAAGGAAATCAGAATAGACGGTGAATTCATTATCAACGAGGTCAAATTCCCAACCGAATTCGGGGGAAAATACCGGCTTTCCGTTACTCGTTTGAGTGATGATACAAATGTGATGGTGGATGCCTCTCCAGACGCATTGGATCCGGAAGAGCTATCGATTATCAGAGATGGTGGATTTGAAGTGAAGCGGGTAATTATGCAGATTAATGCGAAACAGTTGCGCGACACTATTACCTCAGCACATCTAGTAACTATCTGTTGGCCGCGTTGATCACGAAAACCCAAAAGCTAAACACCCCCCAGCCTTCAGGGAGCGGAATCGTCAAATAACCGGATTGAGTGGGCAGATCAGTTTGCTGCAGAAATTCTTATGCCCTTAGATATCGTTCTAAGGGATGGCTTATTTTCTCCTGAAAGAATACAAGACAGATTTGGCGTTTCCAGCCAGGCATCGGAGATCAGATACCGACAATTAGTAAAACGTGGAGATATAAATAGTTAAGCCGGCAGCGTTGGCGCGCTGCCGGCTTTATGACATGGTGGTGAGAGCACTCCTCTGTCACCTATTACAACTGCAATTAGAAAGCGTACGCTTTTTATCAGTGATAGGCAAATAAATATTGCTCTCTCTTTATTCGGAGGGCATATGCCTTTTTCTAAAATAAAGAGCGTTTACGTGCGAGCGTATACCCGGTTCCGCTTTGGCAGAACTGAGTATGTGTGTCAGCATTGGCGTTCTTCACCAAGTTATTAAACAATAAACTTTGCCGTTACAGTTGTATGGCTGTAACGGCATTTTATTTGGCATAGGATAATGGATAATAAACTTTAACCTGTTTTCCTTTACTTGAACTTATTCATGTTTTGCCGTCACGATTTGTTCGGGAGATAGCAGAAGCACATGTTTGATCATGTTATCGGCTGCATCCAGAACGATGGCAGTCGCTATCCCCAGAACAGCCGCGATGGTCAGGTCGATTAATAAGGTTTTTATCTTTCTCATGGTTTTGCTTCTTCAAGCTTCAGTATCTTTACTCGGCAGGAAATGGAAATTCTGTAGGGATTTATGTGCTATTCCCTGGTTGAGATTTTCAACATTGATCATAGGGTTTTTCTTTTCATCGCTAACCTACCCAGGCGAGATCCAGAACCAGATCATCCAGGGTATAGGGCCAGGCACGATAACGATCATCGGGGAAGATCACAGACGGCCTGAATCCATTCGGTTTTTTGAGTCGATCGTTTCCGGATACCTGCAGCAAGACAAATGCCTGGTCGTTGCACTGGAAATAGCCAGCAGCCAGCAGGTGGCTATTGATAAGGTGGTTCAGGGTAGGGCAGAGGTATCCAGCATCAAAATACCGCCGATGATCGATCATCCTGCTTATCGGGCAATGCTTAGTGATCTGGCAGGATTGAAGCAGCGTGGTAGCTGTATAGAGCTGATTGCCATCGATGCTGATCTGAAGACCAGCACTCCGCGTGACGAATGGATGGCGAAGATACTGGAATACAAAACAGGCACAGTACCTGTGCTGGCCTTACTGGGTAGCCTGCATGCCCTGAAGAGGGTTGACTGGGACTTTGAGAAATCGTCTCCTTATGTTGCAGAGATCCTCACATCCCTTGGTTACCAGGTGAAAACCTTCCCGCAGGTTTGGCAGGAGAAAACCTGCAATTCCCATAATCAACTACTTCCACCGGACAGCGTTGATGCCGTCAGGCTCATCAACAGCAGCCTGATCTCAGTGCTTAATGCTTATGAATACAAGGCGCTGGAGGGCGTAGTGGATGGAGTGGTTTTGTGGGAGTGCGGTTGATGGATAGCAGACAACAAAAAACCCGCGCGAGGCGGGCTTTATTTGTTAAGTAGAGAAGGAAATGAGCCGATAACTATTTTTTATAAGTGTGTATGGGCCTAAATAAGCGGTTCAGTATTTAGAGCTTGAGTACTAAACAGATGTTGTTTACAATTGTTCACAACACGGCCCACTCCTCTGCGAAATATACACGAGTGGGTTTTCTTTTTTCTGGCTATGTCAACGTACAACAAGCCCTATCTTACTTTTGATCAGCAATTGGATTTGTTGAAGAGTAGGGGATTGGGTGTTACTGACGACGCTAGGGCATTGTTTTATTTTCAGCATATTGGATACTATCGACTGAGCGCCTATTGGTATCTTATGCGTCAGATGGTACCGTTACAAGGAGATTGCACATCTTCTTCCCGCTTGGATACATTTCAACCAGGTAGTACATTCGATCAAGCTCTTGCTCTTTACGTATTTGACAAACGTTTGCGTCTGCTGACACTTGATGCCGTTGAGCGTATAGAGGTCGCACTTCGTGTAGATGTAGCTTACTTGTTGGGAGAAAAAGATCCTTTCGCGCACAAAAATCCAGAACTTCTCGACGGGAACTTTACACGCAAATTCAAAAATAATACTCAGTGTACGCATTACCAATGCTGGATTGATAAGCATAGCAAGGTGATAGCCCGTTCCAATGAAGATTTCGTTAGGCATTATAAGAATAAATATGGTGTACCCTTCCCGATATGGGTAGTTGTTGAATTATGGGAATTCGGCATGCTGTCTACCTTCTTCCAGGGGATGAAAATAAATGATAGGAATATCATCGCAGCTCGTTATGGGATACCTAACGGGCGTCTTATGCAGAGCTGGCTGCGAGCATTAAATTTTGTACGCAATGTGGCTGCGCATCACAGCAGGCTATGGAATAAAAATCTGATTGATCAGCCTAAGTTGCCCAAGCTTGGTGCTATGCCAGACTTTGATCCAATACTCGGTCAACCTAATGTAGGGTCACGTGTATTTGTGGTGTTTTGTATCCTGCTGTATCTGATGCGCACAATCAGCCCTAATTCATCCTGGCCTGTACGGTTACGTGAGTTACTTGATTCTTTTCCGGTAATATCGGGGGTGTCTCTAGCAGACATGGGATTTCCGGATAATTGGTATACGCAACCTTTATGGAAATAGATTTTAACCCGCTTTTCTTTGCTTGAATTTCTGCTTCCGCCACACCCACGGCGGCACCCTTTCCTTATCCGGTAATTTCCACAGCCCGCGTCGGTTAAGTCTTGCCTCATGTTCTAGGTTGTAGAGCAGCAGATCGTTCGCATATTGTGGATATACCCAGGCTGCACCACGCTTCACCATCTCAGCGTTAACATCCACTCTACCAACATATACCCGCCCGATCTTGCGCTTGTATCGGTCAACGGTTTCCACCTGAACAGCAACAGCCTTACCGAAGGCCAAATCTGATAGTTCCTGTTTTGCCTTGGTGCCATAAGGTTGTTTTGATTCTGGCGTGTCTATCCCGGCCAGGCGGATCCTGATCTGTGTCTTGCTGCTATCGAGTATGGTCAGCGTATCGCCATCATGAATGGCAACAACACGGCCTGCAAGCTGTTCTGCATGTAAGGGTAGGGTGACGATGAATATCGCCAGGAAGAGGAGCTTTCTGATATTACTCAAGCGATAGCACCAGCTTTTTACCCAACACGGATGCAGCTTTTTCCAGTTGCTTGAGGGAAGGGGAATGATGCGGATTTTCGAGGCGTTGAGCGGATGGCCACGAGGTTTCCAGCGCGCGGGCTATATCTGCCAGCGAACGATCACCACGTGCCCAGCGGATCAGCAACGCGGATTGTACGCGTGCATCCGGCGCGACGTAGTAAGCGCCTTCGACGTTCTCGCTTGGGCGTGGGATATCCTGGCCAAGCTCGATGTACGATTCGATAACGCCAGTCAGCGCTTCAGATGCATTGAACAGGCATTCCTCGATCGTTTCACCTTCTGTAATGGCACCGGGAATGTCAACGAACTGCACGCAATAGCCGGATGGCTCCTGTGGTTCAAGGATAGCGGGATAAAGTGTGTTCATTTCAGTTTCACTCCAGTCTGTTTTCCAATCAATAGCACTGTGCCGATTTTCAGGTCTTTTGAGCCGTGAACAGGAACACTCACAGAAATGCCGTCTTTGTGCATGATGTGGTGGCTACCGTTGATCCGGTGAAGTTTCCAGCCTTCTGCTTCCAGTTTCTTGATGAGTTCTTTCCCGTTCACGGGATAAATAATATATCAATATTGATATATTATCAAGAGAGATATCCTTGGTGAGTAGATATTGGGTATAGGAAAGTTGGAGGGAAGTGCCTTGAAAAAATCCACTAAAGTTTTGCAAAGGATTGCCGATGAATATAGCTGATTTTGAGTACCCTAGAAACTTTATCCCACCTTCATCGGCGGGATTTTTTTGCCTGGTGGGTGAAATTAGAACCTACTTATCCCCTGAAACCCTGAATGGTTCTGTGGATAACTACTTTAAGGTACTGGTTGTGTAGGGAGAGTGATTAACAATTGATCAAAGATAGAACACTGATGTAGTGGACCCTGCAATGCTATGTGTATTTGTACAATAACCTGTTGTTACACAATAACACTGCAGAGTAAAACGAGTTGGGATGTAGTAGGTAAACGTGATCATCAAGACCAGAACACCCCTAATACAAATTAGACATTATTTACAATCCGGACTATCGACTAATTGGCCATTGCAGTTCGTCACTTGGTGCTGATAACCGCTATAGCTGATAGTAGAAGGGGTTGCCGACCAGCTACCATCACTTTTTTGACAGGTTGCGGTCAGCTTGTTATTGGCTATAGAAGCATCCTTGCAAGTTCTTGCAAAGGAACCTGTGGCGCCCGTGCATACTAAGTTGCCATCGACATTACTGACGTTTCCTACACAAGAAGTTGCAAACGGTAGTTCAGTATTATTTTTTGACCCATCGAAGCGGGTGCAGCTTGCGGTTAATGTTTCCCCATTCAGCGTAATATTTGTGCAGGTCGCCTGGTACGATCCGTCAGGATTCGCCGCAAAAGCAGATGTTTGAAACGCAAATGACAGAAGAAATAAGGTGACTACCGAAATGATGTTTCTAATCATTGTAAAACCTCATTAAATTTAGTTATAAAAAGAACTTTAATATGAGGCGAACTAACAAGCCTCATCCACCATAACGGATGAATTTAAGTTTACTTTAGAGGATTTTATATTTTGTATTACTACAGGTATGGTAGTTCAGGTATTGGGCAGAAAGCATGGACAATGAATCCTGCCCCAATTGGTAGGATTGTGTTCTGTGGATAACTGGGGCAAGTCACCAATCTGTAACAATTAATCGGGCTGCTTATTATTCTGGCAATAGGATCTGTTATTCTCAATCTTCCCTTGGGCAGTGATCCAGGATGTAATTACAAATCCATTTAAATGATGCTGAGATTTTTAAGTCGATACTCCATTGCTTTATAAGAAACTTCAAATTTCCTGGCCATTTTCTCAATGAAGATAGAGATAGGCATGGTATCGGTTCGATTTTCTGCTTTATATGCGCCCACAATCGATTCTCCTTCCGTAAGGATTAAATCTTTTGGCATAAGCAATTGAGCGGCGAAAGTATTGGCTTCTGACTCATAAGAATCCCAATAAGATTCAGTTCTACTCATTGTTTTCATAGAATCTGTGAAGCTTTTTTTCGTCTTTGAGCTGTGAAGAAAATAATGTCCCAGCTCGTGCGCGAGAGTAAAGCGGCGGCGTGGCAGATACCTATTCTGTTGTGGGTTAATTGAAATTACAGCTTTATCGTTAACAAATTCGATTCTTCCAATAACATCGTCATTTTCCAGAAGAAAATCGTGTTTTATTTCTATATCGAGTGCGCCAATAATTCCCTCTATGTCAACAGGAGCTTTGATCTCAAGACCTTGAAATGCTGCGAAATTTAATAGATCGCTTGCATTCTTTATGTCACTGATTTCTTGAATCATTTCTTCTACTCCCATTAGCAGCCAGCTGTTTCGATAAGATCGTTATCGCTGAGGTGGTTTTTTCTGCATCGGACTTCTTCTCTTGGATAAGTTCGCCTATTTTTGAGGTTATCATCATATCGATATGACGACTAGTATCAGGATTTTCAAGAATCGAATTAGCCAGCTTTATTCCCAACTTCTCATCGGTCTTGATTTGATCGCGTAGATCTTCGATTATTTGGTTTTCCTGTGATCTCTTGGATGCAGCAAATTGCTGTGAGAAAACATACCCCGCTATAGCTACTACGAGAGTAACGCCAACAAAGATGATTGTTGTAAAAACTATATAAGTATTAGCAATAGAAACTGCATCACCCGGGTTGGGGACTGTATTTGATCTTATCCACCCTATAACCCATGGAGAAAGTGATCCGCCGATGAATCCCATCATAAGGATGGCAAAAGTTTTATAAAACTTGACTGTCATATTCTTATCTATCTCTACCTTATGTAACTACTACATAAAGGCATTTCGGCTTGTTTCGCCTTTCGCTTGAGCAGCTGTTGGCTGTTCGTCGTTCTGCTGTTTGTTTTTGTATTCTTTAAGAATTCAAGTTTCTGTAGTTTTTTTCCGTAAATGACGAAAACAATCGAATTTATGGAGGAAATATTATGGATTTAATCGATCAGCTCAAGGAACTTTCACTTCGTATAAAAAAGATAAAAGACGCGATACAAACTGAAGAAGCAACAAAAAACGCTCTGATCATGCCGTTTATCCAGGCACTCGGGTACAACGTCTTTGATCCAGGTGAAGTAACGCCGGAACTGATAGCAGATGTCGGGACAAAGCGAGGTGAAAAAGTGGATTATGCCATCTTGATGGGTGGTAAACCGATCATGCTTTTTGAATGTAAGAAAAGCGGTAGCGATCTGAATATCGGTCATGCATCGCAGTTGTTCCGGTATTTCCACACCACTGATGCCCGCTTCGGGGTGCTAACGAATGGTATTTCATACTGCTTTTTTACTGATCTTGAGCAGGCAAACAAAATGGATGAGAAGCCGTTTTTTGAGTTCAATATCCTCGATTTCAAGGATCAGCATGTGGAAGAGCTCAAGAAGTTCACTAAGCCCGCATTCAATGTCGAGTTGATCATGAATACGGCGAGTGATCTGAAATACACGCGGGCGGTTCGTAATGTTCTTTCTGACTGGATGAGCGCGCCATCTGAGGATTTTGTGAAGTTGGCATGTTCAGAGGTGTTTAACGGAAAACGTATCACACCTGCAATCAAAGAGCAGTTCACTATAATTACAAAAAATGCATTTCAGCAGCTTATCTCAGAAAAAATCAATGAGCGGCTTAAAATGGCAATGGAGCCAGCAGAAGGCATTAAAATGGATTCTTCACTACGTGAGCAGGATCAGGGCGGTATTATTACGACAGAAGAAGAACTCGAGGGATATCGAATTGTTCGTGCGATCCTCCGGGAAGTTATGGATCCGAAACGCGTTGTCATGCGTGATTCCAGAAGCTACTGTGCAATTTTGCTGGATAACAATAACCGCAAGCCAATATGCCGCCTGTGGTTCAATAATTTATCCAGGCTGGTACTCGGGTTATTTGATGGAAAAGAAGAAAAGAAAATTCAGATTGCTGATCTTTCAGATATTTATCGGTATTCTGACCAGATCAAGCAGACTGTACAGATGTACGACAAGTCTGTTGATGATTCGTCTTCAGTTGAGGTAGTGGCATCAGAGGTGGGATGACTCAAAAAATTTTTATTTAAGTTTGTGTATTGCCATGTAAATCCTCATGCCCGTCGGTGACGGCGGGCTTTTATTCAGGTCTCTGTTTGCTTGAGGTGTATTTAATTGAATACCCCTAAAACTGCTCACTCTTCCAGACGGTTAGCACTTTTCCGAACACCTCAAAATCCATCCCTGCCTGCAACAAATGCTGCAACAAGCCCGAGTATCTTCATCAAACAATCAACAACGCCCTTTTTTTGCTTGACCAGGAGGGCAATGATATCCAGGGTTTATATTGCCTGGATAAACATTATTGCTCGGGTAAACCGGGTATGCATGTTGAGGGTAATTATCATGTTGATGGTGATCTGGTTTTGTAGTGATTGCAGTACCTGCTGACGCTCCCAATGCACCCCCTATAATTGCGCCGCTACGACCACCAAGCTCATTTCCCAGCGCAGCTCCAGCAGCTCCTCCGATTGCCCCGCCAACGGCTGCATCCAAGGTGGAGTTATCAGCGCCAGCTTCCATGGCAACAAATGCGAATATCGGTAAAAAGTATTTTAAATTCATGTGTTTGTCCCAAAAAGTTAACAATACAAGATATGCTTGACACTCTGTTCTATATTAGCTGTAATTTTGGCAGCTCTTTGAAGTTCTCATCGGGAGATGCGTTCCCGGAAACCACTGACAATCTAGTCAGTTGGAATGTTAAAGCATTGATTTCATCCACATTAATGCTCAGACTCTCTGCAATTTCACGTCGCCCTTGCTTTCGGCTACGTAGGATATCTAGTACTTTGGTCAGCAGTTGAGAAGTTTCTCGCTCCATTGGCTCCGGCTCATTGGTGCGATAACCATTTCTGGCAATCTCTATACACAGGTTACGGTAATTCCACTCGCTGACTAACCCTAGCGAGTTAAATCGATATGCCACTGCGGTTAGCGATACCCCCCAATAGTGCTTGAGCTTCATCAGGTACTTGATGGTGTAGGCGGGCGGTTGGTTGGCGATCGCGCTTTCCTTTGGCATCAGGAAGGCCGCTGCAAATGCGTCAGCCTGTCGTTCTATTTCAGGACCGTGGGCCTGCCCGTGCTGCATGGTGTATACGTCGCGTACCAGATGGCCGAGCTCATGTGCCGTATCGAAACGGCTGCGCTCAGCGGATTTGATAGTATTGAGGAAGATAAATGGCTTCCCTTCGTACCAAGTGCAGAAAGCATCCATCTCCCTGGTTTCCCTGGCCAAAGAAAAGATGCGTATGCCTTTAGACTCTAGTAAGTGAATCATGTTAGGAATTGGGGCATTGCCCAAGCCCCACATACGGCGTAGAGTGGCCGCAGCCACTTCAGGTTCTAGGTCGCTCAGATCAGGCAAATCTGCCTGTGGCAGGTTGAATCGTTCCTCTACCCATTGGTTGACCTTGAAGGCAATGGCACCAGACGCAAAGATGCAAGCCTTCATTGCATCTGTCATTTTTGATAGTTTGCGAAAACTTACTGCATGCTCTTTTATCTCTGGCATGTCCTCGTCAATGAAAAAAAACTGCTGAGGAAAATTTAGCAGTTTTGAAATTTTTGCCAGAGTGTTTAGATCTGGAGTGGATGTTCCAGTTTCGTAGTTTTGTAGGCTACGGCTGGTTATACCCAACTCCTTGGCTAATTGCGCCTTAGTTAAGCGCCTTCGTACCCTGGCAAATGTGATTTGCTTGGGGTTGATTTTGGACATGGTTATTATTACTCAAGAAGTTTATGTTTTAGGTTCTACATCTACAGTAGCTGGGGCATTGGGCTCGTCTCTGTTAATCGTGAATTCAGCAGGATTATTGGAGATCTTGCCCAAGATCAGACGCTCCCCCCATTTGGTGATTTTCTTCTTATCGAAACCAGTTGGCCAGGATAATTCAAAGCGAACCTCATTGAGTTTCTTGTTGTAATGGTAGAGCAATACCCAGATCTGAGTTTCTTTCTTTTTTCTTTTGAGTGCTCGTGCGATTCGCTATTGAATAATTCAAGCTGGCGGTTTTTTTGAATGAAATTTTTAGCGACCGCACCTTTTTTAGCTTGATTAGTAGGATCCTCAGAGCCGTTTTTGCCAGTTTCGATGTTGCCGGTCATCACCACGATGGAAATGGCATAATCGGGTGAACTGATAAATGGGCAGTTCTGTTGATCATGGATATTCCATTGAGCGGCTGCCAGCAAGGTACGTAGATCTTCCACGGTTTTGAGCCATTGCTGCACACCAGCTGCGGTTTGAGCTGAAGCACGTGTGACTTCATTGCGTCGATTGAGCCCACCTGTGATGGCATTGCGAAACAGATTGATCGTCAGGTCTGGGTGTAATTCCTGCAGCCGTTCTTCCGCGTGCTCGGGATTATCGATGATGGTGGCTCTGCTAGGGAGAGCGTTAGTGGCGGTCAGCTTAAGATTTTGCATGGCATTTTTCTTTCCTATTTCCGGTAAGTATACCTCGTGTTGAGGTTAATAAAACGGAAAAATCAACCCGTTTTAGGATGCGTGTGGGAATGACCGTGCAGAATAGTCATCATAGATAAATACGACACTGTGTGGGTAGGGCTTTAGCGTTGATGAATTGCTTTATTTAGGCTTTTTTGCAAACTGCCCCAATTGGAAGGATTGCAGCTACAAAGTGCATCATTTTGATGTCACTCTGTTTGACGTTGATGACTGGATGTTTGTCATTAACCGATCCGAGTGAGATTTCTCCCTCTCGTTTGTAGAGAAATATTTTCACCATTTGTCGGCCATCATGCAGATGGACGACGACTTCATCTCCTTCTTTCAGATCATGGTCCGGATCAATAACAATGATTTCGCGGTGTTTGATTCTGGGGTGCATGGAATCGCCCCGTACCCGTAACGCGTAGCAATTAGGGTTTCTTACGGGGTGCGCGACACAGCCTTCAGCATAGCCTGCCGGGAATTGCTGGATATCCAGATAACCATTATCGCCTCCCTGGATTTCTCCTGATATGGGCAGCAGCTTCGACATGATTATGTCGGGGGCAGGCTCTACATTGGACTCGCTCAACCAGTCTTTTTCAACATCAGACAGTTGCTCAATAGTTAATCCGAACGCTTTCGCAATATCCCCGAAATATTTAGATCTATCGCTATCACGATTTTCGATTGCTGAAATAGTCCCAACCTCAACTCCAGATCTAGAAGAAATATCTTCTAGTGTCCAGTCCAGCTTCTCACGGTAGTACCTAATACGTCTTCCTATAGCCATACCAAATATTAAACAGTTGTAGATTTGCTCACAAATACAATTGTTGATATATTATTTCTACGTATGTAGAATTAATGCATCGTAAGCACGTTGATAAAAATTTTTTGCATATGGATCAAATAGCAAGAGCTGTAGAAATTTTGGGCGGCCCGACACATGTCGCTCTCATCCTTGGCGTTACCCCTCAAGCAGTCTGCTTCTGGTGAGATGGTCGTCGTCGTTTTC
>Ga0222429_100498_pt1 | contig 27561 bp, 24 predicted proteins | sample 1B50Ametagenome_FD_182475 | JGI IMG/M metagenome (GOLD analysis project Ga0222429, IMG submission 182475) | Enriched microbial communities from leaf-cutter ant dump, University of Wisconsin, Madison, United States - 1B50A (version 2) | ecosystem: Environmental > Terrestrial > Nest > Insects nest...
CGCGAAGCTGTTGGGCGGGATGATGCAGGAGTCGCCCTCGAAGTCGACGAAGCTCTTGGCGTCGAAGTTCTTGGGGTCGACCACGGTGCTGTGGATGTTGGTGAAGACCTTGAATTCGCGCGCGCAGCGAATGTCGTAGCCGTAGCTGCTGGTGCCGTAGCTGATGATCTTCTGGCCGTCCACCTGGCGCACCTGGCCGGGCTCGAACGGCTCGATCATGCCGTGCTGCTCGGCCATGCGGCGGATCCATTTGTCGCTTTTGATGCTCATGGGTATAACTCCTGCGGCCATTTTAGACGGCGCCCAAAGCTATAAATGCAATAGCAAATGCGCGCCGCAAAAGAAAACGGCCCGCCACCCCACCAGGATGCGGGCCGAAAGGCGGCAAGGCCGCAACCCAACGCGCTACGGCGACAGCGGCGCGCCGGCCTCGAACCAGCGCTTGAAGGCGGCGCGCTCGGCCTCGCTGAGCGCGTCCGGGTTGCCGAACGGCATGCGGTGCAGCTGCACGACCTGCGTATAGATCTGCTGCGCGTGGCTCTTGATCTCCTCGGGGGTGTCGAACTTCACGTTCTTGGACGCCACCGTCTTGGCGCTGTGGCAGACCATGCAGTTCTTCTGCATGATGGCGTGCACCTCGTCGAAGACGCCGCCCTGCGCGGCCTGCGCCGTGGCTTCCTGCGACTGCGCAACGGCAGCGGGGGCGGCAGCGGCGGGAGCCTGCGCCACGGGCGCCTGCGGCGCGGGCTTGAGCCACGCCAGCACGCCCAGCAGCACGGCCACGCCCACGGCGGCGTAGGGCCAGGGGTGGGCGTTGCGCCCGAGCTTGAAACCGTGGCGCATCACGAAGAACTGGCGGATGGCGGCGCCGGCGAACATCATCAGGATGAGCACCAGCCAGTTCAGGTGGTGGTTGTACAGCCAGCTGTAGTGGTTGGACAGCATGGCGAACAGCACCGGCAGCGTGAAGTAGGTGTTGTGCACGCTGCGCTGCTTGCCGCGCTTGCCGTGGATCGGGTCGACCGGCTGGCCGGCCTTGAGCGCGGCCACCACCTTGCGCTGGCCGGGGATGATCCAGACGAACACGTTGGCGCTCATCGACGTGGCCAGCATCGCGCCCATCAGCAGGAACGCCGCCTGGCCGGGAAACAGGTGGCAGGCCAGGAAGGCGGCCACGCACACCAGCGCCAGTACCAGCGCGCCGACGATGGCGTCGCCATTCCTGCCCTGGCCGAAGGCGCGGCAGATGGCGTCGTACAGCACCCAGAACACCACCAGGAACGCCAGCGCCGCCACCACCGCCGCGCCGGGCGCCATGATGGGGTTGACCGGGCTGACAAGGTAGATGCCGGCGTTCCACAGGTACGACACCGTCAGCAGCGCAAAGCCGCTGAGCCAGGTGGTGTAGCTCTCCCAATAGAACCAGTGCAGGTGGTCGGGCAGCCTGGGCGGCGATACGTTGTACTTGACCGGGTGGTAGAAGCCCCCGCCGTGCACGGCCCACAGCTCGCCGGTCACGCCGTCGCGGCGCAGGGTGTCGTCCACCGGCGGCGTCAGGCTGCTGTCCAGGAAGACGAAGTAGAACGACGAGCCGACCCAGGCGATCGCGGTGATGACGTGCAGCCAGCGCAGCAGCAGATTGGCCCAGTCCAGAAGATAGCTTTCCATAGTGTTTCAACCTCGGCGGCGCGTGGGGCGCTGCCAGAAAAGCTGCTCACCACTGCGGGCGCTCTGAGCAGGAATACGACCAGTCGCGCACCTTGGTTCAACCTGGGCACCGCTGCGACCATTTTTTGTAGACACGAAGTGTATGCAATTTTTGCCACCCAGAAACTCAGGGTTCCCCCTGATGCCCTGCGCGGCGCCTGCTTCGCCGTTTGCTACCCTGCCTGCTGCGCCGCCTGCAGCCGCGCCAGCTGCTGCAGCAGCTGCGCGGCCACCGCAACGGCGATGACCTCGGGCTGCTTGCCGGTGATGCCGGGCACGCCGATGGGGCAGGTCACGTGCGCCAGCTCGGCCTCGGTGAAGCCGCGCGCCTCCAGCCGGTGGCGAAACGTGGCCCACTTGGTGCGGCTGCCGATCAGGCCGATGAAGGGCAGGTCGGCGCTGCGGCGCTGGCGCTGCAGGCAGGCGGCGACGATGTCCAGGTCCTCGGCGTGGCTGAAGCTCATGATCAGCACCAGCGCGCCCGGCGCCAGGTCGGGCACCGCGTCCTGCACCGGCTCGCTGTGCTCGCACACGGTGTCGGGCAGCGGCTCGGTCGGAAAGATGCCGTCGCGGCTGTCCACCCAGTGCAGCGCAAACGGCAGCGGCGCCAGCGCACGCGCCAGCGCGTGGCCCACGTGGCCGCCGCCGAACAGCGCCACCGGGTGCAGCGCGGGCGCCAGGCGCTGGCGCAGCGCGGGCGCGTCCGGCGCGGCCAGGCATTCGAAGCGCAGGTGCACCACGCCGCCGCAGCACTGGCCCAGGCTGGGCCCCAGCGCCTGGCGCACCAGCGCGGCGGGCTGCGGCTGCCCGGCCTGGTACAGCGCCAGGCGGCGCACGGCTTCGCGCTGCGCGTCCAGCTCCAGGTGGCCGCCGCCTATCGTGCCCACGATGCGCCCGGGCTCCGCCGCCGGCACGGCCATCCACGCGCCGCATTCACGCGGCGCCGAGCCCTGGGTGGCGTCTATCGTCACCAGGCACACGGGGCCGGCCTGCAGGCAGGCCAGCAAGTCATGCAGCGCCATGCTCATGGTGGACGCCCTCCCGTGCCGGGGTATGGAGTGATTGCATAAAACAATAGCTGGTTGCGCTTTGTATAAGCTATATTCAACTACGAAACTATTTGATATCGTTGTATATCAAGCGCAAACAGCTCTTTTTTCAGGAGCCGCGGTAGGTGGAATAGCTCCAGGGGCTGACCAGCAGCGGCACGTGGTAGTGCTGGTCGGTGTGCGCCACGCCGAAGTCCAGGCTGACGCGGTTCAGGAAGTTGGGCTCGGGCAGCTGCACGCCGCGCGCCTTGAAGTAGCCGGCCACGTCGAAGGTCAGCCGGTAGGTGCCGGCGCGCAGGCTGGCGTTGTCGAACAGCGGCGCGTCGGTGCGCCCGTCGTGGTTCAGCACCAGGTGCTTGAGCAGCGTGGCCTGCTCGCCGTCGGTGGCGTACAGCGCCACCTCCATGCCGGCGGCGGGGCAGCCGTGCATGGTGTCCAGAACGTGGGTGCTCAGGCCCATGGTGTGTCTCCTTGATCGTTGGTGTGGAATGCGCCGCAGGCAGCGCTCGGATCAAAGTGTATACAATTTTTGTACGCGCTTGTGCAAAACATGGCGGGCCACTACGCTGCGGAGCTCAACCAGAGGAGAACCCCATGCCACTACACCCCATGGCGCTGCGCGGCACGCTGCTGGCCGCCAGCATGGCGCTGGCCCTGGCCAGCCTGGGCGCGTGTTCCAGCGCGCCGCCCGGCGCCGCCCCCGCGCCGGTCGTGCAGACCCGCGCCGCCCAGGCGGCAGCGGCGGCCTACGACTTCGACCAGGACATCTTCCACCCCGTGGTGGCGCGCCACGGCATGGTGGCCAGCGAGCAGGAGCTGGCCTCGCGCATCGGGCTGGACGTGCTCCAGGGCGGCGGCAACGCCGTGGACGCCGCCGTGGCCGTGGGCTTTGTCCTGGCCGTGGCGCTGCCCAACGCCGGCAACGTGGGCGGCGGCGGCTTCATGATGGTGCACGACGCCAAAAGCGGCAAGAGCGTGGCGCTGGACTTCCGCGAAATGGCGCCCGGCCACGCCACGCGCGACATGTACCTGGACGGCAAGGGCGACGTGGTCAACGGCAAGTCGCTGTTCACGCACTACGCCGTGGGCGTGCCCGGCACCGTGGCGGGCCTGACGCACGCGCTCGACCGCTGGGGCAGCCTGCCGCTGGCGCGCGTGATGGCGCCGGCCATCGCGCTGGCCGAGCGCGGCTACCCGGTCAGCGAGACGCTGGCCAAGGCGCTGGACAAGACGCGCAAGACCATGGGCCAGTGGCCGGCCACGCGCGCCATCTTCTGGAAGGACGGCGCGCCGCTCAAGGCCGGCGACCCGCTGGTGCAGAAAGACCTGGCCGCGTCGCTGCGCCTGATCAGCCAGCAGGGCGCCAAGGCGTTCTACGAAGGCGCGATCGCCCACAAGATCGCCGCCGAGATGGCGCCGCACCAGGGCGCCATCACGCTGGCGGACCTGAAGAACTACAAGGTGGTCGAGCGCGCGCCGGTGCGCGGCAGCTACCGGGGCTACGAGGTGGTGACCATGCCGCCGCCGTCGTCGGGCGGCGCGCACCTGGTGCAGATGCTCAACATGCTGGAGCGCTGGCCGCTGCGCCAGTGGGGCGCGGGCAGCGCGCAGACCATCCACTACATGGCCGAGACCATGAAGCTGGCCTACGCCGACCGCGCCGAGTACCTGGGCGACACCGACTTCGTGAAGGTCCCCCTCAAAGGCCTGACCTCGCGTCGCTACGCCGACCAGCTGGCCGCCACCATCGACCCCGACCGCGCGCGCCCGGCCGGCGAAATCAAGCCCGGCAAGCCCCAGCCCTACGAGAGCGACCAGACCACGCACTTCTCGGTGGTGGACCGGGCCGGCAACGCCGTGGCCGTGACGTACACGCTCAACACCAACTTCGGCAGCGGCATCGTCGCGCAGGGCACGGGCATTCTGCTGAACAACGAGATGGACGACTTCTCGGCCAAGCCCGGCGTGGCCAACGCCTACGGCCTGGTCGGCGGCGACGCCAACGCCATCGCCGCCGGCAAGCGCCCGCTGTCGTCGATGACGCCGACCATCGTGCTGCAGGGCGGCAAGCCGGTGCTGGTGACCGGCAGCCCCGGCGGCGCGCGCATCATCACCACCGTGCTGCAGACCGTGGTGGACGTGATCGACTTCGGCATGAACCCGCTGGAGGCCGCCGCCGCCGTGCGCTTTCACCACCAGTGGACGCCCGACGAGCTGCGCGTGGAAAAAGGCCTGAGCCCGGACACCCTCGCCCTGCTCAGGCAGCGCGGCCACAAGGTCGTGGTCAAGGCCGCGATGGGACGCACGCAGACCATCCAGATCAAGGGCGGCATGCTCTACGGCGCGTCCGACCCACGCAACCCGGACGGGCGCACGCTGGGGTATTGAGGCTTATTACCCGATCCCATCTGCTGCGCAACACCGAGCAAACCATGGCCCGGGGGCGCGGGGGTTGCGCTTACAGTGGGGCGCAGCCAGCCGCCCCGCCCGGCGGCGGGCATGGCGCCCCGATGAAAACTGCATGCTCGACCCACTGCTGACCGCCCATCCCCGCCTGCGCAGGCCGCTGGCCAATACCGCGCTGACCTGCGCCTTGATGGGCTGCGCCATTCTTGCGATGCAATGGGTGGCGGCCGCGGGGCTGGCGCGGGCCGGCCCGGTGCACTGGTGGTCGGCGGCCAGCGCCGCGTGGGTGCTGGCCTGCCTGGCGCTGATCGGCAGCGGCCGGACCGCGCACTGGCGCGACCCGGCGTTCACGCTGGTGCAGATCGGCGGCGCGCTCGCCAGCAACGCCGCGGCCTACGCCATCGCCGGGCAGGCGCGCGGCATCGTGCCGCCGATGCTGGCGCTGGTCATGGTCTTCAGCGTCTTCGGCCTGGAGGTGCGGCAGATCAAGGGCCTGCTCGCCTACGGCCTGGTGATCTACGCGGCGGCGGGCGCTGCGGCCCAGTGGTGGGCGCACGACCCGCCACCACCCGCCCTGGCGGCGGCGCACCTGCTCATCGTCGCGGTGGTGCTGGTCGCCAGCACCGCGCTGGCGATCCGGATCGACACGCTGCGCCAGCGGCTCAAGCAGCAGAAACACGAACTGGCCGAGGCGCTGGCGCGCATCCAGGAGATTGCCACGCGCGACGAGCTGACCGGCCTGCCCAACCGGCGCCACATGCACGAGGCCATGCGCGTGGCGATCCTGAACGCCCAGCGCCAACGCCAGCCCCTGCTGCTGGCGCTGCTGGATCTGGATCACTTCAAGCGCATCAACGACAGCCACGGCCACGCCGTGGGCGACCAGGTGCTGCAGGCCTTTGCCGCCACCGTGCAGGACTGCGTGCGCTCCGGGGACATCCTAGCGCGCTGGGGCGGCGAGGAATTCGTGCTGCTGGCCACGCACGTGCCGGCCGGCGAAGGCGCCGCGCTGCTCGAACGCGTGCGCCTGGCCGTGGCGTCGATGGCGGTGGCCGTGGCCCAGGGGCCGGCGGTGCAGATCACCGTATCGCTGGGGGCCGCGCTGCTGCAGCCGGACGACACCCGGCAAACCCTGCTGGCGCGCGCCGACGGCGCCCTGTACGCGGCCAAGGCGCAAGGGCGCAACCAGGTGGCATGGGCCCCCGCAGAACCAGGGGCGTGAGGGGCGGCGGCCCGCAAACCGGGGGAGATTGGAGAGAAGCGAGGGGAATCAGCCCCCGGTGGCTGCGGCGCCCGGTTCGGCCGCGCACATCCTGTCGCGCCCCTGCTGCTTGGCGCGGTACAGCGCTTGGTCGGCGCGGCTGTAGACGCTCTCCTGCGATTCACCCGGCTGCCAGGCGGCCAGGCCGGCCGATACGGTGTAGCCGATCGCCCGGCCCTGGTAGACGGGCGCGGCGACGCGCACCTGGTCGAGCAGCCGCCCGGTGACGGCCTGCGCCTGCGCCAGGTCCGCGCCGTACAGCAGCATCATGAATTCCTCGCCGCCGATACGCCCGCAGCCGTCCTCGCGCCGCGTGTTGGTCTGCAGCCGGCGGGCAAAGTCGCACAGCACAGCGTCGCCCGCCAGGTGGCCGTGGCTGTCGTTGATGCGCTTGAAGTGGTCCAGGTCGAGCAGCACCAGCACAAAGGGATGTGCCTGGGCGATGCGGCTCTGCAACTGCTGCACCAGGTGCGTGCGGTTGCTCAGCCCCGTCAGGCTGTCGGTCTGCGCCACGCGCATCGCCTGGTCGCGCGTCTGGCGCAGGCTGCGCCCGTCCTCGTGCATGCCGGTCACGTCGCTGGCCAGGCACAGCATCCAGCCACCCGGCAACGTGGTCTCGGTCATCCAGATCCAGCGCCCGTCGTACAGGTCGGCCTCGAACGAGCGAAACGGCAGCTTGCCGCGGCGCGCCTTGGTGCCGGCCAGCCAGGTTTCGAAGTCGGCCATGCCCACCACCGAGCCGCGCCGGTGCGCGTAGTTGGCGCGCATCAGATCGACCCAGTTGCTGCGCCCGTCGGGGCGCATGTGGAAGGTGGATTCGAACGCCGGATTGGCAAAGCGCAGCACGTCCTGGCCGTCGAAGATCGCCACGATTAGCTCGCTGGCCTGCAGCAGCTCCAGCGCCATCGCGGGCAAGGCGGCGTCGGCCTGGTCGGCGGTGGCGCGGTCTACGGGCTGGGGCTGGCTGGACATGGGCGGCGGCATGCAGGTACGGGCAAGCGTCCTACAAGCACGGCACAAACCCAAGAGTCGAATTGTGTCGTATTGTAACGTTTATAAAACGTTGTTATAAAACCCGCCGCCCAGGTAAAACCCCATACCCATCCGGCGGGCCGGGGCGCAGTTACCGCTGCCCCACCTCATAACCCGCCAGGTATTCCAGCGCCCGCACCATGGCGGAGTGATCCCAGCCGCTGCCACCGTGCGCCGCGCAGCTGTTGAACAGCTCTTGCGCCGTGGCGGTGTTGGGCAGCGCCACGCCCAGCTGGCGCGCGCTCGACAGCGCCAGGTTCAGGTCCTTCTGGTGCAGCGCGATGCGAAAGCCCGGGTCGAAGGTGCGCTTGACCATGCGTTCGCCGTGCACCTCCAGCACCCGGGACGAGGCAAACCCACCCAGCAGCGCCTGGCGCACGCGCGCCGGGTCGGCGCCGGCGCGGCTGGCGAACAGCAGCGCCTCGGCCACGGCCTCGATGTTCAGCGCCACGATGATCTGGTTGGCCACCTTGGCGGTCTGGCCGTCGCCGTTGCCGCCCACCAGGGTGATGTTCTTGCCCATCAGGTCGAGCAGCGGCTTGACGCGGCCGAACACCTCCTCGGGGCCGCCGGCCATGATGGACAGCGTGGCGTTCTTGGCGCCCACCTCGCCGCCGGAGACGGGCGCGTCCAGGTACTGCGCGCCCAGCGCGTTGATGCGCGCCGCAAAGTCCTTGGTCGCCACGGGCGAGATGGAGCTCATGTCCACCACCACCTTGGCGCTGCTGCCGGCCAGCCCTTCGGCCACGCCGCCGGCGCCGAACAGCACGCTCTCCACGTCGGGCGTGTCGGGCAGCATCAAAAAGACGATGTCGGCGCGCTCGGCCACGCCACGCGCCGTGGTGCACTGCGTGGCGCTGCTCTCGGCGATCACGGCGGGCACCTTGCCGTGGGTGTTGACGAACAGCTGGTGGCCGGCGGCGATCAGGTGCGCGCACATGGGCGTGCCCATGATGCCCAGGCCGATGAAACCGAGTTTGAGAGAAGTGTGAGTCATGGTTTTCCTTTCCTTTTTTTCAGTGATTCATAGCGTTGTACGTCGCCCGCACCGCACCCGACTGGCGCGGCCCAGGCGCGGGCAGCCGAGCAAGGGCCGCCCCGCAGCGAGGGCTGCGTCCCCCTGCCCGCATTGCGCAGCAATGCGAGAGCGGGGGGAAGGCGCGAAGCGACTCAGGGGGGTGTCGTTTCATTTCAGCCAGCCTAGGCCAGCCTCCGTTTCGGCGGCGGGGCGGTATTCGGCGCCCACCCAGCCCTGGTAGCCGATGCGGTCCAGGTGCGCGAACAGGAAGCGGTAGTTGATCTCGCCGCTGCCCGGCTCGTTGCGCCCGGGGTTGTCGGCGATCTGCACGTGGCCGATGCGCGCCAAGTGCTTTTGCAGCGTGGCGGCCAGCTCGCCCTCGGTGCGCTGCGCGTGGTAGATGTCGTACTGCACGAAGGCGTTGCTGGCGTCCACCTCGTCCAGGATGGCCAGCGCCTGCTCGGTGCGGTTCAGGTAGAAGCCCGGGATGTCGTACGTGTTGATCGGCTCGATCAGCAGGCGCAGGTTGGCCAGCTTGAGCGCGGCGGCGGCAAAGCGCAGGTTCTCGACGAAGGTACGGTGCACGTGCGCCGCGTCCACGCCGGCCGGCACCTTGCCCGCCAGGCAGTTGAGCTGGGGCACGCCCAGCGCCTGCGCGTAGGTCACGGCGCGCGCCACGCCGGCGCGGAATTCGTCCACGCGCGCCGGGTCGCAGGCGATGCCGCGCTCGCCCGCGTCCCAGTCGCCGGCGGGCAGGTTGTGCAGCACCACCTGCAGGCCGGTGGCGTCCAACACGGCCTTGATCTCCTCGACGCTGTGCGCGTAGGGAAACAAAAACTCCACGGCATCAAACCCGGCAGCCTTGGCGCGTGCAAAACGCTCCAGAAACGGCACCTCGGTGAACAGCATGCTGAGGTTGGCGGAAAAACGGGGCATGGGGAAACTCCAGTCAAAAAATTCAAAACGCTCAGTCGAGCAGCGCCAGCGCGCTGGGCGCGTCGGCCGGTTCGGCGGCCAGGGCCTCGAACTCGACGACATTGTCGATTTCCGTGCCCATGGCGATGTTGGTCACGCGCTCCAGGATGCATTCGATGACCACCGGCGTGCGGTGCTCGGCCATCCAGTCCTCGGCCTGGCGCATCGCGGGGGCGAAGTCCTCGGGGCGGTGCACGCGAATCGCCTTGCAGCCCAGGCCTTCGACCACCTTGACGTGATCGACGCCGTAGCCGCGCGACGACTCGCCCTCGTCCATGTTGATGTTGTCGAACGCCAGCTGCACGCAGTAGTCGATGCTGAACGCGCGCTGCGCCTGGCGGATCAGGCCCAGGTAGCTGTTGTTGACGACCACGTGCACGTAGGGCAGCTTGAACTGCGCGCCCACGGCCAGCTCCTCGATCATGAACTGGAAGTCGTAGTCGCCCGACAGCGCCACGATGGGGCGGTGCGGGTCGGCCACGCGCACGCCCAGCGCGGCGGGCACCGTCCAGCCCAGCGGGCCGGCCTGGCCGCAGTTGATCCAGCGGCGCGGGCCGTACACGTGCAGGAACTGCGCGCCCGCGATCTGGCTCAGGCCGATGGTGGAGACGAAGGTCGTGTCGCGCTCCAGGTTGCGGTTCATGCACTGGTAGATGCGCTGGGGCTTCATCGGCACGTCGTCGAAGTGCGTCTTGCGCAGGTATTCCACGCTGTGCTTGCGCGCCTGGCATTCGCCGGCCCAGGCGCCGCGATCCGGCAGCCGCCCCTGCGCCTGCCATTCGCGCGCCACCTGCACGAACAGCTCCAGCGCGGCCTTGGCGTCCGAGACGATGCCGTAGTCGGGCGCGAACACGCGGCCGATCTGCGTCGGCTCGATGTCCACGTGCACGAATTTGCGGCCCTTGGTATAGACCTCGACCGAGCCCGTATGGCGGTTGGCCCAGCGGTTGCCGATGCCCAGCACGAAGTCGCTGGCCAGCAGCGTGGCGTTGCCGTAGCGGTGGCTGGTCTGCAGGCCGCACATGCCGGCCATCAGCGGGTGGTCGTCGGCAATCGCGCCCCAGGCCATCAGCGTGGGGATGACGGGCACGCCGGTCAGCTCGGCAAACTCCACCAGCAGGCTGCAGGCGTCGGCGTTGACGATGCCGCCGCCGGCCACGATCAGCGGGCGCTCGCTGGCGCACAGCAGCGCCAGCGCCTTCTCGATCTGCGCGCGCGTCGCTGCGGGCTTGTAGGCGGGCAGCGGCGCGTAGGTGTCGGGGTCGAACTCGATCTCGGCCAGCTGCACGTCGATCGGCAGGTCGATCAGCACCGGCCCGGGGCGGCCCGAGCGCATCAGGTGGAACGCCTGCTGGAAGGCGCGCGGCACCTGCGCGGGTTCGAGCACCGTGGTGGCCCACTTGGCCACTGGCTTGGCGATGGAGGCGATGTCCACGGCCTGGAAGTCCTCCTTGTGCAGGCGTGCGCGCGGCGCCTGGCCGGTGATGCACAGGATGGGGATCGAGTCGGCGCTGGCCGAGTACAGCCCGGTGATCATGTCGGTGCCGGCCGGCCCGCTGGTGCCGATGCACACGCCGATGTTGCCGGCCTCGGCGCGGGTGTAGCCCTCGGCCATGTGGCTCGCGCCCTCGACGTGGCGCGCCAGCACGTGGCCGATGCCGCCGTGCTCCTTCATCGCCGCGTACAGCGGGTTGATGGCGGCGCCGGGCACGCCGAACGCGACGCTCACGCCTTCCTTTTCCAGCACGCGCACGGCGGCCTCGATCGCTTTCATTCTTGCCATGTGTAGTCTCCTTGAAGATGGAGCCAACTGTAGGAAAAACCGGCGCGCTGCAGAAGACGGCGGCGCACCATAAAATTTATTCCACCGTGGAATAACTGGAGACGGACGATGGACAAGCTGGACGCGATGCAGATGTTCGTGCGCGTGGTCGAGACGGGCAGCTTCACCCAGGTGGCGCGCGAGTTCGCCACCACGCAGCCGACCGTGACCAAGCAGATGGCGCAGCTGGAGGCGCGGCTGAAGGTGCGCCTGCTCAACCGCAACACGCGCGGCGTGAGCCTGACCGAGCCGGGCGCGCTGTACTACGAGAAGTGCAAGGCCATCGTGGCCGCGCTGGCCGAGGCCGAGAGCGTGGTGCGCGTGCGCCAGCACCAGGTGCACGGGCTGCTGCGCGTGGGCAGCTCGGTGGCGTTCGGGCGGCGCGTGCTGGTGCCGCTGGCGCTGCAGTTCATGGCCAAGAACCCGCAGGTGCACGTGGACCTGAGCTTCGAGGACCGCTACACCGACCTGGTGGCGCAGGGCATCGACGTGGCGCTGCGCCTGGGCAAGCTGGCCGACTCCAGCCTGGGCGCGCGCGCGCTGGGCGCCAACCCCTGGGTGCTGGTGGCCTCGCCCCAGTACCTGAAGAAGCACGGCACGCCGCGCAGGCCGCCCGACCTGAAGGAGCACGCCACGCTGATCTACAGCAGCGTGCAGGGCAACGACGTGTGGCGCCTGCGCGGCGCCAGCGGCGAGGCGGTGTCAGTGCCGGTGACGGGGCGGCTGCGCTCGAACAACCTGTCGGCCCTGTTGGCCGCCGCGCGCGCGCACATGGGCATTGCCATGCTGCCGCGCTACGTGGCGTACGAGTCATTGCACGCCGGGCGCGTGGTCGAGGTGCTGAAAACCTGCCGCCTGCCCGAGCAGGAGATCCACGCCGTCTACCCCTCGCCGCGCCTGGTGCCGCAGAAGGTGCAGGCCTTCATCGCCTTCGTCCAGGGGCAGTTCGACAAGCGCTGGTGGGAAGATATCGCCAGCGACGGCGCAGCAAAAACATGAGCTGTTTGCGCTTTTTGAACAACGATCGTGGATATTTTTATATCCACAATCGTTTATTGACAAGCGCAACCAGCTACAAAATCAGGATTGCACGGAAGTCGTTCACGTTGGTGTGCGTGGGGCCGGTCACCACCAGGTCGCCCAGCGCGTCGAAGAAGCCGTAGGCGTCGTTGCGCTGCAGGTGCGCGTCCAGGCGCAGGCCCAGCGCGCCCGCGCGCGCCAGCGTGTCGGGCGCCACGCGCGCGCCGGCGTTGTCCTCCACGCCGTCGATGCCGTCGGTGTCGGCGGCCAGCGCCCACACGCCCTCTTGCCCCTGCAGCGCCTGCGCCAGCCCCATGCAGAACTCGCCCGCGCGCCCGCCACGCCCGCGCGGCTCGCCGGGCGCGCGCGGACGCACGGTGACCGTGGTCTCGCCGCCCGACAGCAGCACGCAGGGCCGCGCGAACGGCGCGCCGCGCCGCGCCACGGCGCGCGCCAGCGCGGCATGCACCTTGCCCACCTCGCGCGATTCGCCCTCGATCTCGTCGGACAGGATGTGCGCCTGCACGCCGGCGGCGCGCGCCGCCTCGGCCGCCGCCTCCAGCGCCTGCTGCGGCGTGGCCACCAGGTGCACGGCGTGGCCGGCAAAGCAGGCGGCGCCGGGCTTGGGCGTCTCCAGCGCGCCGGCCTGCAGCGCGGCGCGCACGCCCGGCGGCAGATCGATGCCGTAGCGCTGCAGAACGGTCAGCGCGGCCTCGCAGGTGCTGGCGTCGGCCACCGTGGGGCCGCTGGCGATCACCGACACGTCGTCGCCCGGCACGTCGCTGATGGTCAGTGTGACCACCTGGGCCGGGTGGCAGGCGGCGGCCAGCCGCCCGCCCTTGATGCGCGAGAGGTGCTTGCGCACGCAGTTCATCTCGTCGATCGCGGCGCCGCTCTCCAGCAGCTGCTGGTTGATGCGCTGCTTGTCCTGCAGCGTCAGGCCGTCGGCCGGCAGCGTCAGCAGCGACGAGCCGCCGCCCGAGATCAGGCAGATCACCAGGTCGTCCGCGCTCAAACCCTGCGCCAGCGCCAGCATGCGCTCGGCCGCCTGCAGGCCAGCGGCGTCGGGCACGGGGTGGGCGGCCTCCACCACCTCGATGCGCTGCGCCAGTCCCGCCGGGCGCGGCGGCACGTGGCCGTAGCGCGTGACCACCAGGCCCGACAGCGGCGCGCCCTGCGGCCACAGCTGCTCCAGCGCCTGCGCCATGGCGCCGCCCGCCTTGCCCGCGCCCAGCACCAGCGTGCGGCCCCGGGGCGGCGCCGGCAGGTGCTGCGCCATGCCCGCGAGCGGCTGCGCGCGCGCCACGGCGGTGCGAAAAAGCGCCTGCAGAAAACCCTGCGGGTCGGACTGCGCGGGGGGAATGGCGAAGGTGGGCATGCGGTGTCTCCTGGTGTGTGTGCGGGCCGTGCGGCAGCTGCGAAAGGCCGGCGCGGCGTTGGCGGAAATGCAGTTTACAAAAATTGTATACAACAAGTGTATCCGCCGCTATGATGAAGCGCATGGATACCTCCACCACAAGCCACATCGTCGAGAGCCTGACCCGGGCCATCGTCGAACACCGCCTGCTGCCCGGCACCAAGCTGGCCGAGCAAAAGCTGGCCGATCACTTCGGCGTCTCGCGCACGCTGGTGCGCCAGGCGCTGTTCCAGCTGTCCCAAAACCGCCTGATCCGCCTGGAGCCGGCGCGCGGCGCGTTCGTGGCCACGCCGTCGGTGACCGAGGCGCGCCAGGTCTTCGCCGTGCGCCAGATGCTGGAGGTGGCGATGACGCGCCGCTTCGTGCGCCAGGTCAAGCCGGCGCAGATCAAGGCGCTGCGCGCGCACATCGCGGCCGAGCAAAAAGCCATGGACGGCCAGGACGTGAACCAGCGCACCGAGCTGCTGGGCGACTTCCACGTGCGCATGGCCGAGCTGATGGGCAACGAGGTGCTGGCGCAGATGCTGGGCGAGCTGATCTCGCGCTGCGCGCTCATCACCCTGATGTACCAGAGCAGCAGCGCCGCCGAACACTCGCACGAGGAGCACGAGGCCATCGTCGCCGCCCTGGCGGCCAAGGACGAGGACGCCGCCGTGCGCCTGATGCAGGAGCACCTGGACAACGTGCAGGCCGGCCTGGCGTTCGACCGCGAGGTGCCCACCAGCGACCTTTCCATGGCCCTCACCAACAGCAGCGCAACATGACCTACGACGCCACCGCCCCCTACCCGCGCGACCTGATCGGCTACGGCCGCCACACGCCGCATCCGCACTGGCCGGGCGGCGCCCGCGTGGCCGTGCAGTTCGTGCTCAACTACGAGGAAGGCGGCGAGAACTGCGTGCTGCACGGCGACGCGGCCAGCGAGCAATTCCTGTCCGAGCTGTTCAACCCGGCGGCCTACCCCGAGCGCCACATGAGCATGGAAGGCATCTACGAATACGGCGCGCGCGCCGGCGTGTGGCGCCTGCTGCGCGAGTTCGAGCGCCGCGGCCTGCCGCTGACGGTGTTCGGCGTGGCCAGCGCGCTGCAAAAGCACCGCGAGGTGGCGCAGGCCTTCGACGAGCTGGGCCACGAGGTGGCCTGCCACGGCCTGCGCTGGATCCACTACCAGGGCGTGCCCGAAGAGGTGGAGCGCGCCCACATGCGCGAGGCGCTGGAGATTTTCGACAGCCTCTACGGCGGGCGCGGCGACCACGGCCTGGGCTGGTACACCGGGCGCGACAGCCCCAACACGCACCGCCTGGCGGCCGACACCGGCCGCTTCACCTACGACGCCGACTACTACGGCGACGACCTGCCGTTCTGGATGAAGGTGGGCACCAGCGACGGCGCCAGCGCGCACCAGCTCATCGTGCCGTACACACTGGACGCCAACGACATGCGCTTTGCGCTGCCGCAGGGCTACTCGCACGCCGACCCGTTCTTCCAGTACCTGAAGGACACGTTCGACGTGCTCTACGCCGAGGGCGACCCCGCCGGGCTGAACGCCCCCAAGATGATGAGCGTGGGCATGCACTGCCGCCTGCTCGGGCGGCCCGGGCGCATCGCCGCGCTGCAGCGCTTTCTGGACCACGTGCAGATGCACGCCGGCGTGTGGATCTGCCGGCGCATCGACATCGCGCGCCACTGGGCGCAGCGCTTTCCCCGCCCTGGCGCGTAACGCAACCCCCAACCACACCCGCACCCGGCGGCGCGCACGCCGCCCGGGCAGCCCGTTTTTCGATAGGAGACACCATGGCACTGACCCTGGAACAACTCAACGCCGCGCCGCTGCCCGAGGCCGTGGCGCTGCTCGATGGCGTGTACGAACACTCGCCCTGGATCGCCGAGGCCGCCCTGGCGCAGCGCCCCTTCCAGTCGCTGGCGCAGCTCAAGTACGCCATGGTGCAGGCGCTGGCGCAGGCCGGCGAGGCCGCGCAGCTGGCGCTCATCCGCGCCCACCCGGAGCTGGCCGGCAAGGCCATGGTGAGCAACACGCTGACGGCCGAATCGACCGGCGAGCAAAGCCGCGCCGGCCTGACCAACTGCACGCCCGAGGAGTTCGCGCGCATCCAGCAGCTCAACCAGGACTACAACGCGCGCTTCGGCTTTCCCTTCATCCTGGCCGTGCGCGGCCCGCGCGGCACGGGGCTGCCCCGCCAGGAGATCATCGACACCTTCGCGCGGCGCCTGGCCAACCCGGTGGACTTCGAGCAGGGCGAGGCGCTGCGCAACATCCACCGCATCGCCGAGATCCGCCTGAACGATAAATTCGGCTACACCCCCGCGCTGGGCAACGACGTGTGGGACTGGCAGGAGCGCCTGGCCCAGCACAGCGACGAGGGCTACGCCGAGCGCGGCCAGCTCACCGTCACCTACCTGACCGACGCGCACCGCGCCTGCGCCCAGCGCATCAGCCACTGGATGCGCGAATGCGGCTTCGACGAGGTGGACATCGACGCCGTGGGCAACGTCGTCGGGCGCTACCACGGCGCGCAGCCCGACGCGCGCTACCTGCTGACCGGCAGCCACTACGACACCGTGCGCAACGGCGGCAAGTACGACGGGCGCCTGGGCATCTTCGTGCCCATGGCCTGCGTGCGCGAGCTGCACCGCGCGGGCCGGCGCCTGCCGTTCGGCATCGAGGTGGTGGGCTTTGCCGAGGAGGAAGGCCAGCGCTACAAGGCCACCTTCCTGGGCTCGGGCGCGCTCATCGGCGACTTCAACCCCGCCTGGCTGGACCAACAGGACAAGGACGGCGTCACCATGCGCGCGGCCATGGCGCACGCCGGCCTGTGCGTGGACGACATCCCCAAGATCCGGCGCGACGCCGCGCGCTACCTGGGCTTCATCGAGGTGCACATCGAGCAGGGCCCGGTACTGACCGAGCTGGACATCCCGCTGGGCGTGGTCAGCTCGATCAACGGCGGCGTGCGCTACCAGGGCGAGCTGCGCGGCATGGCCAGCCACGCCGGCACCACGCCGATGAACCGCCGCCGCGACGCCGCCCTGGGCGCGGCCGAGCTGGCGCTGTACATGGAAGAGCGCGCCGCCGCCGACGGCGACAGCGTGGCCACCATGGGCATGCTGCAGGTGCCCAGCGGCTCGATCAACGTGGTGCCCGGCGCCTGCCAGTTCAGCCTGGACATGCGCGCGCCCAACAACGCCCAGCGCGACGCGCTGGCCGCCGACGTGCTGGCGCGGCTGCACGCCATTGCCGCGCGCCGGGGGCTGCAGCTGCAGTGCGAGCAAACCATGCAGGCCGCCGCCGCGCCCAGCGCCCCCGCCTGGCAGCAGCGCTGGGAGCGCGCCGTGCAGGCGCTGGGCGTGCCGCTGCACGTGCTGCCCAGCGGCGCCGGCCACGACGCGATGAAGCTGCACGAAATCATGCCCCAGGCCATGCTGTTCGTGCGCGGCCTGAACAGCGGCATCAGCCACAACCCGCTCGAATCGAGCACCGCCGACGACATGCAGCTGGCCGTGGACGCCTTCGCCCACGTGCTCGACCAGCTGGCACACGCATCCGCATAACTCCGCATCACCCAAAGAGCCTCACGATGACCACCCCCGCCACCTACGCCGCGCTCGACGCGTGGATCGACCAGCACTTCGACGAACAGGTGCAATTCCTGCAGCAACTGGTGCGCGTGCCCACCGACACGCCGCCGGGCAACAACGCGCCGCACGCCGAACGCACGGCCGAGCTGATCGCCGCCTTCGGCTTCGAGGCCGAGCGGCACGCCGTGCCCGAGGCCGACGTGCGCGCCTACGGCATGGAGTCGATCACCAACCTGATCGTGCGCCGCCCCTACGGCAGCGGCGGACGCACCGTGGCGCTGAACGCCCACGGCGACGTGGTGCCCCCCGGCGAGGGCTGGACGCACGACCCCTACGGCGCGCAGGTCGAAGGCGGCGCGATGTACGGACGCGCCACCGCCGTGAGCAAGAGCGACTTCTCCACCTTCACCTTCGCCGTGCGCGCGCTGGAGGCCGTGGCCCGGCCCGCCCAGGGCGCCGTCGAGCTGCACTTCACCTACGACGAGGAGTTCGGCGGCCTGCTCGGCCCCGGCTGGCTGCTGGAGCAAGGCCTGACCCGCCCCGACCTGCTGATCGCCGCCGGCTTCAGCTACGAAGTGGTGACCGCGCACAACGGCTGCCTGCAGCTGGAGGTGACGGTGCACGGCAAGATGGCGCACGCCGCCGTGCCGCACACCGGCGTGGACGCGCTGCAGGGCGCCACCGCCATCATGGCCGCGCTGTACGGCGAGAACGCCAAGTACCGCCAGCAGCTCTCGCGCGTGGCCGGCATCAAGCACCCCTACCTGAACATCGGCCGCATCGAGGGCGGCACCAACACCAACGTCATCCCCGGCAAGGTGGTGCTCAAGCTGGACCGGCGCATGATCCCCGAGGAAGCCCCGGCCGAGGTCGAGGCCAGCCTGCGCCAGGTCATCGCCCAGGCGGTGGAGCGCTTCAACGCCCAGCATGGCTTTGCCGGCGACGACGCGGTGCGCGTGGACGTGCGCCGCATCCTGCTGGCCAACGCCATGACGCCGCTGGCCGGCAACGCGCCGCTGGTGGAGGCCATCCAGCGGCACGGCGAGGCGGTGTTCGGCGCCAAGCCCCCGGCCGTGGGCACGCCGCTGTACACCGACGTGCGCCTGTACGTGGAGCGCGGCATCCCCGGCGTGATCTACGGCGCCGGCCCGCGCACCGTGCTGGAAAGCCACGCCAAACGCGCCGACGAGCGCGTGATGCTCGACGACCTGCGCCGCGCCACCAAGGTGGTGGCGCGCAGCCTGGTGGATCTGATGACACCCCCCTGAGCGGCTGCGCCGCTTCCCCCCGCTCTCGCGCTTCGCGCGGGCAGGGGGACGCCACCAGCGCGGCGGGGCGGCCCTTGCGCGGTGGCCCTGGCCTGGGGCGCGCCAGTTGCCAATCCAGTGGCCAACCCAGTTGCTCCGGCTAGGCGTTCTGCGCCCGGCGGCTGAAGAGCAGCGGCAGCGCCAAGAGATAGCACAGCGCCGCAACGATCCACACGCCGCCCGGCCAGGTGCGCTGCGTTGCCGCGAATGCCGCCGTGACGGCCAGCGGCCCGCCAATGCCGATCAGGCTGTTCAGGCTGGCCAGCGTGCCCTGCAGCTCCCCCTGGCGCTGCGCATCGACCTGGCGCGCCAGCAGCGCCTGCAGCGCCGGCAAGGCCAGGCCTCCGGCGGCAAAAAGGGGCAGCAGCGCAAACGGCATCCAGCCCGCCGTGGCCATGCCGACCAGCACGAAACCCAGTCCGTCCGCGGCCATGCCGGCGAGCAGCGCGCGCCGCTCGCCGAGGCGGGCCACCATCGGCCCGGTAACGAACGCCTGGGAAGCGGCGTGCAAGCCGCCGTAGCAGGCCAGGGACAGCCCGGCGACCCACGCCGTCCAGCCAAAACGGTCCTGGCCGTACAGCACCCACAGCGAGCCCGGCACCTGCGACACCAGGGCGATGATGGCGAACACCCCCACCAGCGGCAGCAGCGCGGGCCCTCCCCGCAGGCGATGCAGCGCCGAGAAGGCATTGAGCTTGGCCACCTCCAGCCGCGCGCTGCGCTGCATGTTGGACTCGGGCAGCAGGCGCCAGGCCAGCAGCAGGTTCAGCGCATTCATGGCCGCCGCCGCGAGGAAGGGCGCGCGCAACGACCACTCGCCCAGGGCGCCGCCGATCAGCGGCCCCACGACGAACCCCAGGCCCATGGCCGCGCCCATCTGGCCGTAGCGCCGGGCGCGGTCGGGCTCGGCGGTGACATCGGTGATGTAGGCCGTGCCGACCGCCATGCTGGCGCCGGTGATGCCCGAGAGCACGCGGCCGGCATACAGCCACGCCAGGTTCGGCGCCAGGGCCATCAGCACGTAGTCCGCCGCCGCGCCGGCCAGCGAGGCCAGCAGCACGGGGCGGCGGCCGAAGCGGTCGCTCAACGCGCCCAGCACCGGGGAGAACACAAACTGCATGGCGGCGTAAACGGCCAGCAGCGCGCCGTAATGGTGGGCGGTGGCCTGGGCTCCGGCCAGCTCGCGCAGCAGGCCGGGCAGGATGGGAAACACCAGGCTCATGCCTACGGCGTCCAGCAGCAGCGTCATCAGGATGACGGTCAGGGCTCGGTTCATGGTTTTCTTTATCTATCGTCGATAGGGTGCATTATGCGCAAAATTCTCTATCATTGATAGATGAATTCAACGGACCGCACCCGACTCAAGCGCGACGACGTGTTGCGCGCCGCCCTGGACCTGCTCAACGAAGTCGGCATCGATGCCTTGAGCACGCGCAAGCTGGCCGAGAAGCTGGGCGTGCAGTCCCCCACGCTGTACTGGCATTTCAAGAGCAAGGGGGCGCTGCTGGACGCCATGTCCGCGGCCATCATGCTGGAGAGCCGCGCCCGGTTCGCACCCGAGTCCCATGCGCGTTGGCAGGATTGGGTGCTCGCCGACGGCTGCAGCTTTCGCCAGGCGTTGCTGGCCTACCGCGACGGCGCGCGGCTGCATGCGGGTACACGGCCGGTTGATGCGCAGCATGCGTCGATCGAATCCAGGCTGGGCCTGATGTGCGCCGCCGGGTTCACGCCGGGGGCCGCCACCCTGCTGCTGATGTCCGTCGGACGCTTCGTCGTCGGCTGGGTGCTGGAAGAACAATCGGCCCAGCAGCCGGACGCACCGCCCTCGGCGGCAGCCGCCATGCCGCACGCGGCGCAACATCCGCTGCTGGCGGCCGGCTGGGCCGCCACGGTGGGCGCAGGCGATGCCGACGCCTTGTTCGAATGCGCCCTGCGCCTGCTGGTGGACGGCGCCCAGGCGCAGCTGCGCCATGCTCCCTGAAAGAAGCCTGGCCCTGCAAGGCGCTTCACCTCCCACGCCACGACTCTCCATCTTCCAGGAGCCCGCATGTTTGACCACGTCAAATTCGGTGTCAGCGACTACGCCGCCAGCAAGGCCTTCTTTCTGCAGGCCCTCGCGCCCCTTGGCGTGACTGCAGGCGCCGAAGGGCCGCCCGCATATGGCATCGAGTTGATCCCGGCGCGCGGCGCGCCTTCGCTGTGCCTGTTCGAGACCCCGGAGAAGCCCGCGCACCTGCACATCGCCTTCGTGGCCGAAAGCCGCCAGCAGGTCGATGACTTTCACCGCGCGGCGCTGGCTGCGGGCGGCACGGACAATGGGCCGCCCGGGCTGCGCCCGCAGTACCACGCCTGCTACTACGCGGCCTTCGTCATCGGGCCGGACGGCCACAACCTCGAAGCGGTATGCCACGCGCCCCGATGAACGCGCTCTGAACCGCCGCCTTCAAAGCCAGGCGGACATAAGGAAAACCATAATCGCTCCATCGAATATTTTGTATACACTTTTTGTATGTATTGTTGTGCGCAATGCACCCAGCGCGGCGCCGCGGCAATGCTTTCATGCAACCCCGGATCGAAGGAACACCGATGTCCAGTCAAGAAGTCCACCCCGTAGACGAGAAGCTGCCCCTGGGGCGCGTGGCCACGCTTGGCCTGCAGCATGTGCTGGTGATGTACGCCGGCGCCGTGGCGGTGCCGCTCATCGTGGGGCGCGCGCTCAACCTGCCGGCGCACCAGGTGGTGCATTTGATCTCGGCCGACCTGTTCGTCTGCGGGCTGGTCACGCTGATCCAGGCCTGGGGCGCGACGCAGTGGTTCGGCATCAAGCTGCCGGTGATGATGGGCGTGACGTTTGCCGCCGTGGCGCCGATGATCTCGATGGCGCAGGCCACGGGCGGCGAGGCCGGCGCGGGGCTGATCTTCGGCTCGGTGATCGGCGCGGGCGTGATCTCGATACTGATCGCGCCGCTGGTCAGCAGCATGCTGCGCTTCTTTCCGCCGGTGGTCACCGGCACCATCATCGCGGTGATCGGCATCAGCCTGATGCGCGTGGGCATCAACTGGATCTTCGGCAACCCGGTGGGGCCGACGGCGCCGTCCATTCCCAATCCCGAATACCTCAAGTGGCTGGCCGACGCGCAGGCCGCCGCCGGCGCGCCGGGCTCGTCGCTGCCGCCCGTGCCCAAGGGCTTTGCCGTGGTGCCGACCATTCCCAACCCCCGGTACGCCGACCTGACGGGCGTGGCCATCTCGGGCGTGGTGCTGGCCACCATCTTGCTGGTGGCGCGCTTCGGCCGGGGCTTCTGGGCCAACATCTCGGTGCTGCTGGGCATTCTGGTGGGCGGCGTGCTGACGGCCGCGATGGGCCTGATGAGCTTTGCCAAGGTGGCCAAGGCGCAGTGGTTCGACGTGATCCTGCCGTTCCAGATCGCCATGCCGGTGTTCGACCCGGTGCTGATCCTGACCATGGCGCTGGTGATGGTGGTGGTGATGATCGAGTCCACCGGCATGTTCCTGGCGCTGGGCGAGATGACGGGCAAGCAGATCACGCAGGACGACCTGACGCGCGGCCTGCGCACCGACGGCCTGGGCACGCTGATCGGCGGCATCTTCAACACCTTTCCGTACACCAGCTTCTCGCAGAACGTGGGGCTGGTGGCGGTCACCGGCATCAAGAGCCGCTGGGTGTGCGTGGCCGGCGGCGTGGTGCTGATCGTGCTGGGCGTGCTGCCCAAGATGGCGGCGCTGATCGAGTCGCTGCCCACCGTGGTGCTGGGCGGCGCGGGGCTGGTGATGTTCGGCATGGTGGCGGCCACGGGCATCCGCATCCTGGCGGGCGTGGACTTCCAGAAAAACCGCAACAACGCCATGATCGTGGCCGTGTCCATCGGCGTGGGCATGATCCCGCTGGTGGCGCCCAACTTCCGCCAGTGGATGCCGCACGCGATCCACCCGCTGATCGAATCCGGTATCCTTCTGGCCTCGATCACCGCCGTGCTGTTGAACATTTTCTTCAATGGCGCCAGCCGCGACACCAGCGCGGCCGTCAACGCCGCCCGGCAGGCCGACGCACACTGACGCGCCGCGCCCCATCCATCGCACCTTCCATCCGAAGGCACGCCCCCTGGCCGCAAGGCGCGGGGCTTGTTTTTTTGACTCCATACCGCACGTCGGCAAGGCCTGTTTTCAGGCCTTTTGCCGTCAGTTTGCAGTAAGCTCGTTCTGCCTTTCACCCTAGAGTTTCCGCATCATGACCCAACCCCTGAACGCCGCCGAAGCCGCGCTGCGCGACGCCGCCCGCGAATACCACCGCAACCTGACGCCCGGCAAGATTTCCATCGCGCCGACCAAGCCCCTGTCCAACCAGCGCGACCTGTCGCTGGCGTACTCGCCCGGCGTGGCCTACCCCTGCCTGGACATCCAGGCCGACCCGGCCAAGGCGGCGGAGTTCACCTCGCGCGGCAACCTGGTCGGCGTGGTGACCAACGGCACGGCCGTGCTCGGGCTGGGCGACATCGGCCCGCTGGCCGGCAAGCCGGTGATGGAGGGCAAGGGCTGTCTGTTCAAGAAGTTCGCCGGCGTGGACGTGTTCGACATCGAGCTGGCCGAGCGCGACCCGGACAAGCTCATCGAGATCATCGCCGCGCTGGAGCCCACGCTGGGCGGCATCAACCTGGAGGACATCAAGGCGCCCGAGTGCTTCTACATCGAGCAGGAGCTGTCCAAGCGCATGAACATCCCGGTGTTCCACGACGACCAGCACGGCACGGCCATCATCAGCAGCGCCGCGCTGCTCAACGCGCTGGAGCTGGTGGGCAAGGACATCGGCGCCGTCAAGGTGGCCGTATCGGGCGCGGGCGCGGCGGCCATCGCCTGCGTGGGCGTGATGGTGGGCCTGGGGCTCAAGCGCGAGAACGTCTTCATGTGCGACTCCAAGGGCGTGATCTACCAGGGCCGCCCCGGCGGGCTGGACGCCTCCAAGGCGCAGTACGCGCAGCAGACCGACGCACGCACGCTGGCCGACGCCGTCAACGGCGCCGACGTGTTCCTGGGGTGCTCGGCGCCCGGCGTGCTGACGGCCGATATGGTCAAGACCATGGCGGCCAAACCCGTCATCCTGGCGCTGGCCAACCCCGAGCCCGAGATCCGCCCCGAGCTGGCGCGCGCCGTGCGCCCAGACTGCATCATCGCCACGGGCCGCTCGGACTATCCCAACCAGGTCAACAACGTGCTGTGCTTCCCGTACATCTTCCGCGGCGCGCTGGACTGCGGCGCGACCAAGATCACCGAGGCCATGAAGCTCGCCTGCGTGCGCCAGATCGCGCAGCTGGCCAAGGAAAACGTCAGCGAGGAAGTGGCCAACGCCTACGCCGGCACCGAGCTGACCTTCGGCCCCGACTACCTCATCCCCACGCCGTTCGACTCGCGCCTGATCCTCAAGATCGCCCCGGCCGTGGCGCAGGCCGCGGCCGACTCCGGCGTGGCCACGCGCCCGATCCAGGACATGGAGGCCTACCACGAGAGCCTGACGCGCTACGTCTACCAGACCGGCATGCTGATGCGCCCGGTGATCAACGCCGCCAAGGCCCAGCCCGACGCGAAGAAGCGCGTGGCCTACGCCGACGGCGAGGACGAGCGCGCGCTGCGCGCCGCGCAGTACGCGGTGGACGACCACATCGCCCGCCCCATCCTGATCGGCCGCCCGGCGGTCATCGCCGCGCGCATCGCCAAGGCCGGCCTGCGCATCCAGCCGGGGCGCGACGTGGACGTGTGCGACCCGTCCGACGACCCGCGCTTTCGCCAGTACTGGGAGGCCTACCACCAACTGATGAAGCGCGACGGCGCCACGCCCGAGGTGTCGAAGGCGGCGGTGCGCCGCTCCAACACCATCATCGCCTCGCTGATGGTCAAGCTGGGCGACGCCGACGCCATGATCTGCGGCCTGGTCGGCACCTACGAGACGCACCTGGAGCGCATCCACCACATCCTGGGCCACGCGCCCGACGCGCCGCACTACGCGGCGCTGAACGCGCTGATGACCAACAGCGGCCCGCTGTTCATCGCCGACACCTACGTGAACGAAGACCCCAGCGCCGAGCAGCTGGCCAACATCGCCTGGATGTCGGTGCAGGAGGTGCAGCGCTTCGGCCTGCCGGCCAAGGTGGCGTTCCTGTCGCATTCGAGCTTCGGCTCGTCCAAGCGCGCCAGCGCGCGCAAGATGCGCGAGGCGCGCGACATCTTCGTGGCGCGCCACCCCGAGATCGAGTGCGACGGCGAGCTGCACGGCGACGCGGCGCTGGAGCCCAGGATCCGCGACGCCTACCTGGCCGACTCGACCCTGACCGGCGCGGCCAACCTGCTGGTCTGCCCGAACATCGACTCGGCCAACATCCTGTACAACGTGCTCAAGACCACCACCAGCGGCGGCGTCACCGTCGGCCCGATCCTGATGGGCACGGCCGGCACGGCGTACATCCTCACGCCCGCCTCCACCGTGCGCCGCGTGCTCAACATGACGGCGCTGGCCGTGGCCAGCAGCGCGGCAAGCGCATAAAAAACATAGCTGGTTGCGCTGATAAAACAAGCAACTCAGATACAAAAATATCTGAATTGCTTTCTCAGCAAGCGCAACCAGCTATTGTTTTATTGATCCATCAAAAAGATCGTCACTGCGCCGCCAGCAGGCTGCGCAGCTCCGCGTCCAGCGGCAGTGCGTAGTCATGCGCGGCGCGCACCGCGCCGCTGGCGCCGTCCACCAGCTTCAGGCTGACGTACACGTGGTACGCCGACACCGCGTACGTACCCACCAGCACGGCCTGCGCCGCCTGCGCCTGGCTCACCTCGCGCGCCTGGCGCGACAGCAGCAGCTCGCCCTGCCCGGGGCGCATCGCCAGCGCCTGGCGCAGGCGCGGCTCGCTCACGCGCTGGCCGCGCTGCACCAGGCGGGCGGCCAGCTGCTCGGCCAGCACGCGGCCCAGCCGGGCGGATTCGTCCAGCCGATCGACGTTGACCACCGTGGCCACCAGCACCGGCTGCGCCGGGTCCAGCGTGGCCTGCGCCAGCAGCGCGTCGGCGCCGGCGTAGCTGGCGGCCAGCAGATCGACGCCCGCACGCTGCCCCGGGGCGGCGCGGTCGCCGTAATAGAACTGCGCGCAGCCGCCCTGCGCCAGGGCCAGCGCGGCCAGCGCCAGCAGCGCGTCCCGGCGCGGGGGCCGCGCCGCCGGATGCGCCTGGGGCTGACGCGGCCTCATGGCACGACCTTCCACTGCCGCAGCGCGCCCTGCTGCGCAGCGCCAGGCACGGTGCCTGCGGCGGCAGCGGCAGCAGGCGTGCGGTTCTGGTACAGCGGCGCGTCGGCCTGGGGTACGGAATACATGTCGCTGGTGCGCACCAGCACCTGGCCCGCGCGCTCCAGCGAGGTGATGACGAGCACCTCGGTGCGCATCGGCAGGCCTTCGCCGGCGGCCTCCCAGCTTTGCGCCACGCCGCGCCAAACGCGCACGCCGTGCTCCAGCTGCTGCGCCGTCACGCCCTGCAGCGGCGCGCCCGCGTGGTGCTGCACCAGCTGCGTCAGCACGCGCAGGCGCAGCTCCTGCGGCTCGGTACTGACGGCCACGCCGCGCTCGACCAGTTGCGTGGCCAGCAGCTCGCGCAGGCCGCGCTCGAAGCCCGACGCGCCCGGCTCGGCCACGATCTGCATCGGGTACTCGCCCGCCGGCCAGTCGCGCAGCCGCGCCGCCACGTGCGCGGCCACGTCGCCGGCCAGCACGTTCCAGTGCTGCAGCGCGCGCGTGCTTTTCTGCAGCAGCGGGCCGTGGGGGACGACCTGCGGCACATCCGCGGCAGCGTCGTCCGTGCGCACCTGCGCGCAGCCGCCCAGCAACGCGGCCGCAACCGCCAGCGCCGCGCTGCGCGCAAAGATCGAATGCTTGTCAGCCATTGCCGCATGCTAGCGGCGCGCGGCCCCAGGCCATGGCCCGAACAGCGGGGCGATTGCCGGCCTGATCGCCGGACGCTTGCGGCACTGCGGCTCAATCGACTGTAGGTGCTGGTCATGCCCGGGATGTCTGGCCAAGACTCAAAATCCACACGATCAAAAGGATTCGTTGCCGGAATCCGTTGCTTGGCCGGAAATCCTCGCGTTCGTGAGGATTCATCATGCACATACCCATCACCAACGCCACCGCCACCGCCACCGCCATCGGCCAGGTGGTACGCGCCAGCCGCAAGGCCCAGAAGATTCGTCAGGACGATGCCACAGGCAGCATTGGCGTGAGCGACAACTTTCTGGGCAATATCGAGCGCGGCAGCGACTCCGTGCAGTGGGGCAAGCTCTTTCAGGTGCTGGAAGGCTTGGGCATCCGCGTCGTGCTGGACGTGCCCGAGAGCGTGGCAGCGGCGTTGGGCGATGTGGCAGGCGGCAAGGGCAGGCCATGAACGGCCGCGCTTTGTCCGCATGGATCAACCAGCAGCAAGTCGGCAGTCTGCACGAAGTGGCGAGCCTCTGGGGTTTTCAGTACGCCGCAGGCTGGCTGGACAACCCCCAAGGCTTTGCGCTCAGCCCGCACCCGCCCCTGTCGTCTGGGCTGCTACAAGACGGCGCCAGCCAGCGATCCACGCAGTGGTATTTCGACAACCTACTGCCCGAAGAAGGCCAGCGCGTTCTGCTGGCGGGCGATGCCAGGCTGGATGCAGCGGATGCTTTCGGCCTGCTGGCCTGGTACGGGGCAGAGTCGGCGGGGTCGATCACGTTGCTGCCGCCCTCCCCTTGAGGCGCTGCACTGTCCAGACTGCGCTTGTTCCTATAGCTGCCCAGCACCTGGGTGGCGTCCTCGTCGCTGTAGAGCGTGTGCTCGATGCGCAGGTCTGCGATGCCGGTGCGCGCATCGGTCTTGAGGATGCGCTGGCCGATGCCGTTGTAGGTGTAGCGCACGGCCCAGGGGCCGCTTGC
>Ga0222429_100499_pt1 | contig 27514 bp, 17 predicted proteins | sample 1B50Ametagenome_FD_182475 | JGI IMG/M metagenome (GOLD analysis project Ga0222429, IMG submission 182475) | Enriched microbial communities from leaf-cutter ant dump, University of Wisconsin, Madison, United States - 1B50A (version 2) | ecosystem: Environmental > Terrestrial > Nest > Insects nest...
AAAACCTCAATCAAAACAAAGGCTACAGTATGCCATAAATAAATGGGGATCGGTTTATAAATAGGGATGGGTTTAAACCCATCCCTATTTATTCGTAATAATATCAACATTGGTTTCTCATGCAAAGAATCATTTATTTATCGCTCATACTCACCTGCTTTATCACGCCTGCTGTTTTGGCCAAAACATACTATGTTTCAGCGGAAGGAAACGATCAGAATGATGGCAGTCTTTCTTCGCCATGGAAAACAATTGCAAGGGTCAACCGGCAACAGCTTCAGCCCGGCGACAGTGTGTTGCTCAGGAGAAATGATGCTTTCAGGGGCAACCTTGTCCCCCGCAGCGGTAATGCCAATGCATATATATTCTATGGTGCTTACGGAACAGGTAATAAACCCTTGTTGCTGGGCTCAATCAACAGATCACTTGAAGCGGACTGGATAAGCGTAGGAGACAATCTCTGGCAAACTTCCGGCGTATTTTTGAGCGGCACCACCAGTATTGCAGATGCCGGTAATATTATTTTCAATAATGAAGAAGCTTGCGGATGGAAGCTGGCTTCAAAAGAGCTATTACAAAAGCAGGGCGATTTTTATTCGGATACACAAAATGCGTCGGTTACACTCTACTCTGTTAGCAATCCGGGAGCATTTTATGGCAATATAGAAATAGCGCTCAAAAAAAACGGGATTGATCAATCCTTTAAATCGTTCATTATTTACCAGGATATTGACATACGGTATACCGCAGCGCATGGCATAGGGGGAACAAAATGTAATAATATCATCATCAGGGAGATGGATTTTTCCTTTATCGGAGGCGGCTATCATGAAGGATTAATAAGATACGGCAACGGAGTAGAGTTTTATGATGACGCACACGATAACATCGTGGAAAGGTGCCGTTTCAACCAGATATACGATGTGGCGATGACACCACAGGGCAACCTCGAGAATTATAAAGTATATAACATTATTTTCCGCAATAATATAGTTACCAATTGCGAACAGTCTTTCGAATTCTGGGTAAGGGGAAAGAACGCTCTTGCGGAGCATATTTATTTTATCAACAATACCTGTTTAAATGTTGGCTCAACCTGGGCGCATGAACAGCGGGAAAAGTATGTAACCTCCCACCTGTTGTTTTGGGGTTCTAATGCGTTATACAATAATCTCTACATCTGCAATAACATTTTCTACAACAGTAAAAAAGCCGGCATATTTGAAGCCTCTTCCGGGCTGCATAACCTGCAGCGGCCAAACGTCATCATTGATTATAACTGCTGGTATATAACGGATACCGCTTCGATGCTGGCAACAGTAACAGGATGGAGCAGGGGTATACCCAATATTCCCATACTGAGTTACACAACATGGAGTAATTACAAACAATTGACCGGGCAGGATGAACATTCAATATTGGAAGATCCAAAGCTGGATATAAATCTGCACCCAACGCCCGGCTCTCCCTGCATTGGAAAGGGCATACAAATAGATCCTGTAATAAATGATCCTACAGGAAGTTATAAAAGCGTACAGGATATTTCTACTATCGGCGCTTTGGAAGCACAACCGGAAAAAGCATCCGGTGATAATAATGCCGGTCGGTTATCTATTGCTGTTGAAGTAAATGATCCGGATTATATTTTTATGGGGAATGATCCTGCTTCTGTTACAGCTACGCTGATAAATAAAAGCAAAAGCCCGATCAGAGCCAATGTAAAATTTACTATTACAACAGATAAAAAAGTTCCGGTTGCTGCCGCTATTCGGAAGGTAAAGCTGAAGCCGGGCGGGCAGCTTTCCGTTCCGTTTATGCAAAAGCTTACCCGGCCGGGGTTTTATATAACTACTGTTAATGTCAGCACAGGCGATAGCAACATATCGCCCATCATAACAAATATTGGATATGAGCCTGAGAAAATCATAACGCCTGCTGATGCCCGGCCGGACTTTGACAGTTTCTGGAACACAACATTGGCAGAATTAGCATTCATACCACCCGATACAAAGCTCACACATACACCGGAATACGACAGCAAAGACTATAAGGTGTTTGAAGTGGAACTGACATCATGGAATAATGAGCGGATAAAAGGTTACTATGCCCAGCCTAAACGCGAAGGAAAATTCCCGGTATCCCTGATGTTCCAGGGATATGGCGCCAGGCCTTCTGCTCCCGATACTATCTGGGATGGCTTTGCGCACATGCTGGTATCGGTAAGGGGGCAGGGCTTGAATTTACCGCAAAACAAATATGGCGATTGGATCACTTATGGTTTGGATAGTAAAGAAAATTATTACTACCGTGGCGCCTATATGGATGTGATACGAGCCATAGATTTTATCGTTACAAGACCGGAAATAGATACGGCAAAAATTATTGCCACAGGTGGTAGCCAGGGTGGCGCTTTTACTTTGGTGGCGGCGGCTTTGGATAAACGGATCAAAGCATGTTCTCCCTGGATACCCTTTCTTTCTGATTTTAAGAACTACTTCAGTATAGTGTCCTGGCCAAAAATGAATTTTGACGAAGCAATAAAAAAAGACCCTCAGTTACACTGGGACCATATTTATGAGGTACTGAGTTATTTTGACATAAAAAATTTCGCACATAAAATATCCTGCCCGCTTTTTATGGGTATGGGTGTACAGGATATGATCTGCCCCGGGCAGATAAATTTTGCAGCCTACAATAACGTGAATACTGCAGTTAAATCATGGTTGGCTTATCCGCGGGAAGCACATGGAATGAGCAATGATTTCTTCGTACGACAACAATTTTTCATACAACAACAGTTATACGTAAACAATGAAGCCGGCAACATACATTAGTGCGCTCATTATTTTTTTAGGCATGCATGCGGGTAGTGTAATGTCGCAGAACATTATAAAGGTGGCGCCTGTATTCGGAGACAATATGGTATTGCAAAGGCAGAAGCCTGTTAAAATATGGGGAGAAAGTAAAAGCAGGCATCGCTTTACGGTAAGCTTTAAAGGAGAAACCCAACAGGTACAACCTGACCGGCAGGGTAAATGGTCGGTAATATTCAGATCGTCGGAAGCCGGCGGGCCTTATGAAATGCATTTTTCCGGAGAAGAGCATTTTTCTTTCCGGAACATTCTTGTGGGGGATGTGTGGTTTTGTGCCGGACAATCCAATATGGAGTGGCCCGCTATGTCGGCATTTAACGGCGGTTATGAATTAAGGCACGCCAACTATCCGCAAATAAGAAGCTTTTATGTTGCCCCCAACACCAGCGGCACACCGCAAAATATGCTCGCTTCCGGTGCCTGGCAGGTTTGCACGCCGCAAAACACCGCATCGTTCTCTGCTGTCGCTTATTTTTTTGCAAGGAATATCCATCTCACAGAAAAAGTTCCGGTGGGTATCATCAATGCTTCCTGGGGCGGTACATTAATTGAATCGTGGGCAAGCGCTGAAAGCCTGATCGGCCATCCGGATTTCCGGGAGCAAATACAAAAGCTGATTGCCGGCAGGGGAACGCCGCAGGATTATGACAGCCTGCAAAAAAGAGCAGAAGCCCCATACACAGCATGGGAAAATAAAATTCAGCAGGCAGACAGCGGCTACCTGCAAAAATGGTATGCCCGGGATTATGATGCCACCCGCTGGAGCACTTTAGTAGCACCCGGTTATTGGGAAACCCAGGGGTTAAAAAATTTTGATGGTGTAGTATGGCTGCGCAAAACATTTGATGTACCTGACAGCATGGCAAACCGTGAGCTAGTGGTAAACCTGGAAGTACTGAGTGATTATGACCGGACATTCTTTAACGGGAAGTTTATAGGTGCGGTTGGCTGGGATAACGGAAGAAGGATCTACCGTGTACCGGCATCGCTGGTAAAGCCAGGCACTAATAATATTACTATCAGGCTGTTCAATAAAAAAGGAGAAGGCGGCTTTAAAAGTACAACCGCTACGGAGCTTTATATAAGAGAATTGGTTGAATCCAACCATCCATTGCTTATTCCGTTATCCGGTGAATGGCAATACAAGCCGTCTCTGCCTGTTGCAGCCATTCCATCACAGCCGCCTGCAGGGCCCGGACACAGTACGCCTGCATCCATTTACAACGGCATGGTATACCCCTTCAGGGACCTGGCTTTGAAAGGTTTTTTATGGTACCAGGGGGAGAGCAATAACAGCAGGGCTTATCAATACCGCACGTTGATAGGACCTTTGATAGAAGGTTGGCGCAAACAGTTTAACCAGGGCGATCTTCCGTTCCTGTATGTGCAGTTGTCGGCCTTTGGCGCTATAAAATCCGAACACGTAGGGAGCAGCTGGGCCGAATTAAGAGAGTCCCAGGACGCTGCGTTGCAACTGTCCAACACAGGCATGGCGGTGACCTGGGATATTGGTGATCCTTTTGATGTTCATCCCCCTGATAAGCAAACGGTGGGTTACAGGCTTGCCATGGAAGCCGAAAAGTTGGTATACGGTAAACCCGGTATTGAAACTTCTCCTATCTATAAATCAATGGCTATAGAAGGCAACAGGATCCGTATATCATTCAATAATGCAGGTAATGGATTAATGACAAAAAATGGAGATGTAAAAGGTTTTGCTATTGCCGGTGCCGATCAGAAATTTGTTTTTGCGAAAGCTGTTATCGAAGGAAAGGATGTAATTGTGTGGAATGATAATATCAGCAACCCTGTAGCGGTAAGGTTCGCGTGGACGGAAAGCCCCAAAGAAAGTTTTGGTGCTAACCTGTATAATACAGAAGGGTTTCCTGCATCCCCCTTCAGAACAGATGACTGGGAAGCGATAAGTAAAAACTGGAGATAATATGCCGGGTTTTATAGAGAAAATCCCTTGTGATGAACGAACTGGGCTTACTGCTTACTGAAATTTGAAAATGTTCTGCCCGGATTGCTGATAGTGAACAAACAGAGGGGCATATATTTGTCCGCCAGCATAGCAGCCAGTTCACTGTTGCAGGTGTGTTCTTGGAAGCGTGGGAATACTGCAAGTTCTTACCGCAGTTTCTTTTTGCGTTGACTGTTAAGGATTTGTACACCTGTACGTAGCTATTGTGCAATTTGTGCAATTATTGTGCAACTCATTTTAGTTGATAAAAAGCTCCTGCACCCTTTATTTTGCTTGTTTTTAGGATGTCCTTTTTTACTAAGCCGGCGAGGTCATTACTAGCGGTATTTCTTGAACAGTCATTTAGTTGCTGATACTCTTTGTTGGTGATTTTACTTTTTTCTTTCACATACAAAACTGCTTTCACCTGTCTGCTGTTAAGTCCCAATTTTGTTAGCTGTTCTTCTGTCAGGGTATTTTTGAAAAGTGTAACGATAAAACCGCCGTCAATTTCCTGCATTTCAGGCTCGGGCAGTTCGGCTGCTTTGCAGGTGTCAAGGATTTTGATAGTACCACGTCCCCATGTATCAATGAAACCACCTTTAAAAGCCACGTCCGCAATAATGGGGTTTCTTGGTCTTGATGAATGGGAACGTTTTAATGCAGCAAGCGTCAAACCTTCCGGCAATGTACCTTCATTCCAAATGCTTATTTTGTCGTCATACACACGAATCTGAACAGGCGCCCCCATATAATTACGATGCACCAAAGCATTCAACAACATTTCACGAATGGCAGCCAAAGGATATTCGCCCTTTTCAATGCGATGTATGCCTTCGAAGCCAATTGTACGAATTAGAAATTTATGGTTAAGCTGATTCAAAACGGCTTGCAGCAATACAATCAGATTCCCTTCTTCTACTTCCTGGAAAATAATATCAGTCTCGTTCCCGCTCAACGGATGGGCAGATTGTCCAAACCGTCCGATTTTTACAAAAGTACCTGGATAAAATTTGCCCGGGTCCCTGCCGAATAAAATGATAGCAGCTCTTTTTAGTTGTCCGTTTTCGGTGAGCCGAAATTTTTCAAACAATTCAGGAATAGAAAGCCCATGGTTACTTTCGGGAAGTCGTCCTGCATTTTCTGAAGCGGCAAGAAAAGTTTTTACTGCTTTTTCGTCAATGTCATCAAAACTTGCTCTTTGCTCAATTACATCATCCCATGTTTTGCCTGATTTCTTCAACAAAAATTCATTGAGTGATGCTCCTGTTAATTCCTGTTTTGTGCTGCCGCTTCGGTAATAATACCTGCCTCTTACCGAAATAGGAACAGAGTAGGGTTGTGTAATGATTTCAATATAATAACTTCCGTTATCTTCATGCAGGTTCACCTCTACAGTAATGCCCATTGCATTCCTGACTTTGTTGGGGATATCGTCCATTAGCCTTTTATAGTCAAGAACATTCACCACATTGCCGTTATCGTCTTTTCCAACATAAATAACACCCCCATTGGCGTTTGCAAAACCACAGATCCATTTTAGGTAATCGTCATGCCATGACTGCTTGTATTCTGTGTTTTGTTGTTCAGGCATTTCGTTGTATTGTTTCTTTGAACAGCAAATTTATGGATTATAGCTCCGGCAATAAGTCCTTTGTTTGGTATTGACTAAGGGGCTATTGCTTTAATTTCTGCTATATTTCCTTCGTTCGGAATGTATACTTCCTCAATCGTTACAATATTCCTAAGGCTGGTAAAACTGCAAATTTTTTTGCTTTGCGCGTTTTAAAATGTACTAAAAATAGTGCGGGTAGCATGGACCGATCAAGGGTGTTTGAATAGGAACCGGCAGCCGTTTTAGGATGACATGCAACTCCCGGCTCAACGTAAACCTGTCAGGAACGTCTCTACTTTTTTCCGTACGGAAGCAGCGGGCTGCGTACAGTTGTTTACTAAAAAAGAAAAGATAAGCAGCTTGCCGGATCGCGTATAAAGGTATCCGCTCAGGCTTACCACACCCGACAGGGTGCCGGTTTTGGCGAAAATATAGGGTATGTCACTTATATAGTAGTTTTTAAGTGTGCCAGCGCCGCCTGCCGGGAAAAGGACCTTCATCCTTTCCATTCCATATTCGTGCTGCATCTTGTTGAGTATCCATACAAAATCCAGGGGCGTGAACAGGTTGTACCTGCTGAGTCCGCTGCCATCTACCCAAACGGGGAATTGGGGAAAATCTTTCAGCTCGTTGGCAAGCAGGTGTTGTATCATCCTGCGTTCATTCATGGTGCCGAACTTTTTTCCAGCGGCCATCAGCAATGTCTGCTCGGCATAAAAATTATCACTGCGTTCCATCATCTTTTTCAGCATGGAATCGGCAGGCTGTGAAGAGATAAGCCGGGGTACGGTAAGTTGTGTCGTGGTTGCACGAATACTTTTCCCTGAAGCTTCGCTTAACAGTTCCAGTGAAGAAGCCAATCCGTTCGTTATAAAAGCCACTTCGCGGGTAGCATGGGTTTCTTTCCCTTGTGTAATAAAAAACTCATTCTCCAGGTATGACCGTTTCACTGAAAAAGTCCCGGCTGCAGTATCAAAATTGAACCTCACCTTCCAATCTATATCCGGTTCTGAGAATACAAATGCTTCCTGCTGCACCAGTGCTGCCAGGCTGCTGGAATCGCGGGTTTGTGTCCAACGTATCACATTGCCATATACCGGCAGGGGACTTCGCTCCACCATGTAGCTGGTGCCGTAATCGCTCCAGGACCAGCCATTGCCAAGCGCTGCGGTGCCCCAGTTCCCTTCGTTTATACCTATCGGTTTGGTCTGGCTTTTTATAAAGTCAAATACCGGCTGCGATGTAAAGTCGGGATGTAATAAAGTAGGATCTCCCGTTGGCTGGATGAAAACAGAATCTGTGGTTTCCTGGTAATATGCACCGTCCAGCAGAGCGGGCAGGTATTTCAGTCCTGCGTAGAGACTGATAATTTTTGTATTGCTGGCAGGCGTAAAAAACCTGTCTGCCTGGTGCTGATAGAGGTATTTTTTTTTCTCCGGATCGTATATGGCAATGCCGACATGTGCATTCTGCAACACGGAATCGCTGAATAATGTACTGTCTGCTGTTTTGCGTATATGGCGTGAAGCAGAGCAGGAAATCATCAGGCTTGCCAGGAGCAAGCCCCCGGTAAAATATCGCATCATCGGGTAAATATCGGTAAAAGTTCTAACTCCTTTCCTGTGCTCTCAGCCAGCGTTCGGGTATTTCATTGCTGCTGGCCTGGATATAGTCCTGGTAGGAACAGGCAATATAACTCTTGTCCGGCAACTGCATCCACCAGCGGCCGGTTCGTTTGCTTTTCAGGAAAACTGTATCCACTTCCCCGAAAACGGTATTGAACTCAAAGAAGTAATCTTTCTCTGCCAGCTTCGCTTCATGGTTACCGGTCCAGCGGCCATCGACAAAGTACCAGATCATCTGGGCTATTTGTTTGGCTGTTAACTGCTGGATGTCATTTTCCACACTATACCCGTAAATTCCAAGGGAAGAGATATTATGGCTCATCCCTGCAAATTTCGTCAGCGTACAGGCCTGTTCCCCATCCAGCCCGTTGGGTGAGAGATAATTGGAAGGTGCTGCCGCCCGCTGTAACGCAGTAATATCAAAGCTGGCCATATGACTGTTGCGGAGGACGGGTTCCATTTCGGCCATATTCTCTTTTACCACTCCCAGTCGGAAACAATCGAACCGCAGCTTATCCAATGTTTCAAGCATATGCGGATTTACCAGGTAGCTTTGAAAGCCGATATGGTTGTAATGGCTGATGTAATTGGGCTCGGCGGTAAGCATTTCCATTAAGAAGTTCCTGTTCCGGTGCGGATTTTCTGAATGGATATCAATCAGCGCATCCATTACAGACACCTCAATCACCCTGTTGTTTATTTTATAGGCATCACTTTGCGCCAGTGTCAGGTCATGGCTTCCACCGATGATCACCACTGTTTTTCCGGAAGCGATCAGTTCTGCTACCACGGTCCGCAGGGCCGCATAGGAATCAGCCAGGGAAGCGCCGCATTTAATATTACCGATATCCGCTATCCGGATCTCCCGGTGCCAGTAAAAAAGAGCATATAACTGGCTTCTTACCACATCCGGCGCCAGGGAGTGTTTTGCCGAGCCGGCACCTCGTTCTTCCCCGCAACCCAGTAAAATTATTTCAGCCTCGTCTATATCGGGCAACGTCTCTTCGTAAATATCAATCACCTTTCCTATCTGCCCGTCCTGGTAGCCCTCATCATGAGATATCTGATACCGGTTCAAAGGATTTAAAAAATCTATAATGCTTAACCAGTCGCTCATGGAAATGAATTTTTACAAACCTACCTTTTTGTAGCTAAAAACTGTTGAATAATATACTAACACGGTGTGAAAAAGTCAGTTAAATATGATGCTCTATCTTTATTATCCCAGGTTTATTATTTTTGAACCCCGTTAACTTTAACAGGCAGAGATCGTCTTAATAATAAAGTATAATTTGAAAAAGATCCTGGTATTAGCCATTCTGCTGGCATCAAAACAAAGCTTTTCACAGTCGCCGGACAGTATCTATTTCAACCTGTATACCGACAGTTTGAAAAAGGGAACCTATAACTATATCAATGTGGAAGGCGTATTTCCCGGCAACCGGGTGCTTCCCCTCGATAGTACGCAACTTGTTTTTTCTTCCTCATTCGGCAGGTTTTACAGAAATACCTTATGGATACCTTTTGACGCCCCCGTAGAAAAAGTGGATATTACCGTGTCGCTTCGCACCAGGCCTGCATATGTTATAAGAAAAACAATATATATAAAAAAGAAAGAGGACTGATAGGGAAAATTGAACATACATTAAAAAATAGTGACCACCAGCGCTTTATTCCTTTTTTTGGTGTTATTCTTGCTTACTTTGCAGCCATTAAACGTAAACAGGAATGAAATTTTTAATTACAGGAACAGCAGGTTTTATTGGTTTCCACCTTGCTAACTATTTGATCAAACGTGGTGATACGGTTGTGGGTCTTGACTGTATCAATGATTATTATGATGTGAATCTCAAATACGATCGGCTGGCATATGCCGGTATCGACAAAAACGAGGTGAAGTATAACACCTTGGTTTCCAGCAGTAAACATCCTAATTACCAATTCATTCAACTGAAGCTGGAGGACAAAGAAAACCTGGACAGGTTATTTGCCGGGCAAAAATTTGATAAAGTATGCAACCTGGCCGCCCAGGCAGGGGTGCGTTACAGTCTTACGAATCCGGATGTTTATATCAATAGTAATATTGTAGGTTTTTTGAATATTCTGGAATGCTGCCGTCATCATAATATCAAACACCTGGCATATGCAAGCAGCTCCAGTGTGTATGGCTTGAACGGTAAATCTCCTTTTGCTACTTCCGATAATGTGGATCATCCCATTTCCCTGTATGCAGCCAGCAAGAAAAGCAACGAGCTGATGGCGCATACCTACAGCCACCTTTTTAAGGTTCCCACCACAGGGCTCCGTTTCTTTACGGTGTATGGCCCCTGGGGTCGCCCGGATATGGCATTGTTCATTTTTACCAAAGCCATCCTTGAAAACAAGCCTATCCAGGTGTTCAACAACGGGAACATGGTACGCGACTTTACCTATATAGCAGATATTGTTGAGGGCGTGGTAAGGGTACTGGATAACCCGCCTGCCGGAAATGCCGGCTGGGATGCCAAACACCCCGACCCATCTACTTCCCCCGCACCATACAAAGTGTATAATATAGGAAATAACAACCCGGTGAAGCTGATGACCTTTGTGGAGGCAATTGAAAAAACACTGGGTAAGGAAGCTGCCAAGGAACTGCTGCCGATGCAGCCGGGTGATGTGGCCGCTACCTGCGCGGATGTGACGGACCTGGTGGAGAACCTGAAGTATAAGCCCGACACCAATGTGCAGGATGGTATCCGGAACTTTATACAATGGTACCGCGAGTACTTTAAGGTATAGTGCGTAACGGCATAGAATTTCATATAAAAATTTTTTACTTGTTGGTATTGTATTTACCTTTGCCACAGGAAAAAAGAAACGAAAGAAGGGAACGAAGCCGTTCCCTTCTTCTATTTACCGGATTATGAGCAGCGAAGCATCTATAAAAATTGTCGAAGGATTTATTACAGAACTACTGGCGGAAAGCCCTGAATGTTTTTTAGTGGAGGTAAAAGTTAAGCCGACCAACAATATCAGGGTGTTCCTGGACGCCGATGAAGGGATCTCCCTTGCAAAATGCATTACCTATAACCGTGCTTTATATAAGCTGATTGAGGAAAAAGGTCTTTATAAAGATGGAGACTTTTCCCTGGAGGTATCATCTCCCGGGTTGGATGAACCCTTAAAGTTAAAAAGGCAATACAAAAAAAATATTGGCAGAAATGTTGAAGTGATATTGCTTGACGGAACCCGGGTTGAAGGAAAACTTCTCTCCGTGGCGGATGATGAAATTGTTGTGGAAGAAACCCGCGGAAAGAACAGGAAAAAGGAAGTGATCCAACATACTATTTTTTTTAACAACATAAAAACAACAAAAATTCAAATTCAATTTTAACGGTCCTTAATGAAAGCAGGCAACTGTTTTCAAAGCAGGATAAAAATGCTGTAACTATGGCAAGTATAAATCTAATTGAATCCTTTCAGGATTTTAAGGACGCAGAAAATATCGACCGTCCCACCTTGATGAAAGTGCTGGAAGATGTGTTCAAAACATTGCTCCGAAAGAAATACGGTTCTGACGAGAATTTTGATGTGATCGTGAATACGGAAAAAGGGGATCTGGAGATCATTCACCGCAGAACGATAGTTGAGGATGGACAGGTTGAAAACCCTGTGGCCGAAATTGCCTATAGTGATGCTATCAAAATTGAGCCCGACTTTGAAGTGGGGGAAGAATTGTTCCAGGAAGTGGATATTCTTGATTTCGGACGCAGGGCCATACTGGCAGCCAAGCAAACACTGGCGAGCCGTATCAGCGATCTGAAGAAGAACAGCCTGGTAAAAAAATATGCTGACCGCGTGGGTGAGATCATCACCGCAGAGGTATACCAGGTATGGAAAAAAGAAGTGCTGCTGCTGGATGAAGACGGAAATGAACTGATCATACCCAAGTCCGAGCAGATCCCTTCCGATTATTTCAAAAAAGGAGAGAATGTAAAAGCGGTAGTGAAGAAAGTGGAGTTAAAGAATAACTCACCTGTGATCATCCTTTCCCGTACCCATCCATCCTTCCTGGCCAAGCTGCTGGAAATAGAGGTGCCTGAAATATTTGACGGACTGATCGTTATCCGGAAGATAGTAAGGGAGCCGGGCGAGAGGGCAAAAGTAGCGGTAGAGTCCTATGATGATCGTATTGATCCCGTAGGCGCCTGCGTGGGTATGAAGGGAAGCCGTATTCACGGTATCGTGCGTGAGCTGCGCAACGAAAACATCGATGTGATCAACTGGACCAACAACACCCAGCTTTTGATCCAGCGTGCGCTTACACCGGCAAAGGTGAGCTTCATGGAATTAGATAACGAGAATAAGCACGCAAATGTTTATCTTAAGCCTGACCAGGTATCCCTGGCGATCGGGCGCAGGGGCGTAAACATCAAGCTTGCCTGCGAGCTGGCCGGTTATGAGATAGATGTATTCAGGGATGATGAAGACCAGACAGAGGACTTCGATATAGACCTGGATGAATTTGCAGATGAAATAGACACCTGGGTGATAGACGAACTGAAAAGAATCGGTTGTGATACCGCCCGGAGTGTACTGGACCTGACAGTAGACGAGCTTGAAAGAAGAACCGACCTTGAGAAAGAAACAATAGAAGACGTGAGAAAAGTGCTGGAAGAAGAGTTTGAAAAAGGTTAATAATTTACTATCCTCAACAGGGATAGTTTCACAAGGAAGAAATCAAAAAATCTCCCCACATTGATAACGGGGGAGCAACTACAATATGGCGGAAGTAAAATTACCAAGGTTGCTGGCAGCAGCAAAAGAGTTTAACATTGGACAGGAGACCTTAATTGATTTCCTGGCTGGGAAAGGTTTCTCCAAAGACGACCTGAAGCCTACCAGTAAACTCACGGCGGATATGTATCATTCCCTGCAACAGGAATTTTCATCTGATAAAGCGGTCAAGGCTAAGAGCGATCAGATAGAAATTCCAAAGGGGAATGTTCTGGAGCCTCGTAAAAAAAGGGATGAAGAGGAGATCGTTTTTAAGAAGGAAACGAAAAAGAAAGATCCTGAGCCACAGGCTTCCGCACCGGAAACAACAGAAATACCTGCCCAACCGGAGCCGGAAGTGAAACAACCGGAAATCACCAAAATAGAAGCGCCTGAGCTGGAAGGTCCCAAGATTCTTGATAAGATTGACCTCTCGGCCATTGATGGTTCTACCCGGCCGAAAAAAGGAGTGAAGAAAACAGAAACAAAACCAGCAGAGGAGCCGGAACTGCCGGTGCAGGAAGAAGAGCCGGTAAAAGAAACACCAGTGGTGGAAGAAAAGGAAGCACCGGTTGAGGTGTCTGCAGAAGTTGTTCCGGCGACAACAGAGGAACCGGAAGAGACCCCGGCGGATGAAGAGCAGAAGGTGGAAAATATAAGAGCCGAAAAGCTGGAAGGCCCCAGGATAATAGGAAAGATAGAGCTTCCCGTAGAGAATGATACCAAGCCATCCTCCAAGCAAAATGATGAAAAACGGAAGAGAAAACGTATTCCGATAGAAAAAAGAGATCATCCCCCGCGCCAGGATGGTGCCAATAACCCCAACAGGGGACCACAGCAAAGAAGAGACGGGAACCGTCCTTCCATCCAGAAACAGGGTGATAACAGGGGTGGAAAATTCGGACAGAAAGGAGGCAGGAGAGAGCAATCGCGTGAGGTAAAAGAAATAGATGCAAAAGAGATCCAGGATAAGATAAGAGAAACACAGGCCAAGCTGAGTGGCGGTGGAAAGGCCGGAGGAAAGAATAAAGCAAGGATGCGCAGGGCGAGAAAAGAGGAGATGGCTGAGAGCATGGCCGAAATGCAGGGAGATGATAATGTGCTGCAGGTAACAGAATTTGTTACTGTAAGTGAATTGGCCAACCTGATGGATGTGAATTTTGCCGATATTATCGGTAAATGTATGGGGTTGGGTATCATGGTTTCCATCAACCAGCGCCTGGATGCGGAAGTAATTGAACTGGTTGCAGGAGAATTCGGGTATGAGGTGGAGTTCATCGGGGTAGATGATGTAGATGAAGAAGATGGAGAAGAACTGGAAGACCAGCCGGAAGATCTTATTCCCAGACCCCCCGTTATTACTATTATGGGGCACGTTGACCATGGTAAAACCTCGTTGCTTGACTATATCCGGAATGCGAACGTGGTGGCGGGTGAAGCAGGGGGTATTACCCAGCATATCGGCGCCTACCAGGTAACAACTACTTCAGGTAAAAAGCTCACCTTCCTGGATACACCCGGTCACGAAGCCTTTACAGCTATGCGTGCCCGTGGTGCCAAAGCCGCGGATGTAGCTATCATAGTAGTATCTGCAGATGACGCCGTGATGCCCCAAACCAAGGAAGCTATCAGCCATGCGCAGGCTGCAAACCTGCCGATGGTATTCGCGATCAATAAAATTGATAAGGACGGCGCCAACCCTGAAAAGATCAAAGAACAGCTTTCTGCCATGAATATCCTGGTAGAAGATTGGGGCGGCAAATACCAAAGCCAGGAAATATCTGCTAAAACAGGATTGAATGTTGACCTGCTGCTGGAAAAAATATTGCTGGAAGCAGAGCTGCTGGAACTTAAAGCAAATCCCGGCCGGGAAGCTGTAGGAACCATCATCGAAGCTTCGCTGGATAAAGGAAGAGGGTATGTCGCAACGGTATTGGTACAGAACGGAACGCTACACCAGGGTGATATTATGGTTAGCGGACAGTTCTTTGGAAGGTCCAGGGCTATGTTCAATGAGCGGAACCAGAAAATGGATGAAGCCGGACCCTCTGCTCCAGTGCAGATACTGGGGCTGAATGGTGCGCCGCAGGCGGGTGAGAAATTTAAAGTATACGTTAATGAAAGCGAAGCCAAAGATGTCGCCAACAAACGGGCGCAGATCCTTCGCGAGCAGGGAATACGCGCCAAGAAACATATTACGCTGGATGAAATCGGAAGAAGGCTGGCGCTGGGTAACTTCAAACAGCTCAACCTTATTATTAAAGGGGATGTGGATGGTTCTGTAGAAGCATTGAGCGATTCACTTCAGAAGTTATCTACCGAAGAGATCGCGGTGTCTGTGGTGCACAAAGCCGTGGGTGCCATCACCGAAACAGACGTATTGCTGGCTACGGCATCCGATGCAGTGATCGTTGGCTTTAACGTTCGTCCTTCCCTGCAGGCGTCCAGGCTTGCGGAATCAGAAGGGGTTCAGATCAAGGCATATTCTATTATTTACAATGCGATAGAGGAGATCAAGAGCGCCATGGAGGGTATGATGGAGCCTACTATTACCGAGAAGATCACGGGTAATGTAGAAATCAAAGAGGTGTATAAGTTTGACAAAGCTACCGTAGCAGGTTGCCAGGTGCTGGATGGTAAAATAGCCAGGAACTCCAAGGTAAGGCTCATCCGCGATGGCATTGTCATCTACCCCAGCGGGGAAGGACAAAGCGCGGAGCTGGGTTCGCTGAAGCGGTATAAGGACGATGTGAAAGAAGTGACCAGTGGCATGGAATGCGGGCTGACCCTTAAAAACTATAATGACCTGAAGCCAGGCGATATAGTAGAAGCATTTGAAATTGAAGAGGAAAAAAGGAGTCTCTAAACCTTTGTTAAATAAGTCTCAAAGGATTGGGCAGACAGGAAAGACCTCTACTTTTGAAATATTGATCGAGAGATAAAACATTGATGATTTTGTTTCGTCAATGTTTTATCTGTTTGTAACCGAATAATTTTCCGGAATGAAACATTTATTTTTTTTAGGATGTCTGATCGCAATGGGGTATACCGGCTTTGCCCAGAAGACCGGGCAATCGCACAAAGTGCTGGCTGACAAAATTGTGGCAGTATTGGGAGATAAGATCATACTTCGCTCCGATATCCTGAATTATATAGATGATGAAAAAAGACAGGGGCGGGAATTGCCACCTGATGCAGGTTGTACGCTGTTGCAGCAAATGCTGGTACGGAAGGCCCTGATGCTGCAGGCGCAGAAAGATTCCCTGCCGGTAGGAGAGGACGAAATAGAAGCAGCGCTGGATCAACGTATCCGCTACTTCGTGAGTGTGTATGGTGGTAAAGAAGCGCTTGAGCAAATTGCCGGAAAAACCATCTACCAGATAAAAGAAGACAACCGCGCGGTCATAAAAGAGCAAAGGCTTACCGAAGAAATGCAGAAGTCCATTATCTCCAATGTAAAAATCACACCCACAGAGGTAAGAAATTATTTCGAACAGATCCCTAAAGATAAGCTTCCTTATTATGAAACCGAACTGGAGCTGAAGCAGGTGGTGGCCTATGCCAAGGCCAACCGCGATATGGAAAAGTATGCGCAGGATGAACTGACCGAATACAAACGCCAGATCGAAGCAGGCGTTACCAGCTTTGAAAGACTGGCTAAAATGTATAGCGATGATCCCGGCACGAAAGAGCAGGGAGGAAGATTTGAGTTTAACAGGAGCGAAAAAAATGTAGACAATGTTTTTGCCCAGACAGCCTTTGCTTTGAAAGAAGGGCAAATTTCCAGGGTGGTAAAATCCAGGTTCGGTTATCACATCATCCAGTTGATCAGCAGGTCCGGAGATGATGTGGTGGTTCGCCATATCCTTAAAATACCCCAGGTTACCGATGCCGAAATAAGTGAGGTGATGGGAAAGCTGGATACAGTTCGATCAAAGTTGGTAGCCAATACGCTCACTTTCGGGCAGGCAGTTGACCAGTATAGTGAAGATGAAAACAGTAAATTTACAGCCGGCTCCGTTACCAATGAATACGGGTCATCCTTTCTGACCATCGACCAGCTTGATAAAAGTATCGTATCTATCTTAGACCAGCTTAAAGTGGGTGAATACTCCAAGCCGATGCCGTTCACCGATGAGCGTGGAAAAAAAGGGGCGCGCATCCTGTTCCTCCAAACAAAAACAGAACCTCATGTTGAAAACCTCAAAGACGACTACAACAAAATTGCTCAACGGGTACTGGAGGAAAAGAAAGGAGATGTATTGAATAAATGGCTGGAGACCAGGATGCCGACATTTTATATGACGGTGGACGAGGAGTATAAGTCCTGTCCGGATATAGCAACCTGGTTATCCCTGTCACCCAGCAATACCGTTAGCAGCAATTAGAGCAGCGATACATTAAAAGAGAATCTCCGGCTTAAAAAAGCCGATGCACCCAGGATGTCTAGTGTCATGTCAAACATGAATTTTCATTTGAGATCTCCCGCAGATTCCGCTGAATTCCGCAGATAATCAAAGCCTTCTGCGCTTATTTGCGAAATCAGCGGGAAATATTAATCGTCGTTTTATCGCTGACATGACACTAGTTTATTATATTATACACTGGCAGTACCCGGTCACGCAAAGTCCCCAAAAAGCAACGCAAAGGTCGCAAAGAAAGAAGTATTCTAAAGGGATATTTCCGTTAGCAATTTTGGGCGAAATGTGCTGCAAGACATATGGGATAAAATTTTCCTGCAGATACCCCCGGATAGGTACGCTGATGCCGCAGCATGTGTATTGAAGGAGGACGGTGAAGGGCATAGAAAGGTTCGTGAAAACCTCCGTTATCGTTTCTAAGATCCGGGCTGTCCCCGGGAAATATCTGCGTACATCAGCGGAGAGCATTTAAAAAGACACATCCAGGGCATTACTGGTCAATTCAACCTGTACCTAACGGTGCGTGACACGCGCCAGGGCAGCGGGGCGGCCCGGTCGCGCGCGACTTCCTCAATGTTTTATATCTACATCGTTGACAATGAAATGCTACCGGACAGGCAGGAAATGGTTCCGAACGTTAGGGAGAGCTCTCGCAGCTGCAAGAATGAATTATAGCAATAGCGTCTGAACATTGTTGCAAGTAAGCAAATCGTATGCAGCTGTACGTGAGCATCTATGGCCAGCGGTGCCCTGGTCAGGATCTCAGCTTCAACCGGCGGGCTGCTGCTTTACTGGCGGCATAGGTAAGCAAAACAATACCTATAGAGCTGGAGGGCATCAGAATGGCGGCAACCAGCGGTGATAAGGTTCCCTGCACGGCAAAGTATAAGCCAATTACATTATATATTACGGAATATACAAAGCTGGCAATGATGATTTGCTTATTGATATAACAAAGCCGGATCATACGGGGTAACCATTCCAGGTTATTAGCGTCAATGATGCCGTCGCTTGCAGGCGTGAAGGTATTGCTGTTTTCACTTACGGCTACGCCGACATTACTCTGGTTTAAGGCACCGGCATCATTTAATCCATCCCCGATCATCATTACATTTTCACCCCGTTGCTGCAGGGTTTCAATATATCGCAGCTTATCGGCAGGCTTTTGCTGAAAAAGCAAAGCCGCATCTTTACCGATCATATGTGCAAGGTTTGCCTTTTCGGTGCTTTTATCGCCTGATATCACAGATACACTGAATTTATTTTTCAGCGCCAGTAACATTTCGGGCACAAAGTTTCTGTAACGGTTACTGAAAATGAACCTGCCGGTTTCACTGTTTTCGAACCACACCCAGGCTGATGTATTTTCATCCTTTTTTTCAGCATCTTCGGATATCCCGATCCTGATCCAGTTATCCTCAACAAAACCTTCTATGCCCACTCCCGGTGTTTCCTTGAAGCCCTGTACCAGTGGCTTGTTATAAATGTTAAGCCAGCCTGTTATCGCCTTGCTGAGCGGATGTGAGGAACAGGATGCCAATGCAGCGATCTGCTTTTTCTGGTCGATCGTCAGTACTTTTCCTTCGTATCGTACTTCCTGCTCTTCGGGGCTTGTCAACGTGCCGGTTTTATCAAATACAATATGATCTACTTTGGTAATGTCTTCAATTACCTGCGCGTCACGCAGGTATAAGCGGTTATTGCTGAGTATACGCAGTATATGCCCGTTGGTGAAGCTGTTGGAGAGCAACAGGGCGCAGGGACACGCAATAATGAATATGGCAGTAACGGCCGGCCAGAGCCTGCTCACATCGTGTTGCCACCAGTATAGCCCGGTAACCAGGGCAATGCTGAGCACCGCCAGTGTAAAATACTTGCTGACACGGTGCACAAATGATTTTGTCTTTTCCTCTTTTGCGGTTTTACCATTGTTCCAGAGCCCTGTCAGGTAGCTGTTGTTCACTTCTTTTATCACCATCACCTCTATGGGGGCGCCTACCTGCTTTCCGCCTGCATACAGCAGCTCACCTATTTCTTTTGATTCAGGCAAGGACTCCCCTGTTACGAAGCTGTAATCAATGAGCGCTTTTCCTTTTACGATGATGCCATCAGCCGGCACCAGCTCACCATTATGGATCAATAAGGTATCATTCACTTTAATATCCGGCAACATTACGGGTATCTCCTGCCCGTTTTTCATTACCGATACCGCCACCGGGAAATAGGAAGTAAAATCCCGGTCAAAAGAAAGCTGTTTATAGGTTCTGTCCTGCAACACACGACCGGCAAGCATAAAAAACACGATTCCCGTCATGGAATCAAAATAGCCGCTTTCCCCGGAAAACACTTCCCAGGTGCTTCTTATAAAGGTAATAATGATGGCCAGCGCTACCGGGGCGTCAATATTCAGGAACCTGTGCTTCAGGCTTTTCCAGGAAGACTCAAAAAACGGGTAGGCGCTGTAGAAAAATACCGGAAGTGACAGGAAAAAGTTTGCCCAGCGGAATATGGAACGGATGCCCTCCTCGGTTTTATCCACTCCCAGGTACTCCGGGAAGCTCATGAGCATAATGTTGCTGAAACAAAATCCGGCTATCCCCAACTGTACGAGCAGGTTTTTATCGACCTGTGGCTTTTCCTGCCTGCCGATATCTTTTAGGCTGATATAGGGTTCGTAGCCTATGCTGGTCAGGACTTCCGCTACCTTACGAAGAGATGTTTCAGCAGGATCAAAAACAATGTCAGCCTTTTTTGCCGGGAAATTGATGCGGCAGGAAATTATGCCCCGGTCAAGCCGCTGGATGTTTTCCAGCAGGTACAGGCAGGAGCTGCAATGGATCTGCGGCAGAAAGAAACTCACACGGGTTTGATGCCCGTTGGCAAACTGCACGATCTGTTCCTGTATTTTCAGATCATCCAGGTAGGCAAACTTGTTGTGGCGCACCTGGATCCTTTGCGCAGCTCCAGGGGTTTCATTCAGATCGTAGTATCCGCAAAGCCCGCTTTTGTTGATGATCTCATATACCATCCTGCATCCTTCGCAGCAAAAAAACTTTTCTTCAATATGAATGGTTTTGGAAGAGCAGGTTTCGCCGCAGTGACTGCAGCGGGTTGTATGCAAAACAGGATTATCCATTATAAGCTAAGATAAATGTACGGCAAAGTACTTGTTTTGACGGCCATCAATCCTTAAAATGATTAATATCATGGCATATCGGCTTATCTTTGCAAATGGCAGCCTGTAGAAAAATTTCATAGCACTTAATTGACTCATATTCAAGCGAAAAATATGCAGCAACGTACTATTTTGATAATTGATGATAACGATGATCTCAGGGAAAATACAGCAGAGCTTTTGTCGTTGGGCGGCTATAAAACCCTCACCGCGGAAAACGGTAAAAAAGGGGTTGCCATGATCCTTTCCCAGAAGCCGGACCTGGTGGTGTGCGATATTATGATGCCGGAACTGGATGGATATGGTGTGCTGCACCTGGTGCGCAGGAACCCCGAAATGGAAGATGTTCCTTTTATTTTCCTGACCGCAAAAACCGAGCGGGGAGATTTCAGGAAAGGAATGGAAATGGGAGCCGATGACTACCTGACCAAGCCCTTTGAAGAGCACGAGCTGATGAATGCCATTGAAAGCAGGTTGCGTAAATATGAAGTGCTGAGTAAAAAATATGCCGGATCCGGCGGGCTGGCGCAACTGGCCAACGATCTGCGCACGAACGGCATGATCACCCTGGACCTTGAAAAATATACTGCCGAATCATATTCAAAAAAACAAACCGTATACGCTGAAGGAAAACGTCCCCGTTTCCTGTACTATGTAGTGAGCGGAAAAGTAAAGGAATTCAAGATACACGAGGATGGTAAGGAATATATTGTTGACCTGTACAGTGCAGGTGACTTTATGGGTTATATGGCCCTGCTGGAAGAGCGTAATTATGAAGAATCCACGGTGATACTGGAAGATGCCGAGATCCTGCAGATCCCCGCAGAAGAATTTATGGGGATGGTGTATGCCGATATTACCATTGCTTCAAAATTCATCAGGATCATTGCGCAGAATATCACCGAGAAGGAGAACAGGTTGCTCAACCTGGCCTACAGCTCCCTGAGAAAAAGAGTGGCAAAGGCATTGGTGGAGATCCATGACAAGTTCAACAAAGGAGAGCAAAACGCTGCGTTGGAAATATCAAGGGAAGACATGGCTCACTATATCGGCACTGCTACAGAATCGCTGATCCGCACTATCAGTGATTTTAAAAGTGAAAAGCTGATAGAGGTAAAAGAAGGAAAGATCAGGATCACCAACCTGGAAAAGCTGAAGAACCTGCTGTATTAATCATAATCCATACGGAACTTACCCAGGTCGGGACTGTATTTTCTTTTTCGCCGGAGTTCATATTCATAGATAATATTCCCGACTTCCCGGAAAAAGGGATAGCCCGTTTCCTCGTATTCGTATTTGTCGTCGTTCAACACCCCGTCTTTATTGGTATAGATATTTCCTGTCAGCATGAATTCAACGTTGTTCTTAAAATCAACGATATAGGTAATATCTGTCAGGAAGCCATAGCTCCAGCCTGTTTTATTGAAGGCCCTGATATAGGATGGTATCTCCTGCTTGCCAGCCCTGAAGAAAAAGAATTTGGTATAGCTGTCAAAAAAAGTAGCGGTATCGTATGCAGGGAAGCTGCTTTCCGAAGGGAGCTCGGACATATACTGGTACAAGAACCGGTAGTCACTTTCTGTCAGATCAAATCTTTGTTTTGCATGGGTTTGTTCAGGAAACAATACAGACTGCAACAACTGCTGCAGGTCTTCTAAGGGGGCATTGTTATGAGTGGTAAAATCCATAGGGGCAGGGATATATTTTTCGTCCCGGTCATAATGTGCATTGCCCACCAGTTGCTTCCTGCTGAAGTCAAAGGGCACGTTATTGTAGGCTGCCGGCTGCTCATAAATAAGCGTGCCGTCGGGCTGTACAAAACGGATCGGGTTGGTGTGCCTGTTCTCCTCTTCCGTGGCCTTCACAAACCGGCGCGTTATCCTGAAGTCCTTATATCCCATTTGCCACAATCTTTCATTGATGGTCTGCTGCCCGATAAATTCATACAGGCGGTTATAAGCATCATTATCGCTTACCAGGAATATTTTTTTGATGTAGTGGGCGATAGAAGGCAATCCGTTCTGTGCGGAACTATCCGCGTGAACGTTTGTTTGCCCGGTAAAAGCACTGTCTGTCAGCATGGGTGTGTGCAGGTTCACGCCGTCTTTTTTCATCCGGTTCAGCTTTTCCAGGGCCAGGAATGCCAGCGGCATCTTGACAGTGGAAGCCGGGTTGAAATATTGGTTCCGGTCTACGTGCAGGTAATAATGCCTGAACGAAGGAATATTACTTTTATCGCGGTTGATCTGTGTGTATATCAGCTGGTAATGAAAAGTATCGGGCTGGTTAAGTACATCCAGCAGGAGCGGAGAAGCTTTTTTTCTCAGCAACCCGTCTAGCCATTTATCTGTTTTTACCTGTGCCTGCATGGATGAGCTGGTTATAACCAGAAGGAAGAGTATAAATTTTGTCATATAAAATAAATGCAAATTAGCAACTTATTGCAGGGCAGGAAGGAACAAAATTTATTTTTGCAGATTTTGCGTCCCCCAAAGGACCTCTACGTATAATATGCGCTTTCACGCAGAGGGCCAACGGGCATATTATAAGATTGATATCCGTAACACGCTATTTACATCGATCTAACGGCTGGAGATACCGGCATGATATGGTATTACTATAAAAGCCTGTTTCGGATAATTGTTCAAGGAATATTACCAATGGATAAACCCGGGTGGAATACCCGGGTTTAAAGAAGTTGAAATCGTAAGGTTGGCAATTAAGGCTGTAATTCTCTTAAGGCTGCGGATGATTTCATGTTATTTTCATTCAGGTATTGGATTTTTGGTTTTCAGGTCTGGATTTAAAGGATCTTTCTCAAAGGATTTAGGGATTAGGGATTGGGTTTCTAAAGGGTGCGTTTGTTTTTTAAAGGATTCGGATGGTTGTTATCGTTTGACATAACAAAGATGAACATTAATCCGGGGCAATGAAAGTTAATTCGGCTGTTGACCGGTTTTCTTCGATTTATGGAAGAAAAGCTTCGATAAACGAAATTTAAGGTCCGGCTTGTTGTATCCCTGTTTAATTTTGCAGTCATGCAGCAAATTAATTGGCGGGTAGCGGGTATGGACTGTACTAATTGCGCCCTTACCGTAAGAAGATATCTGGAGAAAGAGGGTGCCGGGTCCGTGAAGGTGAATTTCGTTGACGGCAATGTTTCATTCAGGATCGATGGCGACAATGAGCCCGGGCAGCTGAAAAAAGGAATCGATGACCTTGGTTATAAGGTGATGGGCGATATTGATGTCGTCCAACGCGAACAGGTGCCTTCTATGAATATCTACCTGAAGTACACGCTCTTGTGCCTCCCCTTTACTTTGGTATTGCTGTTGCATATGTTTCATGGCGTGCTCGGCTGGCACTGGCTGATGGATCCATGGATACAGTTGGCGCTTTGTATTCCAGTTTACCTGATCGGTATGTATTATTTTGGCAGGAGCGCCTGGAAAAGTATTCGTAACGGTATTCCCAATATGAATGTCCTGATTGCGGTAGGTGCTACTGCAGCGTTCGTATACAGCCTTATCGGCACCCTGCTGGGATTGGGTGAAAATTACCTGTTCTATGAAACTGCGGCTACCATCATTACCCTTGTTTTCTTTGGTAATTACCTGGAGAGTGCTTCCATCCAGTCTACTCAAAGGGCGTTGAATAAGCTGGCTGTTTCGCAAAAGACGGTGGCTAACATGGTGGCTTTCGACGAGCATCACCAGGAAATTATCATGCCGGTGGAAGCCGCAGACCTCCGTTCCGGAGATCTGATATTGATCAAAAACGGGGAGCAGGTACCTGCAGATTGTAAAATATTCTGGGGCTCGGCCAGTGTGGACGAGTCGATCATTACGGGGGAAAGCCTGGCGACTGAAAAGCAGCCGAAGGACACCCTGATAGGGGGAAGCTTGGTGGTGGACGGCACTGTAAAGGCATATGTAACAGCAGCAGCCAAAGACAGCACCCTGGCCAATATAGTAGACCTGGTAAAGCAGGCGCAGGGAGAAAAACCTCCCGTACAACAGCTGGCGGATAAGATCAGTGCCGTGTTTGTACCATTGGTGATCGGTATAGCCGTCGTTACATTTGTGATTAACTATATTGTTTTAAGCGATTTCACACCGGCCCTGATGCGTTGCATAGCCGTGCTGGTCATCGCATGTCCCTGTGCGTTAGGACTGGCTACACCTGCAGCAGTGGCGGTGGGACTTGGACGTGCGGCAAGAAACGGCGTGCTTTTCCGCAATGCAAAAAGCCTGGAGCTGTTTAAGAATATCCGGCAGGTGGTATTTGACAAAACGGGTACACTTACCACGGGGGATCTTGTGATTGATCAATTGCACCTTGTTGACTCCTTAATGCAGGAAGATGAGGTAAAGAGAATCGTTTACTCGCTGGAGAAATATTCCAACCATCCTATAGCCAAAGTGATACTAAAAACGTGGAAGATAAAAGACGGTATCCAATGGCAGCAGGTAGAGGAGGTGAAAGGCATGGGTATAAAGGCAACAGATAAAAACGGGGATACATACATTGTCGGCTCCTATAAGGTTGCGGAAGCGCTTACAACGGATTTTCATCATAATATTTATGTTGTCAAAAACAACAGGTTACTGGGCTGGGCGGATATAAAAGATAATATTCGTCCGGAAGCCCAATCAGTGATCAGCTACCTGCATAGCAAAGGCATTAAAACCATTTTGCTGAGCGGCGATACCACCGCAAAATGCAACATGCTGGCAGAGGAGCTGGGAATAGATACTGTGCTGGCAGAGAAAACACCTGAACAAAAGCTTTCCGTTATAGAAGCACTTTCACAGGAAACACCTACTGTTATGGTAGGTGATGGGATCAACGATGCTCCTGCACTGGCAAAAGCAACCGTTGGCATTTCCATGAGCGATGCTTCGCAGGTAGCCATGCAAACAGCAGATGTAGTACTGATGAACAAAGGTTTAAAAAATCTTCCGTTGGCACTAGGGTTGGGTAAAAACACCTACCGCACCATCAGGCAAAACCTTTTCTGGGCATTTTGTTATAACATAATAGCCATACCCCTCGCTGCTTTTGGATTTTTAAATCCAATGCTGGCAGCGCTGGCAATGGGTTTCAGCGATGTCATACTGGCTGTTAACTCCACCCGGCTGTTCTTCAGGAAAGTAGTATAGCCGGAGCTTATTGTGCACATGCTTCCAGCAATCTTTGCAGGTCTCCGGGGCTATTGAAATCTGTATGTTGTTCTTTAACAAACGTTTCTATCAGCTTCTTTTTTTCAGGAAAAAGAGAGGCAAAGCCTTTTTTGCTGGCCGGGGAGAACCGGTTATACCGGTCGCCGATATAAAACGCATGTCTTTTTGCAAAAAGTACTTCCCGCCTCACTTCCAGCTTAAATACATTATTTCCCATACGGACACTCTCTATAGAGTTAATGGCTCCTGTACCTGAGGTGGAACCGTAAGCCGCTTCTTTTTTAGCATCGGTTTGTATGAGCCTTTCCCGCACGGCGATCTTGTATCCGTTCTGCGTGCTGACCTGCCTGAGATACCCCTTATCAAAATAAAATATAACGGAGTCTATTTGAATCATCCGGATTTCGTGCGGCTCAGCGATGGCTAATGTATCACCGCCTGCTGCCAGGAACTGCAGCTCATCCAGCAGACAGTTATAGTTGAACTGCTGTGTTGATTTTCCCCCTGTTTTAAAGTTGGCTTCTCCCTTCCGGAACTCAGGAAAATAATAAACAGCTTCCGCGGGTAATACTTTATCCGGTATTTCACCGGGTTTGACTGTATATTGTTCCCTGCTTTGTGCAAGGCCCTGAAGAGTGGCTAATACCAGGATCAGTGTCCATAAACTGCGCATACTCTAATTTACAATTTGCTGAGGCAATACCCTTATAATTTCCATATATTGTTACCTACGAAAATCAAAAAACAGTTTCCTGCCGTCATCAACAACAGAAACATAATATTTTAAAATGAAAAAAATATTCTTATCAGCTCTCGTTATTGCAGGCTCAATCCTGCAGTTGTATGCCCAGCACCAAAAGATAAAACATGTTGTATTGATCGGATGCGACGGTTTTGGAGCGTATGCTTTGCCGGCAGCAGAAATGCCTGAGCTGAAAAAATTGATGACCACCGGATCATGGAGTCTGCAGGCCCGGTGTGTATTACCATCATCTAGCGCAGTTAACTGGGCATCCATGCTGATGGGTGCCGGTCCGTCAGTTACCGGCTATACGGAGTGGGACAGCCAAACTCCGGAAATCCCTTCGGCTGCCAAAGGAATAAGTAATATGTTCCCTGGTATATTCGGTATACTCAAGCAACAGCGCCCGGATGACAAATCCGCTGTTATTTATAATTGGGGAGGTATTGGTTATCTATTTGAAAAAGAAGCCGTCAGTACTATTGTACACAATGCGGAGGCTGATGGAGATTTCTTTGCAGACACCGCCGCCATAATCATTAAAACACAAAAGCCGGCTTTGACTTTCGTGCACCTGAGTGAACCGGATGAGGTTGGGCATAACATTGGACACGGTACTCCTGCTTATTATGAAGAATTGAAAAGGGTTGATCGCAGGATAGGAGCAATTGTCAAGGCGGTTAAGGATGCAGGGATAGAAAATGAAACCATCATATTGGTTACCTCCGATCATGGTGGCACGGGGAAAGGACATGGCGGAAAATCATTGGAAGAAGTATTAATACCGTGGATTATTAAAGGTCCCGGTGTGAAGAAAGGATATGAAATAAAAGATGTCATCATCACCTATGACACTGCAGCGACACTTGCTTATGCTTTGGGGTTGAATACCCCTCAAGCATGGCGGGGAAAACCTGTCATGGCGGCATTTGAGTAGCAAATCCAGGAAACGTCCAGTCCTTACCTGCATGATTGTGAGAATACAGGCGCGATTCCAGGTCTGAAGTAAATCCGGTGTAATGCTTGTTGCACTGGTCGCTGTATAAAATGTATACGGTGTAGATCATAAAAAAAGCCCGCATAGTTTACGGGCTTTTGAGTGGTAGCGAGGAGCAGACTTGAACTGCCGTCCGCCGCGGCGGATATAAATCCGATGCTA
>Ga0222429_100501_pt1 | contig 27424 bp, 21 predicted proteins | sample 1B50Ametagenome_FD_182475 | JGI IMG/M metagenome (GOLD analysis project Ga0222429, IMG submission 182475) | Enriched microbial communities from leaf-cutter ant dump, University of Wisconsin, Madison, United States - 1B50A (version 2) | ecosystem: Environmental > Terrestrial > Nest > Insects nest...
CCGAATCCAGCTCGGTCTTCTGCGCAGCAGTAGCTTCCAGCGAATAGTTGTAAAAAGTAAGCAGCTCGGTATAGTCTTCCCTGAACCCCTGCTTGGCACCGGCAATTACATTTTCGATTTTAATATTGGCATTGAAGTAGTAGTTGTAATGCGTGGTGGTATTCTGAACCAGCTTCCGCGGGACCGTATATTTTGTTGTAAAGGTTTTCTCTGACCCGAGCACCCGGTTTTCATAACGTTCCGGCTTTTTAATATCCAACGTAGCATCTTTTTGCCCCAGTGCAGGGGAAAAAAATATGCAACAAAATAAACATGTGCCAAAAACCGTTAAGACAAGTTTATACAGAGGCATGAAGTAATTGGTTCATTAATGTAATAAACTAATTTTCAGCGAAATTATTTTAAATGTTCATTTTTTCAAGCATTCGTTCCCACAACTACGTCAAAGTGGTTATTTTTAACACAAATAACTGATAATGGCTAAACTTTTTGACGCGGATGGTACGTTACAACGGTTGAGGAACAGGTACAGGCTGGTTATAATGAACGACGATACATATGAAGAGGTGATCAAGTTTCGCCTGTCGAGAATGAGTGTATATATCACGTTGTGCACCTTTTTTGTAGTGCTGGTGGGACTTACGGTGGCGTTACTGGTCTTTACCCCGCTCCGGTATTATATCCCGGGTTATGGAAGCGGATCGGACAGGAAGGACATGATACACCTCAAAATGCAGGTAGATTCGCTGGAACAGCAAATGATGTACAGGGATAAATACCTCGAAAATATCCAGAATGTGCTCAAAGGAGAGACCAGTGTTAAGCTTGACACGACCCTCCTGCAGATGCCAAAGGAAGAAAATGAGTATGATTAATCATTATTAAAACCCAATAACTATGTTTTCATCAAAATCCAAATCAGAAATAGATGTATCATCGTCTTCGGGAGCGAGCCTTATCGGAGCAGGTACCATCATAAAGGGAGATATTATCAGCAGCGGCGACATCAGGATTGATGGCACATTAAAAGGAAATATATCCGGATCTGCCAAAGTACTGATCGGGGCAGACGGCTCTGTGGAAGGAGATATTGAAGGGCAGCAGGCGGATATCCTGGGAAAGGTAACCGGCAAGATCATTATAAAGGACCTGCTGAACTTAAGAGGTAAAGCCGTATTGAAAGGTGATGTGGCAGCCGGCAAGCTGCAGGTGGAGCCTACCGTTACTTTTACAGGAAATGTACACGTGGGCGAAGGCATCATTGCCGATGTGGTGGAAATGCGTACCGATGAGGAAGAGCAGGCTATAGCAAAATAAACATTCAGCTTATTTTTATATTATCCCCGTGACACCTCTCACGGGGTTTTATATTTGCACCTGTAAAAACAGCTGTACATGAAAAGACCGGGTATCGCGGGAAAAAATAGGCTGCTTGCAGTTTTCCTTGCAATCGCCCTCGCGATCCATCTCTTCTCCCTCAGCCCTTCCAGGGTTGAAGCTCTCTATGCAACAGGTATATATCCCGGCATTGCCAAAGGCCTCCGGCGCTTAACCGGCTGGATCCCCTTCAGCATAGGAGATATCATATATATAACCATAACCATATACCTTCTCTTCGCTCTTGTGCAGCTGATAAAGACCGGGAACTGGCGAAAACGGGAACAATGGAAAAAAATAACCGGAATTTTTATAAGAAGTATACTTCTTATTTATATAGTATTCAATATATTATGGGGAATAAATTACACCCGGAAGGGTATTACTTTCCAGATGGGCTTTGAAAGAAATACCTATTCCAAAGAGGAATTACATCATATCAATATATTATTATTAGAGAAAGTAAATCAATGTAAAGAAAAGCTTATTGAAAATAAAATTTCAAATATTGGTACAAAGGAACTGTTCGAGCGCGCCAGGGATGTATACCACGAAGCCGCAAAAACCTATCCCTTTCTTCAATACACCCCGGGCGCTGTGAAGCCGTCTTTGCTGGGATGGCTGGGAAATTACTGGGGATTTTCCGGGTATTATAATCCTTTTACCGGCGAAGCCCAGGTGAATATGGAAGTACCAAAGGTAAGCCAGCCTTTTATAGCGGTGCATGAAATTGCGCACCAATTGGGATATGCCAGGGAAAACGAAGCCAATTTTGCAGGCTATATCGCCGCTACGGCTTCCTCTGATACCCTTTTTATGTACTCCGCCTATTTTGACCTGTTCCTGTACGCCAACAGGAGCCTCCGCCGCATGGATTCCCTGGAAGCAAAGGTAATAACAGCCAGGCTACACCCTGCCGCAAAACAGGACCTGGAGGAATTGAAACAATATTACCTGAAATATGAAAATCCTGTTGAACCTATCATCCGGTGGATATATGGAAAGTACCTGCAGGCAAATGACCAGCCGGCGGGCATGATGAGTTACAGCGAGGTGGTTGCCGACCTGATCGGTTACTATAAAAAATACGGAACTATTGCTGCAAGACCGTAAAATTGACCGTAAGAAGGCATACCATCTTACTTACCTTACCCGTCAGCACTCTTTCAGTCCCAGGGGGATATTAACCGCCAGCCCGCCTTCCGCCGTTTCCTTATATTTTTGGTTCATATCTACCGCCGTATCCCACATGGTTTTTACCACGGCATCCAGGGATACCTTGGCATAATCCGGCGCACTTTGTAATGCCAGCTGCGAAGCCGTGATCGCTTTGATCGCTCCCATTGTGTTCCTTTCAATACAGGGTACCTGCACCAGCCCTGCAATGGGGTCGCAGGTAAGCCCCAGGTGATGTTCCATGGCTATCTCTGCCGCCATCAGGCTTTGCCGCTGGGTACCACCCATTGCCTCCGTGAGGGCACCGGCAGCCATGGCAGAAGATACGCCTATTTCGGCCTGGCAGCCTCCCATAGCGGCTGAAATGGTAGCGCCTTTTTTAAAGATGCTACCGATCTCTGAAGCCGTTAGCAGGAAAGAAACAATATGGTCTTCAGTAATAGATTCGCTGTTGAAAACCAGGTAATACATCAGCACGGCCGGAATAACGCCGGCAGCGCCATTGGTAGGCGCGGTCACCACCCGCCCGAAGGAAGCATTCTGCTCGTTTACCGCCAGGGCAAAACAGCTTACCCAGTCCAGGATATAATTGAAGCCGCCACCACCTTTTCTGATAGCCGCTACCCAGCTTTCAAAGTCCTGGTACGGCTTTCCGTTCAGTAGTTTCCGGTTCAGGCTTTCTGCCCTGCGCTTTACACCCAATCCGCCGGGCAAAATGCCTCCGGTATGGCAACTTGTAAAGATACATTCACGCATGACCTCATATATCTTCAGCAAGCCGCTCCTCGTCAGCTCTTCACTTCTCCATACCTGTTCGTTCTCCATTACCACCTCGTGGATACTCAGTCCCGTTTTCATACACCAGTGTAACAGGTCCGACGCCGTATCTATCGGAAATGGAAGCTCAATATCGCTTGATACCGCTTTTTTCTGCCCTTCCTGCTTCACAAAGCCACCTCCTATGGAATAATAGGTTTCCGATACCTGCTGCCCGTCTCCCAACGTTGCCAGAAAGCTCAATCCGTTGGGATGGTAAGGAAGCGTTTCCGTCACCAGGAAAATAATATCAGCGAACGGGTCAAAACGGATCTGCCGCTCTGTACCCCCCGGGTTAATCAGCTTTTCTTCTTCGATCCGGCGGATACGGTCAAAAAGGGTTTCTACCGCAAAGCTCTCCGGGTCCTCCCCACACAGCCCCAGCTGCACTGCTATATCTGTTCCATGTCCTTTACCGGTTTTTGCCAGGGAGCCGTACAGCAGCACCCTGATCTCCTCTACCTCCGCCAGTTGCTGCTGCATTGCCAGCCTGGATGTAAACATCTGTGCTGCCCGCCAGGGCCCCAGCGTGTGAGAGCTCGATGGTCCCACACCGATCTTAAACATATCAAAAACGGAAATAGCTTCGTGCGGCAAGGAAAATATTTTTTATAAAGATAATAAATAAAAAAGGCGCCTGTTTGAAGGCGCCTCTTTCATATAGCTTTCACGATCAATATAACCTTCTCACCTTGATGGTCTCCTTTATTTCTTTCAGCAGTTCCAGGGCTTCCCTGGAAAGCCCCTTGTCTACATCCAGCACCACATATCCAATGGTATCGTTCGTTTTAAGGTATTGTCCCAATATATTGATATGGTGGCCGGAAAGCCGGCTGTTTATCTGCGATAATACCCCCGGCACATTCTTATGTATGTGCAGTATGCGATGGGCTCCTTCCTGCATCGGCAAGGCCAGTTCGGGTACAGTATGGGAACCGATCGTAGTACCTGTTTCCAGGAAATGGATCAGCTTATTGCTTACATCTTCCCCTATATTGGACTGTGCTTCTTCAGTAGATCCGCCGATATGGGGTGTAAGGATCACATTGGACAGATTTTGTAAAGGTGTCACAAAGGTGTCTCCGTTTTTTTCCGGTTCCTGGGGATATACATCTATGGCCGCGCCACCCAGTTGGCCGGCTTTTAACGCCTTACTCAAAGCATCCAGGTCCACCACTTCTCCCCTGGCATAGTTGATGAAAAGCGCTCCTTTTTTGATGTGTTTAATATTCTGACTGTTGATCAGGTTCCTGGTCTGCTGGGTTTCCGGCACGTGTAATGTAACGATATCCGCCTCCTGCAGCACTTCCTTCAGGCTTTTACGGGATTGTGCATTCCCCAATGGCAGCCGGGTAACAATATCATAGTATATCACTTTCATTCCCAGTGCCTCCGCCAGCACGCTTACCTGTGCGCCGATATTACCATACCCGATGATACCAAGCGTTTTGCCACGCAGTTCATAACTTCCCTTTGCCTCTTTCAGCCACTTACCTTCGTGTGCGGCTTTATTTTTATCGGGAATTCTCCGGATCAGCATCACGGATAACCCGATCACCAGCTCAGCCACAGAGCGGGTATTGGAGTAGGGAGCATTGAATACGGTCACCCCATGGGTAGTGGCACTTTTAAGATCGACCTGATTGACCCCGATACAAAAACAGCCTATTGCCTGCAGTTTTTGTGCGGCGGCCAGTACGGCAGGCGTTACCTGCGACTTGGAACGGATACCTAGCAGGTGTACATTTTTAATTTCTTTGATCAGTTCGGCTTCCGGCAGTGCCCCGCTTAATTTTTTAACCGAAGCATAACCGGCGTCTTTAAAATTCTTTACGGCCAGATCGCTTATATTCTCAAGGAGTAAAATATTAATCTTTTCTTTGGGATAACTGGTCTTATTTTTGTCAGTCATTGTTTAAACTATAAAAATTTTTGCAAAAGTAATAACTAATTATATTCCACCGTTCTCTGTCATACTAAATCCAAATGAAAAGCTTCTTTTTATATATCGTTATTGCTGTATTCCTGCTGCCGGGCTGCTACTATTCCACGATCAAGGAAAAAAGGCGGCCGCCTGAACAAGTGATTGATTCTACGCCTCCCCCGCTGATCGCTCCTGTCGATTTCGACAAATACCATAAGGCTTCTGATGATTTTTACGAAACAGTGCTGAAAAAAACAAATTTCAGCGGTGGATTTCTTGTGGCTAAAAAAGGAGAGGTAATATATGAAAAGTATGCAGGATTTTGCCATAACGGCCAAAAGGACTCCCTGACTGCCAACAGCGCCCTTCACCTGGCTTCTGTGTCCAAAACCTTTACGGGAATGGCCATTTTAAAGCTCTGGGAAATAGGAAAGCTGGATATCAACGAAGAGGCTTCCGCTTATCTCCCCGGCTTCAACTATAAAGGCGTTACAGTAAAAACCCTGCTGAACCACAGGAGCGGACTGCCGAACTATACGCATGTGATGGAGCAAAAAGGCTGGAACAGGAATATGATCGTGTATAACGCAGATGTTCTTAATTTCCTGATCACCCAAAAAAGCAAGCTGCAGGTGGGGAAACCGGACAGGTCTTTTCATTATTGTAATACCAATTACGCCCTGCTGGCATTGATCATTGAAAATGTGAGCGGAATGCCCTACCCGCAATATATACAGGAAACGTTTTTCATGCCACTGGGTATGACAGACAGTTATGTGTTCACTATGTCTGACTCTGCACGGGCCCTGCCTTCTTACAATTGGAAGAACCAGCAGGAAGCTTTTACCTACCTGGATGCCGTATATGGCGATAAAAATATTTACAGTACACCCCGCGACCTCTTAAAGTGGGAATCTGCCCTCAGCTATGGCAATCTTTTTAAGCAGGCAACCCTCGATTCGGCTTATACCGGTTACAGCTACGAGAAAAAGGGGATCAAGAATTATGGGTTGGGCTGGCGGATGCTGGAATACCCCAACAACGACAAGATCATCTTCCACAATGGATGGTGGCACGGTAATAATACCGTGTTTGCCAGGATCATAAAAGACTCCGCTACCATTATCATACTCGGCAACAAATTCAATAAGAACATTTACCAGGCACGTAAACTCTTCCCGGCATTCGGAGAATATCATTCAGACGAGGAAACCGATGAGTAGGCGGAATGTAAGATTGCAGGACCGCTAGACCATCAGCACGTAAGAGGGCAAGTCTCATGAAAGGAAGCCTTTTTATCCTATAATCCTGCCGTATTGCTATTGTACCATTTTGCAATCTTACTCCACCTCTCCCTTACCTTTGTTTATATGAAAGTATTTTCTGCAAAGCAGATCAGGGAATGGGATGAATATACCATAAGACATAAGCCTGTTGCTCCTATTGACCTGATGGAGCGGGCGGCACAGGCTTGCAGTCAATGGATAGACAACCATCTGCCGGCAGCGGCCCCGCTCAAAATTTTCTGTGGTCCCGGCAATAATGGAGGCGACGGGTTGGCAATTGCCAGGTTGCAGAAAGCAGCCGGCAGAAAAGCAGCGGTGTTTATTCTTCTCAGTGAGCAGTATTCAGACGATTTTTCCATCAATTTTGAACGTTTAAAAGCTGCCGGTATCCAATATGATTTTATTGACAGTATTGACAACCTCCCTGTTATTGAGAAAAACAGTTTTGTAGTGGACGCGCTTTACGGTTATGGATTAAACCGCCCGCTGAGCGGGTTGCCTGCAGCACTCGTGGATCATATCAACCAAAGCAGGGCAACTATCCTGTCGATCGACATAGCCAGCGGCCTGTTTGCAGATAAAAGTTCTGTGGGGAATACCATCATCCGTCCGGCATATACATTAAGCTTTCAGGCATTCAAGCTGGCATTCCTGTTACCTGAGAACGAACCTTATACGGGCAAAGTATCCATCATGGATATTCAACTGCACCCCGAATGGTACCGCAGTACGGAAGCCATCTACGAAATGATCACGGATAATATGGCTTCCTCTCTATATAAGCCACGAAAAGTATTTTCCCATAAAGGTAACTTCGGCAACCTGCTGCTGATTGCCGGCAGTTATGGTATGATGGGCGCTACGATATTATCTGCCAAAGCCTGTCTGCGGGCTGGTGCAGGCAAGCTTACCTGTTATATTCCCGCCTGCGGGTATAGCATATTACAGTCTGCCGTACCCGAAGCTATGTGTATTACCGACAGCGGCGAGAAACATTTTGAGCATCCGGATTTTCCCGGTCACTTTGATGCGCTGGCTGCCGGTCCGGGGATCGGGCAATACAATAATAACCGGTTGATGCTGGAATATATTTTCAACTACCACCCCGGCCCACTTATCCTGGATGCAGACGCCCTGAACCTGCTGGCTATCCATCAACATCTTTACCATAAAATTCCACCCGGCACCATCCTTACCCCACATCCCAAAGAGTTTGAAAGGTTGTTTGGAAGCTCCGGCAACCATTTTGACCGTTTAGAGCTTGCCATCCAAAAAGCGCAGGAGCTCGGGGTATTCATCATCCTGAAAGGAAAATATACTTTCATTGCCGCCCCTTCCGGCAAGGGCTTTTTCAACACCACCGGCAACCCCGGCATGGCCACTGCCGGCAGCGGCGATGTGCTGACAGGCATCCTGCTGGGGTTATCGGGTCAATATCAGCCGGAACAAGCGGCAATACTAGGCACCTATCTCCATGGCCTGTCCGGCGACATAGCCGCAAAAGAGAAAAGCCAGGAAGCCATGATTGCCGGGGATATCATTTCCTCCCTGCCGGAAGCCTTCAAAACGGTAGCGCAAATGCGGAAAGGGCTGTAACAGCATCCCCAAAAATGAAGTTGCCCGGTACAGTATCTGTACCTGGCGTGGCTCTCCATGATAATATGCAAAAGCCCAGACTGATCTCTCTCGACGCGCTTCGCGGTTTTACGATCGCCGCCATGATCATGGTCAATTTTCCGGGAGCGGAAGAGCATGTATATTTCACGCTGCAGCACTCCAAATGGAACGGCCTTTCTTTTACAGATACCATTGCACCCATATTTTTGTTTGTGATCGGGGTATCCATTGTATTTGCCTACAGGCGCCGCCTGGCAGACGGAACATCCAAAAAGTCGCTTTACAGGAAGATAATTTTCCGTTCGTTGAAAATATTTGCTGTCGGGATGTTCCTGAATATGATGCCCGACTTTGATTTGAACAATATCCGGTGGACGGGGACCCTCCACAGAATAGCATTGGTTTTTATGTTTTGCGCTTTCATCTTCCTGCACACCACCTGGAAACAACAGGTATGGATAACCGCAGTATTATTGACCGGCTACTGGCTCCTGCTTACACAGGTACCTACACCCGGTTATGACCAGGCCATGCTGGAGCCGGGCATCAATATCGTAGCATGGTTTGATTCAAAATTCCTGCCGGGCAAAATGTGGCAGGGGACCTGGGACCCGGAAAGCATCCTCAGCACGATTCCTTCCGTTGCTACCGGCATCACAGGAATGCTGACGGGCAGGCTCCTGATCAGTGAGCTGCCAGCGGCTGAAAAAGTAAACCAATTAATGACCGCCGGACTTTTTTCAAGCATACTTGGTTATTTCTGGGGGCTGACGTTTCCTGTAAATGAAAATTTATGGACCAGCTCTTTTGTACTGGTAACCTCCGGCTTAGCCGCCATGCTGCTGGGCGCTCTTTATTTCCTGGCAGATATCAAAGGGTATAGAACATGGGCAAAACCCGGGATCATTTTCGGAGCGAATGCTATTGCGGCCTATGTTTTAGCAGATATCCTGGCTTTATTGTTTTACAGGGCAAAGTTTGGAGGTGAGCAACTGAATGAAAAAACGGTGAACGGATTGATCCATACAGGACTATCGCCGGAACTGGCCAGCTTGTTATATGCATTGTTTTTTGTTGCAGTAAACTTTGTGCCGGTATATTTCCTTTACAGGAAAAAAGTTTTTATAAAATTATAAGCGGATTAAATATGCATGAGAAAACATATTTAATCAAAAAAATAACTTATTTTTCAACAGGAAATTTTTTATCCTTCTAAAAGCCAGTTTTGAGTGCACCATCACCTATCCGTGAATAAACTGGTTGTATTGATTTTTTCAGTCCGACTTTCCAAAACATATTCAACTCAAAATGTTGACTAGCCATGTGCAATTTTGAAGTAATAAAGGCAGGAGACCCCAAATGGGATAATATCATTCGTTCAGCTTCTGTCTATGATTTTTATCATACCTCTTTTTATCACAGAATAGAAACCAGCTATCCTTCCATTCTCCTGCATGCATACAACGATAATGAGTTTATTGCACTCCCATTGGTTGTAAGACCCATTGAAAATACAAACTGGTTCGATTGTACCTCTGTATATGGCTATTGTGGTCCTGTATCCAACCGGGCGAATATGGAAATATCAAATGAGCTGCGGCTTTTCTTCAAAGACCGTTGTAAAAGATACTTTAAAGAAAAAGGTGTCATATCAATATTTTCAAGGTTACATCCCATCATCAAACAGAAAAATATTTTTCAGGATTTTGGTGAGGTGCTGGATCTGAATAAAACAGTAACCATCAACCTGTCGTTGCCTCCGGATGAGCAGAAACGGCAATACCGGAAATCCAACAAATCAGAGATCAACCAATGCAGGAGCAAAGGGTTTTATATAATAGAGGGAAGCTCTGAAGCGGAAATCGGAACATTCATTGACATTTATTACCACACGATGCAGAGAACAGGCGCATCTCAACAGTATTTTTTTACAAAAGAATATTTCCGGGCTTTTTTAAGCAATACTGCCTTTGGAAAAAAATTGCTGCTTGCAAAACTGGAAGATAAAATAGTGGCCGGCGCTATATTTACATACACCGGTACCATCATGCAGTATCATCTTGCAGCAACCCTGGCTGAGTACATGAAGGCAGCTCCCATGAAATTCATTATCGATGAGGCAAGGATGCTGGGTAACCGTATGGGATTGAAATTCCTTCACCTTGGCGGCGGTGTAGGCGGCCGTGATGACGACTCCCTATTCTCATTCAAATCAGGGTTCTCAGAACATTGCGTTCAGTTTTCCGTATGGCGGTATATTGCAGACCAGCAAAAGTATAAATCGTTGGTTCACACCAAGGGAGTCGGTCATAAGAACAGTAATTTTTTTCCATTATACAGAATGCTGCCGTTGGCTTTTCTCAACTATGATATGGTCCTTCTTTGAGTCCTTTATTTTGAAGACTGTCTGGCGCAGGCCTGATAGAAGCCCGGGGTAATGCCTTCCATCTTTTTAAACAACCGGACAAAATAGTTCACATCGCTGAACCCACACTGCATGGCAATACTTCCCACAGAGTCATTGCTGTTGCTCAACAATTGTTTGGCCTGCTTCACACGCTCGCGGTTGATATACTCCAGCGGTGTAATGCCAAACTGCTCCTTAAACCATCTGAAAAAAGTATTCCGGCCCAGATAAGCCTTGCTGCTGAGCGTATCCACGTTTATTTTTTCCGTAAGGTGCTGCTGAATATAGTCCAGCACAAAATGCTGTCGTGTGGCATTCGATTTCTCCAGCCGGTCCAGGCTCAGTTCCTGCAGGTGCTGGCTCTGGATCAGTCGTATCAGCAGTTCCTTCAGATTAAGATCTGCATAAATATCTTTGGCAACATCCTGGCTGCTGCAAATACGGATCATTTTGTTGATCAGGTCGCTGATGTCCGTATCGTTGGCAAAATGATACTGGCTGAAACGGATTGCCCATTCATGCTCCTCCTCCGGGTGGCTGTTATAATAACCGTTCAGGTACTGCAGTGTATCGTCAAGATAGGAAGCATCTATTGCAAGCGCTGTACACTGGGTAGGGTTGTCCTGTTGCGCCTCCGGAAAATCTATGGTCATTGTTTCGTTCGCGGGAACGATTACCGTCTCTCCCGGTATATACTCAAAGGGTGCTTTATTTTCCAGGTACATCACTTTTTTGCCCCTCACCATACTGGTAATAACGAGATCGTTGAAGGTGAGCGGCACCTGAAAAGCCTGCTGGTAGCTCTCAAACACATTTAATTCGCAGTTCCTGAGATTAAAGACGCGCCTGTTCTCTATCAGCGTCTGCAGGCATCTGGGATGTGTCAGATCAATCTTGTTCAGCAAATTCTTTTGTGCCACACCAACAATTTCTTACAATATAAAAAAAATATCGTCAACCTGCAATTTCACCTCTCTCCTTATACAAAACCTGCCGTATGTACAGGCAAAATTATCAATTCAGAAGTAAAAAGAAAATGGCTGATGGCATGGTTGCTGATTTGAGAGAGAAACAAATCAGCAATCTCAAAATCAGAAATAAAAGAATGGCTGACTGAGGGATATACTTGCAACCCGAAGCCTCTGCTGCCCTTGCCTCTATACTTCTAACTAATCCAGCTTCAATACCGCCAGGAAAGCCTCCTGCGGCACTTCTACGCTACCGATCTGGCGCATACGCTTTTTACCTTCCTTTTGCTTTTCCAACAGCTTACGTTTACGGCTGATATCACCACCATAACATTTAGCGGTCACATCTTTGCGCATGGCTGAAATATTCTCGCGGGCAATGATCTTGGCCCCGATAGCTGCCTGTATCGCGATCTGGAATTGCTGACGGGGTAACAGTTCCTTTAATTTTTCACAAAGCTTTCTGCCAAAATCTTCTGCACGGCTGCGATGGATCAATGCGCTCAGGGCATCTACCTTCTCACTGTTCAGCAATATATCCATCCTCACAATATCGGCTGTTCTGTAACCAATAGGATGATAATCAAACGAAGCATACCCCCGGGTCTGGCTTTTCAGCTTATCATAAAAATCGAATACAATTTCTGTCAACGGCATTTCGAAGATCAGCTCCACCCGGGTGGTTGTCAGGTAGCTCTGGCTGATCAGCATACCCCGCTTGCCCAGGCAAAGGGTCATGATATTGCCTATATAGTCAGGTTTGGTAATGATCTGCGCTTTGATGAACGGCTCCTCGATATGATCGATCTTTACCACTTCCGGCATCTCGGCCGGATTATTTACAATCACTTTTTCGTCTTTGGTCGTATAAGCGATAAAGCTAACGTTGGGAACGGTGGTGATCACGGTTTGATTGAATTCCCGTTCCAGCCGTTCCTGTATGATCTCCATATGCAGCAGTCCCAGGAACCCGCAACGGAACCCGAAACCTAATGCCTGGGAGGTTTCCAGTTCAAAGGTCAGGGAAGCATCATTCAACTGCAGTTTTTCCATGCAATCCCGCAGCTCTTCGAAATCTTCCGTTACGACAGGGAATATGCCCGCAAACACCATGGGCTTTACTTCTTCAAAACCTTTAATGGCTATCTCGCTGCCGTTCTTAGCAAGCGTAATGGTATCCCCTACCTTCACTTCCTTGGCATTCTTTATACCAGTGATAATATATCCCACATCACCACATTCCACTTCTTTCTTCTCTGTCATTTTCAGCTTCAGGATACCAATCTCATCTGCCTCATACTCCTGTCCGGTAGACACAAACTTCACCATATCTCCTTTTCTCAGGCTGCCATTCATAATACGGTAATACACAATGATCCCTCTGAAAGAGTTGAACACACTGTCAAAAATCAACGCCTGCAAAGGAGCATCCGGGTTGCCTTTGGGCGGTGGTATCCTTTCCACTATCGCTGCCAGAATTTCATCAATGCCGATACCGGTCCGGCCGCTGGCCAACAGAATTTCTTCCGGCTTACAGCCGATCAGCTCTATGATCTGGTCTTTCACCTCCTCGATCATGGCGCCGTCCATATCTATCTTATTGATCACCGGAATGATCTCCAGGTCATTATCGATAGCCAGGTACAGATTGCTGATGGTCTGCGCCTGGATACCCTGGGTGGCGTCTACCAGCAACAGCGCCCCTTCACAGGCGGCCAGCGCACGGCTCACTTCATAACTGAAATCCACGTGACCGGGTGTGTCAATCAGGTTAAGCGTATATACCTGACCGTCTGTATGCTTATGCGTTATCTGGATAGCATGACTCTTGATGGTAATACCCTTTTCCCGCTCCAGGTCCATATCATCCAGCACCTGGTCCATCATATCACGGTCGCTGATGGTGTTGGTCGCTTGTAGTAACCTGTCTGCCAGGGTGCTTTTACCATGGTCAATATGCGCTATTATACAGAAATTCCGGATTTGCTTCATGAACGGTCCCGTCGTTTTTTAAGACGTGCAAAGGTAATAAAGATTAGCTGATTAATATCAGGACATACCAGCTTTCTCACAATGTCCCTGAAGCCAGTCCATTTCCACAACCTGCTTATTATTAAGGACTTACATAAAAGACAGGTGACACAGATGAAAACAGGCAGGACAATTCTCGTTTTGAGTCCAACCTCCCGGATTTGCGATCATGGCAGAAAAACAGGGAAAACAGGATGCCCGCTTTTGTCATACTCAACGACACTGTAGAACGGAGTTTCGAAGGAGCGAGATAGAAAACACCATAACCAGACATCAAGATCCGTAAAAGTGGCAGTTTCCTATCATCTTTACAGACCACATCAATCTGGTTTGTAATGACATGAACGATCTTTAACCTCAAATCCGGCTAAACGTATATATTTATGTTCATTACAATATGCTAAAATTGCCAGGGAACTGTCATTATTATATTTACTATTAACAATTAACATGAACGATATAATCATCAGGGAAATAGAGCCGGCGGATAATCCAATCGTTGCAAAACTGATCCGCCGGGTTTTTGAAGAATATGGTGCTCCCAGGGAAGGAACGGTTTACTCCGACCCCGCTACCGACAACCTTTACGCCCTTTTCCGGGCGCCTGCCTCCGTTTTCTGGGTAGCCACGCATGAGGGCGCTATTGCAGGCTGCTGCGGTGTTTACCCTACGGAAGGCCTACCTGCCGGATATGCAGAGCTGGTAAAGTTTTATCTCTCCCCGGATGCAAGGGGAAAGGGGATTGGAAAAAATCTGTTACAAAAATGTATAAAATGGGCAGGTAAAACGGGGTATACCCACCTGTATATCGAGAGCATGCCTGCTTTTGCCAATGCCGTAAGGATATATGAGAAGATCGGATTTCAACAGCTTGATCATTCGCTTGGAAACTCCGGCCATGTATCCTGTGATATCTGGATGCTGAAAAAGCTGGATTAGGAAATCAACCTGACAGGAATGATCAGACGTCAGGTAACAATCCTGCTTCCAGGGCTTTTTTTATCATTGCGGCCGAGTTGTTCACTTCCAGCTTCTGCATCAGGTTCCTGCGATGCGTTTCTACCGTTTGCGGACTGATGAACAACTGTTTGGCTATAGCTGCCGTAGTATGTCCGTTGCTCACCAGCAGCAGAATCTCTTTTTCACGGGTAGTCAACCTCGGGATATTTCCGCCACTACCCGGAGAAAACAATACAGATTGCAGCTCCTGCGGCATTACAAACCGGTTGTTTATTACCTCCTGTATGGCAGCAACCAGGTCCTGCCGGGAGCTGTTCTTCAGCAAATAACCGTTAGCACCGTTCTGCAGCATCTCCTGGATAACACTTTTTTCCGTATGGTTGGTGAGCGCTATGACCTTGATGTTCCGGTTCATCGCCTTGATGACTTTACAAACTTCCAGTCCGGACATTTCGGGCAAACTGATATCGAGGAATACAACATCCACCTCTTCTTTTTTCAGGAACGCCAGGGCTGATTCACCATCTGCAAATGTTCCTTTCACCGTCAATCCTTCTACTCTCTCAAAAATGCTGTTCAATCCTTCCACAAAAATACTGTGGTCCTCCACTATGATCACGGAAATATTAAGCGGGCTCTGAGACATATATTTCTATATTTATAACTGTTCCTTTATTTGAGGCGGAGCTTACCTCCAGCCTGCCGTTCAAAAACTCTACCCGGCTTCGTATATTTTCAAAACCGATCCCTTTTTGTTTTCCAGCTATTCCCCGGGCATCAAACCCTACCCCATTATCTTCTACGGTAATATGAAACATCTTTTCCGCCTGGCTGCATTGCACAAAGATCTCGGAAGCACCGGCATGCCTGAGTGCATTGGCCAAAAGTTCCTGCACAATACGGTATATAATGAGCTGTTCCTGCTGAGGAATAGATCGTTCAATATTCATGAGCTGGTACTCAATGCGTACGCGGTCTGTGGAAAATGACTGGCACAGATCGATTATGGCAGACTCCAGCCCCGAACGCAGCAGCGACTCCGGCATCATATTCCGGGCAATACGCCTGAGCTCCTGCACACTATTATCCATCTTCCGGATCAGCGTATGCTTTCGTCCCGCTGCATCCTCTTCCAGCATCTCTTCCATCTGCATGCGTACATTGGCAAGTAAGCCGCCCATGCCATCATGTAATTCCCTTGCCAGACGGCTGCGTTCCTTTTCTTCCCCGAGCAGTAATGCCTTTGTCACTTCTATTTGCTGCTGCTGCTCCATGGATTTCAGTTGCTGCTCTGTTTTTGCTTTCCTCTGCCTGAAGAAAAACAGGAATGCCAGCACTGCCACGGCAAAACCTGCCAGGCTTACCCCGGTATATACCTGCTGCAAACGGGCTTTGTTTTGTGCCAGCAGCAACTGCTTCTCTTTTTCTGAATAATTGTATTTCAGCTCAAGATCTGATATTTTCAGGCGGGTTTGCGTGTCGTACAGGCTGTCCTTTAAATCGCTGTATGCATTCAGCCAGTTAAAGGCCTCTTCCATGTTTCCCCGTTTTGCTTCCATCAGCGACAGGTGGCGGTATACTGTTATTTTATCTCCCAATACAGAAATATGGTTTTCATCCAGGAGCTTTTTTAATATATCGATTGCTTTTCCATATTCCTTTTGCTGTTCAAAAATCTCCACCTTTCCATACAACAACATCCTGATGTCGCCAGTATATTTTTTACGCTCCGCTATCTCCAGTCCTTTGTTCAGGCTTTTTTCGGCTGCTGTAAAATCTTTTATCCAAACATAATACATGCTTAAAACACTATAATATGCAGGTACATAGAATGATTCAGGGTTTTGGCCCAGGATCAGCCATGCACTATCCAGCAGGGGCTTTGCCTTTCCTGCCCGTTTGGATAATATATTACATTTGGCCAGATTCACATAGGCATCTGCAAGGTCATTACCCGAAGCGTCCCAACGTTTCAGCATTGCAATGGACTTTTCAAAATAGGCAATCGCCTTATCGTATTCCCCGAAATTCATAAACGGCAGGGCCAGCATAAGATAACTCCTTCCAACCCTTGAGCTGTCTCCCGCCTGTTCAGCCAGGGGAATGGCTTTGGTAAGCAACAGGTCTACAAATTTTTCATTTTCACTTTTGCGCTGGTACAAACCGGCAATATTGGACCATGACCTGCTTCTCAGCAGGAAAGCTTCCTGCTGGTCGAAAGGAGCTAACAGACTATCCGCCAACGTAAATTCCCTGATTGCCCTGTCATGATCATAGTCAAACAAAGCCAACCCCATATAAAAATGAGCCTTTCCCGTATAGAAAGCGTTCAGCTCCAGGGTAAATGCCTTTTTTGCATACCCCACGCCGGTGGCGCTATCAGTCGATGTATAGTCCGAAAGTGCAAACAGGATATCTGCCCGGGCAGTATCAGAAGTTACTTTATTCAATAAGCTGCTCAGGCTATCCACATACCTGTCTGCCTGGCCCTGCAGGCGCAGGCCAGGTAAAAGCAATACCAGGTGAAGAAGAAAAAGTGTTTTTACAATGCTGCTCATGAATGGTATGTACAAAAATCAGGAAAATAAAGGTTGCTTCCATCAGTACTATTGCTGATTTTAAATCTACCGGTTTTCATGGAGTATACGATAATGTCCCTCTTGCCGGGGTATGACAATGGCATATCTGCTGACACTTCCCGAAATATGCTACTTTTGACCCCATGATAAAACAGGAAAAGAAAACAGAGCAGGTATTACAGTCATTGGGGATAAAGGAGCTGAATAAAATGCAGCAGGCTGCCGCAGAAGCAGCGAAAAAGGATCATGATCTGCTGCTGTTATCCGATACCGGAACGGGAAAAACACTGGCATTCCTGCTTCCTGTATGGCAGTTTTTAGAACCGGGGATAAAAGGGACGCAGGTATTGATAGTAGTGCCCTCCAGGGAACTGGCCTTACAGATTGAAAAGGTATTCAGGCAAATGAATACAGGCTTTAAAATTACAGCCTGCTATGGCGGGCATAAAAGGGAAATAGAGGAAAACAACCTGCTGGAAGCGCCTGCAGTGATCGTGGGTACACCAGGAAGACTGGGCGATCATATCCGGCGGGAAAATATCACCACCGGCACCATATCATGGCTGATCATGGATGAATATGATAAGTCGCTGGAACTGGGCTTTACAGATGAAATAAAATTTCTTGCAGATTCTCTCCCGGCCATACACAAACGCATTTTTACCTCGGCTACCGAAGCTGCTGCTATCCCGGATTTTTTACCTACCCACCAGCTGGAGACCCTGAATTTTGTGAGCGGTGAAAAAAAGCCGGAGACCAAGCTGAAACTTCAGCAGCTGCCCATCAACGATATATACAGACCGGAAGCCCTTTTCCGGTTATTATGCCATACAGGCAACCGGTCAGCTATTATTTTCTGCAATCACAAGAGCGAGATAGCCCAACTAAGTGAATACCTGTCCGGTAAAGGTATCATACATGAGTTTTACCATGGTTCCATGGAACAAAAAGACCGGGAGAATGCCCTGAGCAAGTTCAGGAACGGGACGGTAGACTTCCTGATCACAACCGATCTTGCTGCCCGGGGACTTGACATCTCATTTATACGGTACATCATTCATTATAACCTGCCGGATTCTGAAGCTACCTTTACACACAGAAACGGAAGGACAGCGCGGATGGATGCCAGCGGCACGGTAATACTGATGATCAACGAAAAAGAATACCTGCCTCCTTATATCGGGGAAGATATAGAAACCATCACATGCCCCCCGCCCTATATCCTGCCCGAAAAGCCAGGCTGGGTAACCTTCAATTTTTCACTGGGTAAAAAAGATAAGGTCAGCAAGGGAGACATTGCAGGGTATATCATTCACAATGGCGGTATCCGGAGTGAAGATATCGGGCTGATAGAAGTAAATGATTTCAATGCCTTTGCTGCCGTAAAAAAAAGCCGGGCAGCTCATATCCTGCATGCGCTGAAGGATAAAAAAATAAAAGGTAAAAAAGTAAAAGTACAGATCGTGAAAACAGCAGATCAGTCGTAAAAATCTTTCTGCTTTCTGTAGTGGAACCTTCCAACGGGTAGCTGTTCCCAACAGGCAAAATTACCTGCATCAGTCATAGGATGCAGCCTGGGATTCAGGGTAAAATTCAATATGCAGGATAGTTTTCCTGATGCTTTGTCCTATTTTTATACAAACAGCCAGGTTATGATGTTGACCAGCCGGATCTCATTCTGGAAAACCTATTCCAATATCATTTTGTTACTCGCAGGTATGATAGCGGGTAGCGTTTTCGGTATTCTCTTCCCGGCTTCCGTCAACTGGCTGAAGCCTGTCGGGGATATCTTTCTGAACCTGTTATTTGTTACGGTTGTGCCCCTTGTATTTTTTGCCATTACTACGGCCGTAGCCGGTATTGAACAACGAAATAAACTCGGAAAGATACTGGCAGCAATGGTTTTTACATTTCTGTGCTTTATTCTTTCAGCCGCATTGTTCGCTATATTGGCGGTTTACCTGTTTCCCGTTACACAACCTGCACTGGAAAGCCGGGTGGCTCCCCCTATAAATGATGACCTGGGATGGGGTGAACGCATTGTTGGCTTTTTCACCGTCGGTGAATTCTATGAATTGTTGTCGCGGCAACACATGCTGGCATTACTTCTATTTTCATTTTTGCTGGGCACGGCGGTTCGTTCCTCCGGCAAGGCAGCCAAACCTGTATATGATTTTCTGATAGCCGGAAATGAGGTCATGAAAAAGCTGCTGCTGCTTATTATGAAACTGGCGCCTGTAGGCCTCGGCGCTTATGTAGCCTACCAGGCAGCAACCCTGGGTCCACAGCTTTTCGGCTTTTATGCAAAGCCGATGGCCTTATATTATTCTACAGCAGCTATCTACTTTCTTGTATTTTTCAGTTTGTATGCATTTATCGGCAACGGAACCGCCGGTGTCAGGCGATTCTGGAAAAATAACATTGTACCTTCCATAACAGCCATCAGTACCTGTAGCAGCCTGGCAACCATGCCGGCTAACCTGCTGGCAGCAGAAAAAATAGGCATTCCCGGTTCTGTAGCGAATGTTGTAATTCCCCTGGGTACTACCATTCACAAAAACGGATCTTCTATCTCCTCCATAGTGAAAATATATGTTGCTTTTCAACTGCTCGGGTGGAATTTCTTTGAACCGGCTAACCTGGCAACAGCGCTGGGCATTACCATCCTGGTTAGTATGGTGGCCGGCGGCATTCCCAATGGAGGTTATATTGGTGAAATGCTGATGATCTCCGCTTATAAGCTGCCGGTAGAGGCGATCCCATCCGTAATGATCATTGGCACATTGGTAGACCCGTTGGCTACGATCCTGAATGCTACCGGTAATACCGTGGCAGCCATGATAGTTACCCGCCTGACCGGCGAAAAGTTCGCTCCGGAAGTAAAAGCAGCATAAGATATGCCGGCGCAACTCTTCAAAAGGGTGACTTGTGCCGGATCATATTACCACGCTGTGCCCTGATGTAAGCAGGGGAAATTTTTCCGGCACAAGCGATCTGCAAGCAGAACACATTGCAACAGGTATCTTCATTAATTTATAGTTATCAATTTATTAATCGTATTTTTTATATTTGGTAATGCCAAAGCTGACATTGATAGATCGAAATGCTTTTGTTCGTGCCCTTGTAATATGCCTGGTAGTGCTGGTGCTACTGCATGTTGCTGTTATTACGGTCTACTATCCTCAATTGTTTGATACCAGCCGCCCCAGCTTGCTAAAGCTTTTTTTCCTGGATCAGGAAACAAATATCCCGTCCTTTTTTAATACCCTTTTATTATTGATCACTGCCGCCTCCGCCTATTTTATATATGTTTTAAAGAAAAAAAGCAAGCAACCCACTTTTCACTGGTTGCTTATTTGCTTCCTCTTCCTTTTCCTGGCCCTGGATGAAACTATTTCCATACACGAACGCGTCAACCTCCTGATCTATAATAAGGGCTGGCGATCGGACGGATTTTTTAAATTCCTGTGGATTGTTCCCTATCTTTTATTAGCGCTGGTTTTTCTCCTGTCGTCCCTCAGCTTATTAAGATCACTTCCGGCAAAAACAAGGAATGGCTTTTTACTGGCAGGAACAATATATGTTGCCGGTGCTGCCGGTTTTGAGATGATCGGGGGAAAGATCATAGATACCAGGGGAATGGATAATATGCTTTATATTATCAGCGCCAGCGTTGAAGAAATGCTGGAAATGACAGGGCTTATCATCTTTATTTATTACCTGCTGGATTACCTGGAAACGGAATTAGCCAACCTGCAGCATAAATAAATTTTAATTTTCCCGTCTTTTCTCATTCATATCGCTTCCATCTTCAACAGACTTCTTACAAACCGGTTGCTGCTGCAGCGAGCTCTGCGACTCTACTTCCACCTCTTTGATCCATACCGCATATTTATTGGGATAGATATGTGAGCCGGTATGTACGGCATATACCCGTGTAAAAATAGCACCGAAGTATAAGATGATTGCGGAATAATATACCCACAACAGGATAATGATCACATAACCTGCGGCTCCATAAGCAGTAGACAGCTTATTTTGACCAAGATAATAACCAATCACCAGCTTGCCCACCAGGAACAGGAAAGCGGTTGCAAAAGCGCCTGCTTTCACATGTTTCCAGGATATTTTTGCATCCGGCAGCACTTTAAATATCAGGCCAAACAATACTGCCGTTATGAAAAAAGATAACAGAATATTCACGATATAAGCCAGTATCACCTGTGATTCCGGGAAAACGGAAGTGAGCTTGTGAATAAGGATATCCATCAGCGCGTTCACAATTAATGAAACCAGTAATATAAAGCCCAAAGACACAATAACGGAAAAGGATAACAGCCGGTTAACGATCAGTTTCAGCCAACCCTTTTTCGGCTTGGTTTTCAGGTGCCAGATCATGTTGATAGAGTCCTGTATTTCGCTGAATACGCTGGTAGCAGCAAAGATCAAAGTAACAGAACCAATGATCCGTGCAAAGCCGCTTTGATAATAGAGTGTCGCATTTTTAATGGTATCCTGTATCTGAAGCGCCGCGTCTTTTCCTACCAACCCGCTGATCTGCCCGTATATCGTTCCTTCAATGGCCTGCTGCCCGTAAAACAAATCACTGATCCAGATAACCAGTATCACCAGTCCCGGAAAAGAAAAGATCGTATAGTAAGCCAGCGCAGCGCTTAGCTTCATCACCCTGTTATCAATAAATTCACCTCCTGACTGCGCAATTATTTTCCATAAAGTCTTTAAAGTCATAGGCCTTCTTTTTAAATCATACCCATGCCTATAAAAATACAACAACCGGACCAGTTTACAGATCGCAGGATGCAGGTTACAGGTTACAGGTTTCAGGATGCAAGACACAAGTTATAAATGGTCAGTAATAAGTGGATAGTAGTAAGTTAAGTAATCTGTATACCTTAAAATGACTTTCGCATCCTGCAACCATATCTCATACTACTAACCACTTATAACTCCCTACTAACCCACTTACTTCTATTCACGAGAACTTCATCCGCTGTATACGTATCGCATTTAAAATTGCCAGCAATGCCACCCCCACATCAGCAAAGACAGCTTCCCACATGGTAGCCACACCACCTGCGCCCAGTACCAGCACAATGGCTTTCACCCCGAAAGCAAGGAGAATGTTCTGCCACACGATCTTTTTTGTCTCCCTGCCTATCCTGATGGCCATAGGAATCTTTATCGGTTTGTCGTCCTGTATTACCACATCCGCTGTTTCAATCGTAGCATCGCTTCCCAGTCCACCCATGGCAATACCCGCATCGCTTAATGCTACCACCGGCGCATCGTTCAAGCCATCTCCAACAAATGCCACCGTTTCTCCCCGTGATTTGATAGCCGTAACCTTAGCTACCTTGTCTTCAGGTAACAGGTTCCCATAAGCGCTTTTAATATTCAATTCTTTTGCAACGTATTGTACCACACCGGTTTTGTCTCCGCTCAGCATGGTGGTTTTTATATTCATTGCCCGCAGACGGTCAATGGCTTCCCCCGCATCCGGCCTGATATTGTCTGCAATCGTGATGTATCCCGCAAATTTCCCATCGTAAGCAACAGCTATGGTAGTATATACAATTGTTGAAAGACCCGTATCATAACTTACTCCAAACCTGTCCATCAGCCTGAGATTGCCGGCGAGCAACAGCTTTCCGTTTACGGTTGCTTTTAATCCGTGTCCAGCCATTTCTTCCACATTGCTTAAAACAATAGTGGTATCAATATCCCCTATGTATTCATGAATGGCTGTGGCTACGGGGTGTGTGCTGTTACGCTCCAGGACATTGACCATCTGTAGCAATTGATCCCTGTCAAATTCCGGCTTGAAAACAACCTCCTGCACCTTAAATACACCTTCCGTCAGCGTACCGGTTTTGTCCATTACCACATGTTTTATACCTGCCATGATATCCAGAAAATTGCTTCCCTTGAACAGGATACCATTCCGGCTGGCTGCACCAATGCCGCCAAAATACCCCAACGGTATAGAAATCACCAGCGCGCAGGGACAGGATATTACCAGGAACACCAGCGCCCTGTACAGCCAGTCTTTAAACTGGTAATCCGCTACAAGAAACCAGGGCAAAAAACAAATACCGACGGCAAGAAACACAACGATCGGGGTATATACCCTCGCAAATTTCCGGATAAACAATTCCGTAGGCGCCTTTTGCGCAGCAGCATGCTGCACCAGCTCCAGTATCCTGCTCAGCTTACTGTCCTTATAAGTGGCCGTCACCTTTACCTGCGAAATGGTATTCAGGTTGATCATACCGGCCAATACCGTTTCACCTTTTGACTTTGTATCAGGCTTACTTTCACCTGTCAGCGCAGCCGTGTTGAAAGAAGCAGAATCTGTCAGCAATTCGCCATCCAGCGCCAGCTTCTCTCCCGGCCGTAGCTGGATGATATCATTGATCTGGGCTGCCACAGCCTGTATCGTTTGCAGTTCCCCGTTACGCAGCACCTTTACCTCATCCGGACGCTGATCGAGCAGTGATTTAATATTTCCTTTGGCCCGTGACACCGCCATTGCCTGGAATACCTCCCCTACCGCGTAAAACAGCATCACTGCCACCGCCTCCGGATACTCCCCCAGTGCAAACGCACCAACCGTCGCGATGGTCATCAGGAAAAATTCTGAAAAAACATCTCCTTTTATGATGCTACCCAACGCATCCTTTATTACAGGGAAACCTACCGGAATATAAGCAACGGCATACCATCCTGCCCTCATCCAGCCGGTGAACCAGGTTTGCGGTATCCAGTTATCCAGTACAATGGCCGTTATCAGCAACACAAATGAAATGATTGCCGGTAAAAACAGTCCCAGCATATTTCCTGTAGCAGCATGATCATGCGAGTGCCCATGTCCGTCATCATGGCTGTGGTCATGACCGTGGTGGTCGCCGGCATGGTGATGATGCTTCCCTGTCTTGCCATTACTTCCCGCCTGCAGCTCCTCCTTTGCACAACAAGTTGTTTCCTCTTTTATTGCAAGTGTTTTATCTTCCATTATATCAGTCTTTTAGTCTTTTGCCTGTATTCAATATAGGTTGTTCCATGTTGTTTTTGCAAAAACTCCTCCTCCAGCCTGATCTGTACCTGTATCAATACATATCCCACTACCAGGAACAACAGGGTAATGGCATTGGGTGTTACCAGAAATAACCCCAGCAGGCTGGTGATCATTCCCAGGAAAACCGGGTTGCGTGAAATCGCGAACAAACCATCCGTAACCAGTACCGTCGGGGTTTCATGATCAATGCCTATCCGCCAGGAATCCTGCATCTGCTGCTGGGCGGCAACCGTCCATATAAATGAAATCAGCAACAGGCAGAGTCCTGCATACATTACCCACCTGTTGTGTAACGCGTTAAAGGGCAAAAAAGAAAAATATAACTCCGGGAAAATGGCATATACTGATACATACAGGAACAACGCGATCAGTATCAGCTTAAAATAAAGCCCGATCAGGCCATAAGCGCTGTCATCCTTTGGCAATACCAATGGACTTTTCTTTATCTTCCGGGCAGTAATGATCGTTTTCCATACAAACGCCACACCCAAAAACAGGATAAAATAAACCAGCAACATTACCGGCAGCCATCCGCTCATAACATAAGATTTATAAACAAAATTAGAAGCGGAAAGCATGCAATGCTATTGCAAAGTTACGGGGGTGATAATGAATCATCTCATACGTAAAAAATTAAAATCCGGCCAACAGTTCCACCTGCTGACCGGATCCTTTCTTCTTCTCTAAAGTTTTATTTTAATGCCACCATTTACTACAAATCCATCCACCGGCGCATATATGTCCCTGAACTCCGGGTTTTCGATAGAACCGGTATAAATTGTATCAAACCGGGTTTGCCGTGTGTTTGTAAAGTTTTCAAAGTTGATAAACAGCGAGAAATGCTCCCACAGCTTCTCTATCATAAAACCAGTGATCCAGTAAGGCTTTCCATAGCTGCCGTCGTTTAACTGTTGCCGGCTATAGTAATATGCTTCCAGCCCGATTTTCCATTTCTCTTCTACCTCATACATCAAAACATTATTCAGTCTATGCCTTGCCGTAAGAGGAAGCCATTGCCTGGCGGAAAAATGCGTATTGGCATCCGTATAGGTATACCCGATAAACAGCTTAAAATCATTATAAATAAGCTTAATATTGGTTTCCATTCCTTTGGTATCAATATGACCGGCAGCGTTCTCAAAGCTCCATTCGCCTGCTCCCGTGTTCACCAGTACCAAAGGTCTGTTCAACCGGGTATAAAAGAACATATGGTTTATACTAAAACCCACTTCTCCGAACTGCGTCCGGTAATTAATATCCCAATTACCACCTACAGAACGCTCATTCCTGGTTTTATTGATATCAACCGGCATGATATAACGGAACTGTCTTCTTTCTGCTTCTTCCGTAAATATAGTGGGAGTCTTATAACCATAACCACCGCCCAACCGTGTCGTCACCTGGCTGGTAACCCTGTACATTGCCGACACCCTTGGTAAAATTTCAAAGCCGTATTCACTTACATAATCACCACGCAATCCTGTCTCCAGGGTAAACTTATCTGTGACGGACCATGCATTCTGCGCAAATATCCCCAGGGTATTATAGCGATAGTCGCGCAAAGGTTCTGAAGGATGTAGCTTTTCACTTAACTTATCCGTAATAAAATTGGCACCTATTACCCAATCCGTATTTTCTCTTTTGCTGTTCCATGTGAGCTCCGTAAAAGAAGATTGTTGTAATGCATCAAACGTGTAGCCGGGTATACCGATCGACCGGTCAAACCAGCTATAGCTGGTTTTCAATTGCAGGGTTGCGTCATTACCCACTTTATGCGCAACTCCTATCTGGGTAGTTATACGGTCAGTATTGTTTTGCTCAAAATAACCCGACCCGCCATGTTTGATATAGTTGATATCACCGCCGATCCTGTCTTCTGTAATATAGCTGATACCCATATCCGCCGTTGTTTTCTTCCCATATATAAACAAACGGGGATTAACCGTATATCGTTCAAATTTGGGGATAGCGGTCAAGCCAATGCCGGCAGGGTCAAAAGGTCTGCTGCTGTTCCGGGAAGCAAACATTGTCATGCCCAGCTTTCCGTAACGCTGACGGTAAAATCCACTGAGATCCAGTCCGCCTGCAGAAGTTCCGTTGGCCAGGAAATTAAGCTCCCTTTCCTTTCCCGGAGTTTTGGAAACAAGGTTTACCAATCCTGCAATAGCACCTCCGCCGTATAATGTAGAGGAAGAGCCTTTGATGACTTCAACCTGCTTTAGATCAAGAGGCGCTACCTGAAGCAAAGACAGCCCACCGGAAAATCCTGCATACAACGGGTAGCCGTCACGAAGCATCTGGGTATAGCGGCCATCCAGTCCCTGTATACGTATGCCCGCATTAAAAGAGGTAGCAGAGGTCTGTTGCGTCTGGATCCCGGTGCTCTCACTCAACATCATCCGGATATCGCCGGGTTTCATATTCGCTTTTTCTTCCAGCTCCTCCCCGGAAATCACTTCCGTACGCGTAGGCAGGTTGGCTATGGTACGGCTGGTTCTGGTAGCTGTCACAATTATTTCCTCTTCCTCGTGTTCATGATCGTGCTCCAGTAATATGGTCACCGGCATGCCGGATGAAACCGGGAAAGAAAACTTTTCTGTTTTCTTTTTGTATCCTATATAGCTTATTTCAAAGCTGTTACTGCCCTCAGGTATGTTTTCAAAAGTTATTTTACCATCCGCATCAGATATAATAGTCTTGTTTTGTTCTTTCCATGTCACACTTGCCCCGTGCAGCGGCGCGGCAGTTTCTGCATCTTGTATAATACCGCTAAATGTATGCTGTGCCTTTGTTGCCAACACCATACAACACAGGCATATGCCCGAAATGATATACTTCATGTCTTGCTTTAAGAATTTTTAGTTAACTTATTTGTATGCTGGCTTAAACGGGAGGATAAAATGTGCATTCATAACAGTAAAGCACATCCGGTTTGTAAAAAATAGCCACTTTTGCAAATCATTTAACGGTCAGGGAACATAACCTTTTTTATTTAATGTCCCTGATGGTTATTATCCTCCTAAAGGGATCCGTAAAAATTACATTTCAGCGATCCTTCTTTGTCCATACATACCCGTGGAATAATGAATAAGAATATAAAAATAATTACACCAACCGGGGAGGTTGCCAAAAATCAGAAGCGTAATTTGAATGTACCGTCACAACAGGACAACGATAGGTCTTCTCA
>Ga0222429_100502_pt1 | contig 27410 bp, 21 predicted proteins | sample 1B50Ametagenome_FD_182475 | JGI IMG/M metagenome (GOLD analysis project Ga0222429, IMG submission 182475) | Enriched microbial communities from leaf-cutter ant dump, University of Wisconsin, Madison, United States - 1B50A (version 2) | ecosystem: Environmental > Terrestrial > Nest > Insects nest...
TCATGTATAATGTACAATTATTTTTTGTGTTCTGTGCCGGCAGTGCGGTCTATTTTATCTGGATAGCGTTGTTCATGCGGATACGAAGAAAGCTCAACTATGAAAATTTTCATCTTTCGGCAAAAGAGAACGACGCCACTTTACAATTGATACAAGGCATGCAGGAGCTAAGGCTTAACAATGCAGAGAAGCAAAAAAGATGGGAGTGGGAAAATATTCAGGCGGCTATCTTTAAGCTTAATTTTAAAAACCTTAACTACAGCCAGTGGCAGGAAGCCGGAGCAACGTTCATTAACCAGACACAAGGGATCGTCATCAGTTTTATTGTTGCTTATCTCGTAATTGATGGCACGCTTTCTTTGGGGTCGATGTTGGCTATACAATACATCATAGGACAACTTAGCGCACCGGTGCAGCAATGGATCGGGTTTATGCAAAGCGCGCAGGATGCAAAAATAAGCATGGAACGGTTGAATGAAATTCACCAGTTGGATGAAGAAGAGCTTCCGGAAAAAATGTATAGTAAAGAGCTTCCGGAAAACAAAACAATATCGTTAAAGAACCTGTCTTTCACGTATCCCGGAGCGGGGAATGAACCCGTGTTTGAACATTTTGACCTGGATATTCCGGAAAATAAAATCACGGCCATTGTAGGTACCAGCGGCAGCGGTAAAACCACCTTAATAAAGCTGCTGTTAAAAGTATATGATCAATATTCAGGAGAAATAAGGGTGGGAGGTAACGGCATTCAAGAGGAAGGCATGAAGTTTGATTTTATCAGCCATGCCCACTGGCGGAACCGGTGTGGGTCGGTGCTGCAGGACGGGTATATCTTTAATGATACGATTGCTAAAAATATAGCAGTCGGAAGGGAGGAAGTAGACTACAGCAGACTGGTACATAGTTGCAGGATCGCTAATATTCATTTCTTCATAGAGTCGTTACCGAATGGATATTATACAAAGTTGGGTGTAGAAGGCACGGGCATCAGCCAGGGACAAAAGCAAAGGCTCCTTATAGCAAGGGCCATATATAAGGACCCTGACTATATTTTTTTTGATGAAGCTACCAACGCCCTGGACGCAAACAATGAAAAAGTTATTATAGAAAATCTTCAAAAGTTTTTTGAGGGTAGAACGGTGGTGGTAGTAGCGCACCGCTTGAGTACGGTAAAAAATGCGGACAAGATAGTAGTAATTGAAAAAGGAAAAATTGTAGAAGAGGGTACCCACAAAACACTAACAGCGCTTAAAGGAAAATATTTTGAGCTGGTGAAGAACCAACTTGAACTGGGAAACTGAAAACTATCAACGGGGCCGCTTTCCCACCACAGGTCGAATTTTTCTCCCGCAAAGAGGTTCTGTGGTGGAACTAAAAATAAACATACAAAAAATGAAGAAGGAGATCAACATTTCGCAGTTACCGGAGGCTGATCTGTCATCCGTTTCATTGAATGGCAACATGCAACTTCGTTCCGAAATGGCGCAGGAGATCATCAGCCGTAAGCCTGCCAGTTTTGAGAAGTGGGCTTTGCTTATTTTTCTTTCGATATTACTGTTGATCATTGCAGTAGCCGGGTTTATCAGATATCCCGATATCATTGAGGGAACTGCATTATTGACCGGTAAGAATGCGCCCAAAGAAGTAGTAACAAGGTTTAATGGACGACTGACAGGGCTATTTGCAGAGAACAACCAGGTAGTTAAAGCAAACCAGGTACTTGGATGGATTGAGGGTGCTGCTGACCCGAAAGAGGTAATAAAATTATCAGAAAATCTTGATAGCGCTGCAAAGTTATTGGCTAATGATCACCTGGAAGAGTTATCCGGGCTGTTTATTTACCGAATGGAAAACCTGGGTGAGCTGCAGGGTGGATACCAGACATTTATAACAGCCTGGCAACAGTTCAATGATTACCTCATTAATGGTTTTTTTGTAAAAAGGAAGGATATGTTGTTACACGATATCGGGTCTCTTCAACATATCCGGCAAAAGACGATTGAACAAAAGGAGCTTAAAATAGAAGAGAATAAGCTGGCAAAAAAAACTTTTGAAATGAATGAGGTGTTATATAAGGAAAAAATCATCTCGGAAGAAGAATACCGGACAGCGCAAAGCATTTATATGAATAAGCTGGTAACCATCCCGCAACTGGAGGCAACCATCAGCTCTCAGGACAACATGATCAGGGACAAGCAAAAGGAGATCAACCAGGTAGAACACGATATTCTGCAACAACAGAAGTTATTTGAGCAGGCTTTGTTCACTTTGAAAAGTGCTGCCGAAGACTGGATCATACGGTTTGTGTTGCGAAGTCCCGTAGATGGAAAAGTTGCGTTTACGCTACCCTTGCAGGAAAATCAATTTGTAGAGCAGGGAAAGTTGCTTGCCTACATTACTCCTGAAGATGCAGGTTACTATGCAGAAGTAAAGCTGGCTCAGCACAATTTTGGCCGGGTGGATACAGGAATGAAAGTGCAGTTGCGATTTGACGCCTTCCCCTACCAGGAAGTTGGGTTTATCCCGGGAAAGCTGGGCTACCTATCCGGCACAGCAATAGACAGTGGATTTTTGGGGAGAGTGGAGCTGCCATCGCTCTCAACCAGCAGGAATAAAGAGATCCCCTTTAAAAACGGGCTAAAGGCGCGGGCACTGGTTATTACCCGTGATATGTCGTTGCTGCAAAGAATATACTATGGTATAACCAGATCACTTGAAATGAATAAGTAGGTATTCTTTTATGGAATTGCAGAACGGTGTGGCAGCACGGCAAATCTCCTATGTTTACAATTTAATCGTACCTTAGCCAAAAAGGTTTATATGTTGCAGTTGCTGCACCAATATCTCATACAGCATAGATCTGTCAGTTTACCGGGGCTGGGTACTATACAGCTGCAGCATATCCCTGCCATCATTAATTTCACCGATCACCTGATTGAACCGCCTGCCCTGAAAGCATTTCTGGATGATACGCAGGACACCCCCGGCAAAAGCCTGTTCCGTTATATGTCCGATAAGCTCGGTATAGAGGAATGGGAAGCAATAAAAAGGCTGAACGATTTTAGCTTTGATCTTAAAAATGATCTGAAGCAGGGTAATGAAGTGATATGGCATGACGTCGGTACGCTGAAATTGGATATGGACGGTACGCTGCAACTGGAAGCTGTTCCTGTCAGTAATCACCATATGTATCCGTTACCTGCACAACGCATCATCCGGTCAGATGCCAACCATATCATTTTGCGGGGTGATACGGAAATAAGCGGCAGTTTTTTCCCGGAAAACCAATTGCAGGAGGTATATGCTCCCAAAAAGAACAGGGAACTACTGTGGGTAATAATAGCAGCACTGACCGGATTGGCACTGTTGTTCTTTTACCTCTATGATACGGGATTTGACTTCTACAGCATTTTTAACCGGCAATAGCTGACCTCGCTACTGTAACAGAAGATACTGCATAAGGACAGTATTAATCTGGTGCCGGTATTACAGCTTTATTTCTTCGTCATTGCTGTCGAAAAAGTGGAACTCGGTAAGATAATAGTTATTATCCGCCTTCAGCTTAATGGTTTGCTTGTATTTCCAGCTCCATCTCCTGCGAATGGAAATGAATCCTTTGGTAAGGTAGGCATACACGATAGGATGTACCACGATGGTCAGTCCCTTGTGCTTCTGCATTACCAGGTAGCTGAGGTTTTTTTCTATTTCATCTTCCAATACCAGGGTAGAAGAAATTTTACCTGTGCCGTTACAGGTGGGGCATACTTCCTGGGTGTTGATATTTACCTCCGGCTTCATACGCTGCCGGGTTACCTGCATGAGCCCGAATTTGGAAATGGGCAATACAGCATGCTTGGCGCGGTCGGACCGCATAAAGTCTTCCATTGCCTCAATCAGCTTGCGCTTGTTATCAGGCAACTTCATGTCTATGAAATCAACCACTATAATACCCCCCAGGTCACGAAGCCTCAACTGGCGGGCTATTTCTGCCGCTGCCTCCAGGTTGGTTTCGAGTGCGTTCATTTCCTGGTTATTACTCACACTTTTATAACCGCTGTTTACGTCTATTACGTGCAGCGCCTCGGTGTGTTCTATGATCAGGTAAGCCCCGCTGGGCAGGTTTACCGTTTTCCCAAAAGATGATTTCACCTGCTTGGTTACCCCATACTGGTCAAATACCGGCGTACCGTTATTGTAGAAGGTGACGATCTCCTTTTTTTCGGGAGCTATTTTCTGTATATAGCTGCGGGTGTCGTTGTAAATATTTTTGTCATTTACAACAATACGGTTAAAATCCTCATTCAGCAGATCCCGGAGCATACTGGTCGTTTTTGTCTGCTCACTGAGTATTTTGCAGGGCGCTGTAGCACCTTTAAGGTTTCGCTGAAGATTTTTCCAGCTTTCCACCAGCATCAGCAGATCCTCGTGCAGCTCCGCCGTATTCTTTCCTTCTGCGGCTGTACGCACGATCACCCCGAAATTTTTGGGCTTGATGGACTCTACTATTTTGTGAAGGCGTTTCCGTTCTTCGGAAGAATGTATTTTACGGGAAACGGCTATGATATCATTGAATGGCGTTACCACCACGAACCTGCCGGGAAGGGATATCTCACAGCTCAGGCGCGGGCCTTTAGCTGCAATGGGCTCTTTTAATATCTGCACCAGTATGTTAGGCTTTTGACCCAACACTTCGTTTATTTTACCGGTTTTAATGATTTCCGGCTCCGTTTGAAAGGTAGCAAAATCAAAATCGCCCTCATTCATCGACCGCTGTGTGAACTTCAACAGCGACCTGGCATAAGGACTCAGGTCGGTATAATGTAAAAAAGCATCCTTTTCAAAGCCAACATCCACAAATGCAGCATTCAGCCCGGGAATAAGCTTTTTAACTTTTCCCAGGTACAGGTCGCCTACCGCAAAGCTGGCATCTGCTTTTTCATGATGCAATTCTACCAGCTTTTTATCTTCCAGCAGGGCAATCTCCACTCCTACAGGAGCTGCATTAATAATTAATTCTTTGTTCAAGCCAAAAGCCTTTTAATGAACCCACTAATTGTAAACACACGAAGGAAGCTGACCGGAAGACAGACCGAAGGTGACACAATAATCGATATTGTATTGAACCAACGGTCTTTAGTTACTTTTACCGCATTTATCCATATCCGGAATAATCCAGACCGGGCTTGTGGTAAAACGGATCCTGCAGCTTCAAAGAAGAATTAAGCAGCAGTTTTATTTACTTTTTTTTCTTATGACGGTTCTTTCTGAGCCTTTTTTTGCGCTTATGCGTAGCTATTTTATGACGTTTTCTTTTTTTACCACAAGGCATACACCAATTAGATTTTGAAGTAAATAATTATTTTAATGCTTTAATTCTCTTGTCTATTTCCGTCAGCAACTCGGGATTCTGAACAAACCTTTTCCCCTTTTCATACCATTCAGCCGCTTTTGCATTATCCCCATTCCTCTCGTACGCTTCGGCCAGTAAAAAAACGGCTTCTGAATTATCAGGATCCGCCCGGGTTACGGTCAGCAGGCGTTCCGCCGCCTTATCGTACTGCCCCGTCATGATACCACCATATCCCAGCATAAACTGACCATATATGTTATCGGGGTGCTCATTTACTACCTCCAGTATCTTCTGAATACCCTCCATAGGGCTTGAAGCACCGGAAGCGCCGAATATATAACAACTTCCCAAACCCACCCGGCTGGAGTCATTTGCCGGATTCAGCTCCAGCGCCTGCCTGAACAAGCCTGCCGCCTGGTTTGCCATCCATACCTGCAGCGCATGCTGCTCAACGGTTTTTAACTGTCTTAAATATAAATGGGCTGCAAAGGTGAGGTTTTTTTCAGAATTTTCCAATTTGGACTTTTCTCCCAAATAATAAATATAAGGTTCAAATACACGGGCAGTATCCCGCCAGAACCCTGCCAGCTCATCGTATAACTGTATTTTCTGTGTCTGGAGGTCGCCGCGGACAATAGAATTTTCTTTAGCACCCAGCCACGCCTGCTGCTCGGGTGTCAGCCTGGATTTGGCATCTCCCAGGATCTGGTCAATATCAAGGACTTCCTCTTCATGATCGGCGTGTGTGGCGGCCGCCGGCATAACTACCTTGTCCAGGTTCGGCTTGGTTCTACCAAAAAAATAAAGGCTCAGTAATAAAACGAGCCCTGATGCCACAACAATAAGTTGCTGTCTTTTCAATGCTTCAGTTTTGCACGAAGTTACATGCTATCATCCGAGTCATCAAAATTCTCATCTACCGGTTTTGCGGATTTCAGCTTTTTAACTTCCTGTACAAATTCTTTGGCAGGCTTAAAAGCAGGAATATAATGTTCGGGGATGTGCACCGCCGTATTCTTCTTAATATTGCGTCCTATTTTGGCAGCACGCTTTTTTGTAATAAAACTTCCAAAACCACGGATGTAAATGTTTTCACCGTTTGAAAGATTTTCTTTTACTTCCTTGAAAAGGGTTTCAAGTGTTACCAAAACATCAACCTTGGGAATACCTGTTTTTTCAGATATATTGTTAATGAGATCAGCTTTTCGCATGGTATTGTATTTATAAATAAATGAAATTCAATGATAAAATAACAAAAATCTTGGGTTTTGTACAAAAGATTTATGCAAAAATTTTTTTTCGCTCCATTTATAGATGAAAGAAAACCAATTTATTGCGTTTATTATTGCCTGCATATATGAACGCGGCAGGATCATAAAAATTGTATTATTACATAAATTAAATTCTTCCCATATAATTGAATAACAATTTATTACTGGAAATGGGTCCTTATTTTACCCGGAAATTACTGGAGTGGAATGCAAAAGACAACCGCAGGGAAATGCCGTGGAAGGGGGAAAAAGATCCCTATAAGATATGGTTGAGCGAGATTATTCTGCAGCAAACCCGCGTGGAACAGGGCTGGAGCTATTACCTGAAGTTCATTGAACATTTTCCGTCCGTAGTTGACCTGGCTAAAGCGCCCGAAGAAAAAGTGTTCAAACTTTGGGAAGGATTGGGATATTATTCCCGCTGCAGAAACCTTATTGCCAGCGCCCGGATCATTCATAATGAGCATAACAATATATTTCCCCGCACCTATGAGGATGTGCTGGCGTTAAAAGGCGTAGGTGGCTATACGGCAGCCGCCATTGTTTCTTTTGCTTATAATCAGCCCTATGCCGTGGTAGACGGCAATGTTTTAAGGGTACTGGCAAGATACTTCGGCATCAGAACAGCCATTGACAGCACGGAAGGTAAAAAGCTGTTTGCTTCGCTTGCCCAGGAACTGCTGCCGCAGCAGCAAGCCGGCATTTATAACCAGGCTTTAATGGACTTCGGTGCCACGGTATGTAAGCCACAGTCTCCAACCTGTGCGTCCTGTCCGGTATCGAAGAAATGTATTGCTTACGAAAAGAACCAGGTTGATCTGCTACCCGTAAAAGAAAAAAAACTGAAAAGAACACAGCGATGGTTTTACTACGTGGTTTTACGGTATAAAGACGAGACCTTTATTACCCAGCGTACAAAAAAAGACATCTGGCAAAGCCTGTATGAGTTTCCGATGATAGAGATTCCTGAGCTGGAGCTGAACGAAAAAGAACTGACCACACATCCTGCATTTGCCACCTACCTGAAAAACGGGGATATCACCGGCATTTCAAAACCATATGTCCAGCACCTGACCCACCAGACCATCCACGGCCGGTTCATAGAAATACAGCTCCGTAAACGACCGGCATTTCCGGATGCATTCATTTCCCTCTCTTTAAAGAATCTTAAAGCTTTTGCATTTCCCAAACTAATCAACAACTATTTGATGGAAAAAAATGTAAATTTAAGTTGATAATAAGGAGTAACACCATTCGCGGAACTTAAAATCAATTATATGAGGGGAGTAAACAGAGTTATGTTGATCGGTAACCTGGGTAAAGACCCGGATATCCAGTTGCTGGAGGGGAATATAGCGGTGGCAAAATTTCCTTTGGCAACTACGGAAACATTCAAAGACAGAACAGGAAAGCTGGTAAGCCAAACGGAATGGCATACGGTAGTGCTCTGGCGTGGACTTGCCGAACTGGCACAAAAATATCTCCATAAAGGCAGCCTTGTATATATTGAAGGAAGACTCCGTACCCGCAGTTGGGAAGATAAGGAAGGGAACCGCAAATTTGCCACCGAAGTAGTAGGCGATAACCTTATTATGCTGGATCGCAGGACAGACAGCGGTCATGGGGGAAGCGAAACCGATAATTTATCCGGAGACATTCCTCCCCTGGGAGATTCACCGGAAAATCTTGCATTTTGATTTTAAATGTTATTTTTATGGTTAACTATAACCCATTTTAAGGCAACTGCGGAAAAATCAATGTAGCCGATAATGGTTATATTATTCATTTAAACCCAATAACTTGGATCACCCGTCGGCATTTTTTCAATTTACATATAAGCCTTACCTCCTAGCCGCCAATCCCCAGGTGGTGACCATACTGGGGGTGTTGCTGCTGCTATTACTTATCCTTTCCTTTTTTGTTTCCAGCGCAAAAATTTCGTTTTTTTCTTTGAGCTATCGTGACATCAATATGCTCAAGACCAAACAACATCCCTCTGCGAGGCGTATTATCACCCTGCTGGACCAGCCCCGGAAGCTGCTGGCTTCCCTGTGGATATCCAACATTTTCATCAATATAGGCGCCATTATTGTTGGCAACGTATTACTGGATGAGTTCTTAACGGACAACAGCAGCCAGGTCACCATTTTTGTGATCAAGCTGACGCTGCTGCTGTTTTTGCTGGTATTGTTCGGGGAAATGCTGCCTAAAATGTGGGCCACCCAAAATAATATACGGGCAGCTTACAGCGCTTCCCTGCTGGCGGAGATACTGGATGCCTTTTTCGGTAGCACCAGCAGGTCGTTTGTAAAATTCACCGACGGCATTGAAAAAAGCTTTGGAGGGGTCAGGCACCACGTTTACAAAGCGGAGGATATTGACCAGGCTATTGAAATGAATACCAGTCCGGACGCAACGGAGGAGGAAAAGAATATCCTGAGAGGCATTATACGTTTCGGACATGTTACTGTAAAACAGATTATGCGGACACGGCTGGACGTTAGTGCCATTAACCAAAATACCAGCTTTCCGGACCTCGTGAAAAAGATACAGGAGCTGCAATACTCCAGGCTGCCGGTATACCGGGGAAGCCTGGACGATATCATCGGCATTATTCACACCAAAGACGTATTACCCTATGTAGAAGAGCAAAACTTTGACTGGCATACGCTGATCCGCCCTCCGTTCTTTGTCCCCGAACAAAACCTCATCAAAGACCTGCTGCGGGAGCTGCAACGTAAAAGCATACATTTTGCCGTGGTGGTGGATGAGTTCGGAGGAACGGAAGGTATTGTAACAATGGAAGATATCATGGAGGAAATTGTGGGTGATATCCGGGATGAATTTGATGATGAGGAAAGCGTAAACAAAAAGCTGGATGACCAGACCTATATATTTGAAGGCAGGATCATCATCACCGATGCCTGCAAAGCTATGGGACTTCCTCCCGACACTTTTGACCAGGTAAAGGGAGATAGTGAATCTATTGCAGGGCTGGTGCTGGAGCTTGCGGGAGAAATACCTAAGGAAAACCAGGAAATAACCATCGGCGATTTTACGTTTACCGTACTGGAAATAGATAAGAACAGAATTAAAAAAGTAAAAATCACAGTCAGACCTATCCCGCAGGACTGACATCGAAACAGTTCCTGATGAGAAATCTGCTGCTCGTTTTATTAGTACCTGTTATAGTATTAGCCTCCTGCAACAGCAATTATACGCCAAGGCCAAAGGGATACTTCGCTATCAACTTTCCGGAGCATGCTTATCAATCTTTTCAACAAGCGGGTTTTCCCTATAGCTTTGAATACCCCGTATATGGTGAAATAACCAGGGACAGTTCTTTTTTTGATGACAACCCGGACAACCCTTACTGGGTGAATATTGACTTTCCTGTATTTAATGCCAAAATATACCTGAGCTATAAAACAGTAGGCGGCAGGTCAGGGTATAAAGTAAAAACAGAAACAGGTTACAGGGATTCCTTTGCTGTTAATACGTTTGAGAACCTTCGTGAAGAAGCATATAAAATAACCTATAAGCATACGGCAAGAGCTTCATCTATTGAAGACTCTACCTTTAAAACAAAGTCCGGCATTGAAGGCGTTTTTTTTAATGTGGGAGGGAATGCAGCCACCGGTAAGCAGTTTTATGTAACAGATTCCGTAAAACATTTTTTGCGCGGCGCCCTTTATTTCAACGAAACGCCCAATGAAGATTCTCTTGGTATTGTTTACCGCTTCCTGGAAAAGGATATACAGCACCTGATCAATACATTGGAATGGAAGTAGAATCCGGTCGCAATCCCCCGCATTAAGCGACACTCCATCATATTTCCCAAGATTGCCCTCTATTGCTGAATGCTGCAGTTTTTATAATTCATTTTTAACCTCCTTGTCTATAACGATAACTGCCTCTTTCTACAATTCAATCAGCGCATATAAACAAAAAGAGGCTGCATATAGCAACCTCTTTTTCATCTATAGTTCAGTGAATTAAAAACCCTTATCCTCTACATCCCACCATAAACGGGTAGCACCTGTGTCAGGTCCTCCCAGCGTTCCTACCGCAGCTTCTACTGCCTTAGAGTTAGTATTATACTCTACCAAAGGAATCGGGATTCTTCTTACACCCGGGATGGTTGGGATCAACCCACCACTAAAATTGACAATGTTGGGATACAAGATCGGGTATCCGGATCTTCTGTATTCGGCCCAGGCTTCTTCTCCGTCGGGGAATAAAGCAATCCATTTCTGGGTCACGATCCTCTCCAGCTTACGGTCATTGGTATCGCCATCTTCCCATCTGATGGTAATAGTGCTCAGATAAGGAGAGCCTTCCAGTATATTATTTTCGCCTGCTACCACAGATTTTGGATCAATATACGGTTTGGGTTTTGCCGTACTATTGCCGATATAGCTGGTGATAGTAGAGGAAGGAATGGCATACATATCCATTGAAGTGGTGATCCCGGTCTCATAGTTTGTCTTTGCATCTCCTGCATTGGCCCAGCCACGCAATGCGGCCTCTGCTTTCAGGAACCAGGCTTCCGCAGCTACCATTATCTGCATCTTGTTCTCATCTATCCGTTTTACTTCTGAATATCCGTCGTATCTTGATTTTTCATCTATTTTAATCCCAGAACGGATACCTTTATACTGACCCGCTACTACAGGGTCTTTGGCAGTGTTGAAGTAGTGACTGATGCGGGGGTCATTGTATCCACCCATAATGGATTCCATGGGTGCACCCATGCGGGTATCGCTCCACTCGTAACCAATGATGTTCAGCGGATGGTTTACGCTCAGTTTTACAAAGCAGTTCTGTGCATTTGTTTCCAGCAGACCTCCATTGGCCGGATCCAGCGCCGCCTCTCCCTGTGTCTTAGCCAGTGCCGGATCTTTATACACGATCCTCAACGCCAGTCTAAGCCGCAATGTATTAGCAAAACGCAGCCAGTTATCGTTGTTATTTTCAGAATAGGCCAGGTCAGCTACTTTTAATTGTGGAGAAGTTGGATCATTCTTGATTGCTTTCAAAGTATTGATAGCAACTTCCAGATCGGCAAAATACTGAGGATACAGATCTTCCTGCTTGTCATATGCAACATTTGCATTATCGTCAGGCTGATTATACTGGCTGTAAATAATGGGACCTATTTTCTCGCTCACCCTGGACATGGCAGATACCCTCACAATCCTGGCAAATGCATCCAGGTCTTTAAAATTAGGATTCTCTGCAGCCAGCGCTATTACCTTATAGGTAGGATTCATTACATTAACATATCGGTACCTGAAGATGGACACATTCCAGCCATCCACCAATTCATAAGTCAGGTTGTTGGAGTTGGAACGAAATGGTGCCTCTGCCGCCATAAACCCGCTGTAGGAATCGCTGGACAGGTTCTCAGCCAATTGATACGTTCCTACATCCTCGGGTATAATAGCACGTTGAGCCTGCTGCATGAACGCAGAAATCAGTGTGAAGTCAGCATTGATCTGCTCGTCTGTCAGCCCGATCGGGTTGGTATTATAATCTTCAAAGTTTTTTGTACACCCTGTCAATAAAAGTAGCGCTATCGACAGGTTCCCTATTATCTTAAATGAATTCTTTATCATAATTTCTTTTTTTTCTGTTCAATTAAAAGCCGATTTTGAGGTTCAGACCCATGCTCCTGGTTGTAGGAAGACCGAATGCGTCTAACCCCTGCCCCCTGGCACCGTTGGTAGTGTTGCTAAGCTCAGGGTCGAATGGAGCATCATTTTTAAAGAAGAACAGGTTTCTTCCTACCAGGCTCAGGTTTACACTCCTGATTATTTTGGATGTAACCGGAATACCGTATGCAAGAGACAATTCTCTCAACCTGATATTGGTAGCGCTGTACAATTGTCCTTCTATAATACCGTCACGGTTGCCGATACCCTGATACCATTCTTTGGGATCTGCCTGAGTAACTGCATTGCCATCAATATCCACCGCATTGATAGATATAGACCCACGATCCCTTGCCTCGGCACTTTCTTCACTATACCCAAAAGAGTTCAGGTAACCTTGTGTTATGCTCACAACCTTACCGCCAAACCTTCCGTCAATTGTAAGGCTTACATTCACTTTGCCAATTGTCACTGAGTTGTTCCAACCTACTATAGCAGAAGGAATAGTGGTACCCAGGTAACCATCAGGACCTGCCATAGGACGACCATTTGTTCCTACAACCATTGTACCTTTATCATCTCTCATGAATGTACGCGCCCATATGTCACCGAAAGTTCCGCCTACTCTCAACACGTTAAAATTACCGATGTCGTATCTTTCTCCCAGGTTAGGATGCAATTTGAGTATTTTATTTCTGTTGGCAGTATAGTTTATACCGGTATTCCATTTAAACCTGTCTCCCTTAAGCACATCGTAACCCACAGCTACTTCTATACCTTTGTTCTCTACATTACCAGCATTCAAGTATAACGTGGTATTAAGCATCCCCAGCGGGCCTGCAAACGAGAAGTACTGGTTGATCGTATTCGTTTTGTACAATGCCACATCAATGTTCAACCGGCTGTTGATAAAGCGTCCTTCATAACCCACTTCCCAGCTGTTGCTTATTTCCGGCTTCAGCTCGGCATCCTGGAATACGCCGGAATTATTAGGTACTACCAGACCACTATTCATGGTTGCCTGTGGTATCATGGTTGCATACACCGGCACATCATTACCCACCTGGGCATAACTTAAACGGACCTTACTATAGTTATTCCAGCTTGGCATCCTTATAAAGTCAGATAATATACCGGTAAGCCCCGCCGAATAATAAAAATACCCTTGCTTTAAGGAAGAGGTATTCGCCAGCGTGGACGACCAGTCGTTTCTGGCTGTCAAATCCAAGAACAGGTAACTTTTGTATCCAAGGTTGGTAGAAGCAAACAGTGATTGTATCTGCCTTCTTCCAAATGACTCGTTAAGGGCATTGATGGGGTCGTCCCTGAAAATATTACTCAAATGAAAGCCATTGGCTACGCGAAGCTTTCTGGCATCAAGGCTCCAGCCGGAGCTTTCTTCATCTGTAATAGCAGTACCAACGGTAAAGTTCAACTGAAAATTATCAGACAGGTCCTTATTACCCGTCAACAGCAGGTCGCCATATTTTGTTATAGCGCCGCCTTCTTCTCTCTGGTAGCGACCATTATCCGCCGGGATATTGGCAGAAGTTTGCCCGTTCAGCACCCCCTGCGTACCGGCATATACATGCCTTTCAAATTTATCCCATCTTCTGTTAAGTGTTCCTCTCGCACTCAGGTTCAGCCATTCGTTTAATGCATAACGAACATTTACTGCTCCGATCACGTTATGACGACTCTGGAAGGTGGGCGTTTTATTAAGCACCCAGAAAGGATTCTGTGAGTGGTGTGTCCCGGTAAGCCCTTTATCCAGATTAATGTTGAACCAGTTTTGCAGCAACAGGTTTCTGCCGGGAGATAAGTATTGATAGTTTTCTTTGAAGTCTTCAAAGTCCAGCCCCCGTGGGAACATATATAAACCGGCAATCGGGCTGAAATACAGTCCGGAACTAGGCCTGTTTTTTATATCCTGATTGGAGTACATAATATTTGCATCCAGGGTCAGTTTATCATTCAGGAATTTGGAATTGGTCCTGAAAGTAATCGTGTGCTGGTTAAACGTGTTGGTAGGCAAAACACCTTTGTTTGCGGTATTGGAATAAGAGAAATAGTTTTGAACCTTTTCGTTACCACCGCTCAATGCAATGCTGTTAATCAGTGTGTGCCCCGTCTGATAAAAATCCTTCACATGATCTTTATAATTACCTTTTTCTCCCCAGCTATCTTCAGCATCCCCTTTAGAGGAAGGCGTCTGGGCATATCTGTACTGCATTTTGGGTACATAAAACGCCTGATCAAAGGTTGCATTGCTGGAGAAATCTATCCTGGTGGCACCAGCGGCTCCTTTTTTGGTGGTGATCATGATGGCCCCGTTCTGCCCAACGCTACCATATAATGCAGACGCTGAAGCGCCCTTCAATACGTTGATGCTGGCAATATCATCCGGGTTTAAGGTGCTTAAGATATCACCTCTGTCTGTGCTTCCACCAAAAGGACCTTCTGAGCCGGATCCGCCGGTGTTGGTGATGGGCAATCCATCCACCACATACAGGGGCTGATTATTTCTGTTTGATTTCAATCCACGTAATGTAATATTTACAGAACCACCAATACCAGAAGAGCTCCTGTTGATCTGCATACCGGATACTTTCCCGATAAGGTTATTCATCGGGTTTGCATCTTTTGCCTTGGTGAGATCTTCGCCTTTTACTGTTTGGGTCGAATACGTCAGGCTTTTTGCCTTACGCTCAATCCCGAGAGCGGTCACTACCACTTCTTCCAGCTCATCAGCAGATTGCGATAATACAACTGAAACGGAAGTCTGGTTATTTACCGGCACTTCAGAATTGGCATATCCTACGGAACTGAATACCAGTACGGCGCTTCCCGATCTTACGGAAATTCTGAAACTACCGTTCTCATCCGTAACCGTCACATTCGAAGTTCCTTTTTCAGCGACAGTTACACCCGGAATTACCGAACCCGTGTTATCCATTACCGTGCCGGTAACATTTACACTTTGGGCAAATGCCTGTGAAACACTAAACAAAGCAAATAGCAAGAAAAAAATGCACCTGCGGATGCATAACAATAACTCCCTCGGGGAGGATTGAGGCGAAAACAATTGCACTCTCATAAATACCATTATATAGTTTTGATAAAAAAAGCGTAGAAGTACAACAGGGTACTTTACGGAATTGTTGACATAAATGTAACAAAAAATAATACCAGATTTAACAAAAAAATAAAAAATTGTTTAGCTTCTTGTGATAAAATGAAAAGGTCGTTTACTAAAACCTTAGACGAAGAAAGCATTCCATATAATCTTTTAATCTAATACAAAATTTCAATCCGTCAGACCTGTATTATTTAGTTGGAAAACTGGCAGAGGAACAGGATATTTGCAAAAATTTTTCGGTCCCGTAGTTCAATGGATAGAATAGGAGTTTCCTAAACTCTAGATACAAGTTCGATTCTTGTCGGGACTACTTAACGAAACGCCTGTTATCAGGCGTTTCCTTTCTTCCCCTGCTTATATGATTGATAGATAATTCGTTATATTCTTTTTATCCCAGTTCGATAAATCCTCAAAAACTTATAAAAATCCCCGGAGAACCCTAACGCTGCCTGTTTTCCCACCGTAAACAATGTTCGATTTCCCTTAACTTAATCTTCCTTTCTCCAACCTATTATGATTTTTCGCAATCATATAAAGGAAATCCAGTGGTTCGATACCAAAATCCGTCAAAAACAAGTTTGCAGGGTATGTTAACCCGATTATTTGACGTTTCTCCGCAATTGTTCTCTCCATGCAAGGTTATCCAGGTTGAAAAACCAACGGTAAAAAGTCGATGCGGTCCCATACCGAAGGGCTTCAACACTCTGAATGCGAATAAGAACGTCTATTGCCTTAACTCAACCTTTATAAAGAATAGCTGACGAAGGAAAACTTGAGCGATTTACCTCATACCCGGATCCATAAAAGGTCGCAGTTTTCAATGCAGGAATTAAAGCAAATACGCGTTATAATTTATACGTCTGCCAAAATGTTTTAAGGGTATAATAATTAGCTTTATTGGTAGATCGTTGTAGACTAAAAGCCAAATTGCCATAACAATTGTATTTTGCAAGTCACAAAAACAATTTATTCATCTAATGAGCAAACTAAATTATAATTAGGCCCGGAGGAAGCCAGAGCACCTTATTATATTATTAATCGCTTGGCTGCAGTTTTAAAAGAAGAGTGAGTTTCTAACAAGGAGCTTGCCGAAACGTTAGGTTATGAACCAGCAACGATATCAAAGTGGAGTACAAATACTATTCAGCATCGCTTTCAACCTTTTTCCGTATTGCGCTCACCATTAACCACGATCTGAAAGATTTTTTCATTTCGTCTAAAGAGATTGATGGGGAGGAGAAGAAAAGAATGCTTAAGGAACTGGCGGTAATTGCTGAAAAAGGAAAACAAACAGGGAAAGATAAAAAGTAGGATTAAAGATATCAAGAGAGTATGCATGATTAAAAACATCTGATAAATGAGCCTTCCCGTAAATATCGAACAAATCCTGAACGGCCAAACGGTTGAGTGGGAACGTATTGAGTGTAAGCAGGGTTGGAATCCTGAAGATATAATACATACTATTGGCGCCTTTGCAAATGATATCAATAATTGGGGAGGCGGCTATATTTTTATTGGTGTAGCAGAAAAAGATGGCATACCTCAGTTACCTCCCGTTGGTCTACATGCGGGAAGTCTTGATGGTATTCAAAAAGAGCTTTTAAACCTAAGCCATAAAATACGGCCCTATTACACCCCTGTTTATCAACCCTACATATTTAACGGTAAACATATCTTAACCATATGGGTTCCAGGTGGTGATAACCGGCCATATAAGGTTCCATCAACATTAGGGACCAAAGGGCAACACAGATATTATGTAAGACGAGGTTCAAGCTCTGTTGTAGCAAACCAGCAGGAAGAGCATTTGTTACTTGAAATGGCAAAACACATTCCTTTTGATGACCGGGTTAATCATCATTCAAAAATTGAGGACTTAAATTTTGGATTAATCAGGTCTTTTCTTGAAGAAGTAAAAAGTGATCTGGCAAAAGAAGCTGCGCACATGCCTTTGAGTGAACTGGTTCAACAAATGCGTATTGCCGGCGGCCCGCCTGAAGCCCTGCGCCCATTGAATGTTGGATTATTATTTTTTTCCGGGAAGCCGGATAAGTATTTCCCCGGCGCCAAAACTGACCTTGTTATTCATCAGGACAACTCGGGCACTTTATTTACCGAAAAAATACTTACAGGCCCCATTCAGCAGCAGTTGAGAAATACACTTTCTTTCATTCAAACCAATATCATCAAAGAAAAAGTAATCAAAGTATCTACAAGAGTTGAAGTAGAAAGAGTGCACAATTTTCCATTGGCTGCAGTAGAGGAAGTAGTAGCCAACGCTTATTATCATCGGAGCTACGAACAGGATAGTCCTATTGAAATCAATTGTTTTCCTGATCGTATTGAGGTGTTGAGTTTTCCCGGCCCATTGCCACCTGTTACAAAGGCTATTCTTAAAAAAGAAAAAAGAATTGTGGCGAGGAAATACCGTAATCGCAGAGTGGGCGATTTTTTAAAAGAATTGAAGCTTACTGAAGGAAGAGCAACCGGCTTCCCAACGATTTATAACAGCATGCGGCAAAATGGTTCACCCAAGCCGGTATTTGACACTGATGATGGGTATACGTATTTTTTAGCTGTATTACCTGTACATCCTGCATTCATAGTAAATACTGAAGAGCCTACAGAAAAAGAACTCCAGGTTTTATTGTATTGCGTGAAACCAAAAAAGCGGGTAGTCATTTTGGAAAAAATCGGGCTGAGCAATCATGCGAAAAATTATCAGAAGTATATAGTGCCGCTGATTGAAAAGGGCTTGCTGGCTTATACGCTTCCGGAAACGCCTACCAGCCCTAATCAACAATACGTAACTACCGAGAAAGGGAAACAGGTATTGGGATGATAACTTATGCACAAACGAGTGTACAAGCAGTGTATAAGCTAAGAGGTTAACGCGCAGTCGCATTATTAAAAAGTATGCCTGCTTGCTAGCTTATGCACAAACGAGTGTATAAGCTGTGTACAAGTAAAGCAGGTTGAATGAATAGGCAAGAAGGCTAAAAACAAATTACTAACTTGTCAGAATCAAGCATAGATAGAACGTTAAGGCTATTCCGGTTGCTCTTTAAAGGCCGCGAAGATGTATTCGCCCTCCGTTGGGAAATACCTGCCGGTTCGCCGGGCGAAAAAGAGAAAAGCGGTTATATGCCTGCTTATTTGTATGACCCTTACCGATATCGGGCACATAAGATGAAAGGAGGAACTTTTCAATCTTATGCTGATAAAAAGTATTTGCCGCTTACAGATGAACAAGTTACCAAACATTTGAACGGTGAGCAGTTCATGGGAGTATACCCGCTATTGCAAGACAACAGCTCCTGGTTTATTGCCGCGGATTTTGATGACCAGAACTGGGTAGCAGATAACGACCGTATTCCCTGTGTTGAAAAAAAATTTGATATTCAAAATGGTCTCTCCTTTGGCAGCATCAACCTGCCTGACACTATTGATCCTGGCAACTATCACCTGATAGCCTATACGAACGTGGTTAATACATATAAAACCCCACAGGTCTTTTTTTCACAGGCTATTACTATAAAAAGTATCAGCGAGCCCCCGTTTAAAGCAACCCTCCAACTACTGGACACGGTCCCCGATAGTGATATTATACGAGCTGCAATCAACGTATCACTGCCTGAGTCCAGGTCGAAAATAAAACCAGATGTTACCTATTCGCTCGGTAGGTGGAACTCGAAGGTTGATTTGGATAAACGGAATAGCGGCGTGATCATTCTTACAAAAAACGATATTGAGAAAGCAGGCGTTGCTCCGGTTCTACTGGTTGCCGTCAATTATAACGAGCAAAGGCAATATTTACGCGTGGATCTGCCTTCAAATAATATACAGAGAGTCAACCTTCACTTTTTTCCTGAAGGCGGGAACCTCATTAATGGTGTTGAAAGTGTAGTAGCATTAGAGAGCAAGACAGGAAGCGACAATCCAACACCAATTCAAGGCATTTTATATAAGAATGACAGACCAATTGATACAATCTTTACCAATAACTACGGCATTGGCAAATTCAGGTTGAGACCGGATATACAAGCCAAATACCATTTGCGTGTTAAGGCAAATGGTATTTTATTGAATGATACGGTTATCAACCTCCCCGCAATCCAGGATCATGGAGTAGTCATTCAGGTTGATCGGGCAGTTGTAAAAGATACATTACGGGTCAAGGCGTTTGCAGGAAAGAATATGAAAGTAAGGATGCTTATCCATAACTACCGGGAAGGCTTTGCATCGTTCGATCTGAGTGTCAAACCGGAGGGAAGCATGGCAACCGTTGCGATAAGCCTGGTCCCTAAAGGAATAGCAGCCATTACAATAGTGGATACACTCGGACGCCCTCTGGCAGAACGCTTATTTTTTGCACACTTTTCCGAAAATGTCAAAGTTGACATCAGTACCGATAAGACAAGTTATACAGCAAGGGAAAAAGTGACATTGCATATGAAGCTCAGAGATGCTAATGATAATCCGGTAAAGGGTCTTGTTTCGATTGCCTGCGTACAGGGCAATAGAATTCAAGATAGCAAACGGCAGGACATAGAAGGGTATGTTTATTTAACACATGTACTTTCTGAATTACCGGAAAGTCCGGGGCGGGAGATGAACAATCTGGATTACCTGGAAAACATCCTGCTTGTAAAAGGATGGAGGCGCTATTCATGGCAGGATATGATGAGCGTAACGACCGGCGATACCGTGACCCCTTATACGAGTCCCGCCATTACAGGAGTAGTAAAATATTCAGGAAAAAAAATAAAGAAACCTGTCGAACTGTCCTTCTTTGCGAACCTTCCCCTGGTCGATGTATTGCAGACAGACAATGAAGGGCGGTTTGTACTTACCAGGGAGCAACTATTGACCGAAAATGGGCAAGACTTTTCGTTATCCGTAAATGAGAAAAATAAGGAGCGCTATACAATTGAAATTAATGATCCCTTTCGGGATATCACCCAAACAGTCGCAGCCAGTATGCAGGTGATCACTAATGAGATAAAGCAAACATCCCAAACAACAGAGGATCATCAACTCAGAGGTTTGCAGCATGCTGTAACATTGCAGGAAGTTATAATCAAGGGTAGGAGCAACAACTCAATTTACGGCATCAAACCCCGGGGTTCAAACGAATGTGGTGATTTTGTTACAAGCTTTAACTATTTGAATGCTCCGGGGTATGAAGATATAGCCACTAACCGCCCACCCGTTAAAGGACAGCAATACATTGATGGACGCAATTATAGGAGAAAAAGCGACGGAGCCATAGTAGCCTCTACCGAAATAGAATTGCTTCAGGAGTACGAAGTGTTCCTGATAACGTATACGGGATGCGCGACCGACAACAAAGCAGGATTTACAAAAATAGATGGTATTTATTCGGACGGAGAATTCAAAGGATTGACAGAAGGAGAGCTTAAAGCATCTGAACCGCAGTGGCTGTCGACATTATTTTGGCATCCTGGTATCATATCCAACGAAAATGGCGAGGCTGAGTATTCATTTTATACCAGTGATATCACCGGCAGCTTTCGTATAGTAGTCCAGGGAGTTGGAGCAGAAGATGTGCTCTACGGAGAATATAGGTTTAATGTAAAATAAAATCATATAAGCAAAAATCTCCACGATATAGTTAAATAATTTTCCCATTAGGACTACCCGGGGAGGCAGCATACAGGTTGTCTCCTTTTTTTATACCCCAAAACCTGTGCACCCCCTTGCTATCAGCCATTTACGGATCTTTTTCAGGTTTGCTGCAATTTTTGCTATAAGATATATCATAGCTGCTATAATATTAATTGATAAAAAATTATATATGGGAAGAGATGAGTTATACATCGGGTGTTCAAGTTATGCTACGCCATCCTGGAAAACATTGTTTTACCCAAATGACTTACCCAAAAAAGAATGGTTTGGTTACTATTCCAAACACTTTAATACCTACGAGTTCAATGGAACATTTTACAGGTTTCCGACAGTACAGAACCTGTTGTCGTGGCATGACAAAGTTCCTGACGATTTTAAATTCAGCATTAAAGTCCCCAAAACGATCACACATATTAAAAGATTGGAGCAGTGTGAAAAAGAAATAGAGGAATTTTATTTGATAAGCAATGAAGGATTTAAAGATAAATTAGCCTGTATCCTTTGGCAGCTGCCGCCGGGCTTCAGCTTTAGTGAGGACCGATTAATATCTGTTGTACGCGCAATGAACCCCAACTTTAAGAATGTTGTTGAGTTCAGGCATGAAAGCTGGTGGCGGAAAGACGTTATAACGAAGCTGAAAGAAAATGATATCACTTTTTGCAATGTGAATTACCCCCAACTACCTGCTGCACTCCAACAGACAACTTCGACAGGTTATATACGCATGCATGGCAACCCTAAATTATTTTATTCAGAATATACCAAAGATGAGGTAGAAGCCCTTTATCATGAAGTAAACAACGCAGGGTTCAGGGAGGTGTATATCTATTTTAATAATACAGCATCAACCGCTGCTATCATAAATGCACAACAACTAAAAACAATTGCCGGGCTGTTTTAAAAAGGATGATCGCCGGCTATCATTAGCCGGACCAATACTTACCTGTGCCTGCTGGTTCGACATTTCAGGTTATTTATCTCCGGCAATGGCTTATGCAGAGAAATACCCGTTTTCACAATCTCATCATTTCTGCTTATTTTTCGTGTCTTCAAAACTGATTGATGTATGAATAACCCGGAGAGCGTAATCCGAAAAAGAAAACTGGGCAGCATAGTATTGCCTGTTACCGTGCTCATTGGCTTTATCCTGTTCTGGAGCATCATTTCTTATACCAATCTTTTTCCGGCATATGCTTTACCTTCTCCGATGTCCGTCCTTAAAAGCTTCCGGGAGGAGTTTATGGCAGGACGGCTGCTAAACGACATCGTAGCTTCGCTATGGAGGGTGGCAGTCGGTTTTGTATTGTCTGCGGCATTAGGTATTCCGCTGGGGCTGTGGCTGGGACAGCATGCATATGCCCGCCAGGCATTTGTGCCCATGCTGAATTTTTTCCGGTTCCTGTCGCCGCTGGCGTGGATCCCCTTTGCCATACTATGGTTCCATATCGGGGACAAGCCCGCGATCTTCCTGATATTCATGGCTACCTTTTTTCCGCTGGTGCTGGCTACCATGTCGGCAGTAGCTACCATCCCGAGCATCTATTTCAGGGTGGCAAAAGACTATAATTACAGCGGATGGGATTTACTGACAAAGGTCACCTTCCCTTCTGTTCTGCCACAGATCATCACCGCCCTACGGGTAAGTTACGGCATTTCCTGGGTAGTGATCGTGGCAGCAGAAATGGTAGGTTGCCAGGACGGATTGGGTTATGGTATCTGGGAGGCGAGGAACGGATTACGACTGGACTCAGCGGTCTGTTATATGATCGTAATTGGTGTGTTGGGAATGGGTATAGACAGGATGCTGGCGCAATTAACAAAACTACCAAACGTAAGATGGGGATATGAACGATAAAAAAGACCTGAGCCTGAGATTGCAAAATGTATCGCACAGCTATGGCGCAACAGCCGTACTAAGGGAGATCACCCTTCAGGTAAATCCCGGGGAAGTTGCTGTGCTGGTCGGACCTTCCGGCTGCGGTAAAACAACGATATTGAACCTGTTATCCGGGCATATACAACCCACCGCAGGTACAGTTCAAAGAACAGGGAATATACGGACTGTATACCAGCAGGACGGATTGTTCCCCTGGCTTACCGTTGCGGAAAATATCGACATGGGCCTGCAATTCATTAACGATGTTTCGCAGCGCGAAAAGGAAAGGCGTGAACTGGTTGAGCTGATCCACCTGGAAGGATTTGAAGATCATTATCCGCATGAGCTGTCAGGCGGGATGAAACAACGCGTGGAGCTGGCGAGGGCACTGGCAGGGCGATCGGATATACTGTTGATGGACGAGCCTTTTTCGGCGCTGGATTACCAGACAAGGCTGCGAATGCGCCAGGAACTGGTGAGGATACTGGCGCAACGCCCGCGGACCGTATTATTTGTCACCCACGATATTGAAGAGGCAGCACAGTTGGCCGACAGGGTGTGGGTGCTATCCCAACGCCCGGCCACCGTATGCCGGGAGCTGGTGATTAATACAGCACGCCCGCGGGATGTAACCGGGAGTTCGGTTGTTGACACGATGAAAGAAATATTACAGGCTTTGGGACTGTAGTAATAGCAGGAATATGCTGACAATACAAATAACCCCTGTGCAAAAAACAAATAATTCATCTAATTTCGAATATAAGGAGATCAAACAGTGAAGAAGCTTACATTTACCAGGCTTGTATTGGGAGTGGCGGTTGTGTTGACAACCCTTGGCTTGCTGCGTTATAAACCCTGGAAGAAAACCGGCGGTAAAGTTATCAGCAACAGGGATGTAATACACGAAGGCGTTAACAAAGCCGCTACCCGCGAACTAACGGTAGGTTATCTTCCGGTTACCTGCCATCTTACTTGTCCGGTTACGGATTTTGCCTCCAAGACAACCCAGACCAGTACCAACTTTAATTCCAGGGTATTTACCGATTTTCCAACGGTGGTGAGCGCGCTGGAAGCCAAGCAGGTGCAGGCGACCTTTATGATCGTTCCCCTCGCAATGAAGCTAAGAGAGCAAGGTGTTCCCGTAAAGATCTGCTACCTGGGACACCGAGATGGTACAGAAGTAATAGTAGGGATCAACAACAAAGCCAGGAACCTGAGAGACCTTAAGGGAAAAAAGATGGCAATACCAAGCATGTACAGCAACCAGCATTTTGTGATCCACAAGCTGATGGAAGACTTTGGCATGCAGCCCGACGATATTGAATTCATTGTGCTGCCCCCGCCGGACATGCCTACCTCCCTGGCCTCAGGAGCCATAGATGCCTACATTGTGGGAGAACCCTTCTGCGCCAAGGCTGAGCTGGACGGAATAGGAAGGGTGCTGTATTACGCCCGCGATATCTGGCCGAACTTCATTTCCTGCGCACTGGTCGTGCATGAGGACCTGATCAACAAAACACCGGATGTGGTAGAAGACCTGGTAAGAGGTATAGCAGCATCAGGTGCCTGGGCTGAGGAAAACCGGGAAGAAGCAGCTAAGCTCGCAGCACCTTATTTCAGGCAGGATCAGAAAGTGCTGAACTACGTGCTGACATCAGATCCCAAAAGAGTGAGTTACCTGGAACTCACGCCTACGGACGAAGACCTCCAGCAAATACAGGAACAGGGTATAAAGCTGAAACTGCTTACAAAGAATATATCCATGGACGAGTTGATCGATAGAAAATTTGTACCTAAAACCATTACCCCGGCCCCTATAGAAGCCGCCTGGATACCCGATCCTTCTGCAGCAAAAAAGTAATAAATAGTAAGCAGGAGAAAAGAACGGACTGCCGGCATCTGTATTCCTATAATACTGTTGATTGGCAATTACCTTCACTATTGATTTCTATGGAGTACAAAAAAATTCCCCGCTGATCTACACGGATATTCCCGGGGAATGACGCAGATGTAAGAAGTCATACCGGAAGTATTCGCTCCTTGTGTTTTCAACCACCCTCTTTAATGTACATTCTGCGGAACCAGCGTATCAACCTGCAGGTATCTATAGGAAATTCCACAAAGCATCTGTTATAATGCCATAACCAGTAATTGAAAGCCTTAACCGCCATTGACCACCACTATATTATTGATAATATCAATTAATTTTGCAACAAAATAAGCAGTATCTATTATGACCTTTACGCAACTGGAATATATCATAGCGTTGGATGCTTACCGGCATTTTACACTGGCGGCTGAAAATTCGCATGTTACGCAACCTACGCTCAGCATGCAGATCCAAAAACTGGAAGAAGAGCTGGGGCTCCCGATCTTTGACCGAAGTAAGCAACCGGTGATGCCCACAGAAGCAGGCGTTGAGATCATTTCGCAGGCAAAATACATTATACAGCACAGGGACATGCTGCAGGATATGGTGCAGCAGAAAAAAGGATTACTGACGGGAGAGCTCCGGATAGGCGTGATCCCCACCCTCGCCCCTTACCTGCTGCCGTTGTTCATCCAGTCCTTTACCAACAAATATCCACAGGTAAAAATAATCGTCAGCGAGCTCACCACAGACCTTGTGATCAAACAGCTACAGGAAGGCAGCATCGACGCAGGTATCCTCGTCACCCCGCTTAATCACAAAGGGATCAGGGAACATGTCCTGTTTTATGAAGAGCTGCTGGTGTATGTGTCTAAAAACAATACCCTTTATAAAAAAAACTATGTGCTGGCAAAGGATATAGATCCCAATAAATTATGGCTGCTGGAAGAAGGGCATTGCTTCCGTTCTCAAATTGAAAACCTCTGTGAATTAAGGAAGAAAAGCATCAAAGGCGCCTTATTCGACTATGAAACCGGCAGTATTGAAACACTCAGGAGAATGGTAGATATGAATGACGGTATAACGTTCTTACCGGAACTGGCAACGCTTGATATGCCCGATATACAGTTGCAGCTGGTCAGGCATTTCAAAAGCCCGGCCCCCGTGCGGGAAGTCAGCGTGGTTGTGCAACGCGATTTCGTGAAAAAAAGATTGATCGATGCATTGAAGCAGGAGATCATTGCCAGCGTACCGGCAAAGATCAGAAAGAATAAACCGGCAAATATTGTTGCTATCTGATATTACCCCGCAACGCTATTCATCATCTTTTATATACCGGAATTGCCCCTTCAGCAACGGGTGCCTTCCGGTCAGCGCATCAGGAGTGTACGTTAAAGTAAAATCTTCAAAAAACACCTCCAGCGCCGATTTTTCAAACCCGAACTCAAAGCTGTTCTGGACCTTATTACTGGGAAAGAAGGTAAAGGGATGATCGGGAAATAGAGAAGAACGTATCTGGATGGAATCGACGATTTGTTTGGTAAACCTGACAACGCCGTCGTCTTTTGTAAAAAGTTTTTGGCGCCCCCGCTCTGTAAACAAAATACATTCGATGTTTTTCACCAGTTCGGGTTTATCGTCCGTAAAGGTCACGGTTACAAAATTATCATTCACCTTCCTGGACGACAGCAACTTATATACCCTTGCCGGACGGGGTCTTCCATTGAATATTATTGTATTTTTTTCGGCATACCACCTGCCGGTACCGTAACGATCTATACCGTTTTTTTGATAAAAAAAATTGAACGAATAATTACTGTTCAGGTAAAAACCGCTTTTGGCGTCCGACAATCCTTCTACATAATAATTACCGGATATTTCCTTAGGATCCTGGGCATATACAATAGTACATCCCAGTAAAAGGGTTGTTATAAACAAGATTCTGTACATACAAGAATATGAGCATCAAAGATTATAAAAAGGACCCAAAAAAGCAAAACCATACTGTTAATATACAGTATGGTTTCGGGATATGCTGTTCTGCAGAATTTCTTAATCTACCTTGGTAATTTTCAACAGGTTGGTAGCCAGGTGCAGGTGAACAGGCGTGCTGCCGGTATTTACAACAGTATCTCCTGATTTCAGGAAGCCCCTCGCTTTGAGGATGGCGATCTGGTCGAAAATGATCTGGTCCAGGCTGTCCTCTTCCGCATAATAAAAAGCTCTTACACCCCAGCTCAAACTTAACTGGTTCACCAATGATTTTTCCTTGGTAAAAATATATAAAGCCGATTTGGGACGATAGCTGCTTACTACAAACGCGGTATAACCGCTCTGTGTCATAGCAATCACACCTTCGGCGTTGATATCCCTGGCTATTTTACAGGCATTGTAACAAATAGCATCACTATGGAACGAAGGAGAATGCGGCTGCGGTTTCAGGTCGTCTTCCCTGTTATATTTATACTCTTTTTTCTCCACTTCCAGGATAATCTTACGCATGGTTTGCACCACCAGTACGGGGTGATTACCCATAGCGGTTTCCCCGCTCAGCATTACGGCGTCGGCTCCGTCCAGCACTGCGTTTGCCACATCGGTAAT
>Ga0222429_100503_pt1 | contig 27338 bp, 21 predicted proteins | sample 1B50Ametagenome_FD_182475 | JGI IMG/M metagenome (GOLD analysis project Ga0222429, IMG submission 182475) | Enriched microbial communities from leaf-cutter ant dump, University of Wisconsin, Madison, United States - 1B50A (version 2) | ecosystem: Environmental > Terrestrial > Nest > Insects nest...
GATTGAATAAAACGGAAATGGCAACTAAATATGGGGAAGAGCAGGTACGAACCTGGAGGCGTTCATTTGATGTGCAACCTCCTGGTGGCGAGAGCCTTAAGGACACGTACCACCGCGTCGTTCCTTATTTTAATACTACCATCCTACCCTATCTTCAAAAGGGTGAAAATGTTTTGATAGTGGCCCACGGCAACAGTCTCCGGTCGCTGATGATGTTCCTGGAACACCTCACACCGGACGAGGTGATCAGCAGGGAGATCAGAACCGGCGTACCTGTATGCTATTCATTTGATGGAAAAGACTTTTCTCCCTTACCAGGCTAGTTTTCTTTCTACGATCATATCAGCCCTGCCCGTCCAACAGTACCAGGTTTCGAACACTTGTAGTCAGCAACTTCGAACAATTAACGAACCGGGATGTCAAACGCAAAAGCTCCTGCAATCTGTATCATCCGTTAGCAACAGGAGCCGTTGCCTTTTTAGGACTTTTCACGGCTATCATTGTAATGATAGCGGAAAGAAGCAACGAGCCCGACATGAATATATAGGATGCACCGAAACTGCCGGTCGCACCATTCAGATATCCCACCAGGTAGGCGCCTACAAAAGACCCTAATGCGCCAAAGCTGTTAATTAAAGCCATGGCACCGCCGGAAACATTTTTGGGTAATACTTCAGGTATAATGGCAAAGAAAGGACCATAAGGGGCATACATAGCGCCACCGGCGATGATCAGCAAAACAAAGGAAACCCAGAAATGATCCGTACCCAACAGATAAGACCCGTAAAATGCAACAGCACCTATTAACAGGAACGGCCACACGAAAATTTTCCGGTTCAGTGTTTTATCGGAATAGTAGGATGCCGTCAGCATACCGATCACGGCCAGGAGATAAGGAACAGAAGACAGCCAGCCCGTAGTAACAATGTCGGCATTGGGGGCGGCATTGATAATAGAAGGCAGCCACAATACAAAACCATATACACCGATGCTCCATAAGGCATATTGCAGGGAAAGTAAAATAACGATCCTTGAGCGGAATGCCTCACCATAGTTCCTTACGGGTTTAATATGCTGCTGCTCCAGCTGAAGCTGTTCTTCCAGTGCATCTTTTTCCGCTTCAGACAGCCACTTCGCCTCTCTCGGCTTATCATTGATCAGCCGCCACCAGAAAAAAGCCCATATTACGGCAGGTACACCCTCTATAATAAACATTTCGCGCCATCCCAAAGATTTTATCAGGTATCCGGAAACGACCGACATCCATAGTATGGTAACCGGGTTTCCCAGTATCAAAAAAGTATTTGCCCGGGAACGTTCCGATTTGGTAAACCACCGACTGAGGAATATAAGCATGGCAGGCATCACCGCGCTCTCCACCACACCCAGCATGAACCTGATCACTATCAGGGCATTTACATTGCTCACCATACCTGTGGCGGTAGCCAACGCCCCCCACAGGATCAATGACCAGAAAATGAGCTTTTTCGCGCTTTTATTAGCAGCGTATAAAGCACCGGGGATTTGAAAGAAAAAATAACCCAGGAAAAATAAAGAGCCCAGTAAAGACGACATGGACGGGGTAATATCCAGGTCTTCCGCCATCCCACCTGCCGCCGCAAAGCCAAAATTTGCACGGTCTAAATATGCCAGGCTATAGGTAATAAATACAATAGGGATCAGTATGGTCCATCTTTTTTTTGCAATCGTGTTTGCCATATATTCAAGACATCTCTAAATTGTGAACAGTCAGTTTCCTCATCCGGTTTACCAGGTTCTTTTACTCATTACTTCGTCGAGCTGGCTCCTGGTCATTCTGCCCAGCTCGGGATGTTTAACAAGCCAGTCCAGAAAATGCTGCTTGATCTCTTCCGTCCACTGGCTGTCGATCTGCCCGGTTGTATACCGTCCTGTTTTTACCATCTCAAAACCGAATTTATCCTTCAGCGTTACAAACTCAGCCGTGCTGACCACCAGCTCGGCCAGGTGGGCGGGAACAAACAACACCCCTTCTTTATCGCCGATCACAAGGTCTCCCGGCAATACCACCGCCTTTCCTATCCTTACAGGAGCATTCAATCCCATCAGCACCATTTCCTCCAGAAAGGATGGATGAAAATCCCTTACGAAAGCATTAAAACCTTCTATTTCCGACAATCCGTTCAGATCGCGGGCAGCCCCGTCAAATACAACGCCCGTTCCGGATTTGCTGTAAATTGAATTTCCCAGTGTGCTTCCGATCAGGGTACCGCCATCTATTTTACCAAACCCGTCAGCTACATACACATCCCCCTTCGAAAGCATGTCTATCGGCCATGCATTGGTGTTACCTTTTCTTCCATTCTTATTTCCCCTTTCCTTGATATTCTTCTCTACATCCGGCCGGGAAGGCATAAACATAGCGGTCAGCGCCCGCCCTGTGATCACCGTATCATTTACCGTTTTCCATCCGCCCTCAAACTGGTTATTGTACCCTTCATTCTTTAAAGCGGTCCAGGCATCATCTATTCCTATCTTGGCAGCACGGGCAAGTAAAGCATCCGGTATCCTGGGTCTTCCATCCGGGAAGCGTTCACCTTTCCAAAGTGAGGTAAGAAATATAAGCTCCTCCTTAGGCATGGTCTGGGCATTTACACCCGCCGCCTGAAAAGAGGTACAAGCTAAAAAAAATAAAATAATTTTACAGGTCTTCATCTTCATTTAATAATTCATTGAACTAATTGGCTACTCTTACTTTAATCACTATTCTTTTCACAGGAGCATCTCCTGATATTTTTATTCCGGGTTTGTGGATCTCGTTGGGTGAGAAAATGAAAAAGCTCCCCGGGTCCCCGTCATGGAAAGTTCCACCTTTTACATCATAAAACATAATATCATTTTCTGAAGAATAAGGCGTATTCACTACGGCACCGGGATCATTCAATGCCACCACACCCATTTTCACCTTCCCCCTTATCATATACTGCAGGTCGTTAAACTCCTTATGGGATTCCCATTTCAGCTCATCTGCTGCTTTTGCAGGTCCTTCCATTACGATCGCCTTTACATTGCCTTCCTCTATCACATATTCACCAGGCTTCAGTTTGGACAGATCTTTCGTATTCAAAAAGTCAATGGCAAGATCCCACCACTTCGGGTTGGCACGGTACTGTCTGAAAAACTCATTTTCATTTATGCTTGAGTGTGGTGTCAGCTTTAATTTATTGGTTACTTTTTTTTGCTTGTACCAGGCGGAAAGACCTGCCCTGTTATTAGTTGTCATAAATATAGGATTTGCTATTCCGTTTAAATCATACACTATTTTTCCCTCGCGTATCGTAAGTTCACATTCCAGCTTCTTATCCGTATCAAGCTTATACCCGGTGTAATCAAACAGCCCGAACCTGCCTTTCCTCAGGTTAAGGATTGCCACATCCGCTTCGCTGCCAACGGAAAGTGTTCCCAGCTCTTCTCTTTTAATGATTTTTGCAGGTTCAGAAGTACTTGCTTCAATCACATCCTTCAGGCTCATTCCCATAGCAATAAATTTAGACATAGTCGTTAGCATATCTTTCATGGCGCCGTTCATGCTGCCCACGTGCAGGTCAGTGCTGATGGAATGCGGATAAAAGCCTTCTTTTACTGCCGGAATTGCCTGTGAAAAAGCAAAACTGATCCCGCCATACCCTACATCAAATACGATTCCTCTTTTCCGGGCTTCCCAAACAAAAGGCCTTACCTTTTTTGTGTCCAGGTCATAAATATATTCCCTGGAAGACAGCTGACCAAAACAATGCGTAAAAATGTCGCCCGGCCGTAAATGCTTCATAAACAGCTCTTCGATCGGTAAAGGTGGATTACTTCCCCCGAAATCAATCATCACCGGCAGGTTACCAGCCAACTTTCCGGCCTCTACGGCATTGTCTGTTGGTGCCCAGTTATGTCCTTCATAATGTGCCAGCTTAAATCCAACAATATAATTTTTAAATTGTTTTGCCACTATGGCTGCCATCTTGGGGTCCATATCGTTATCGTTCTGCTCCAATCCTCCGCGCATGCCCTCACCCACAATATTCAAAAATGCCAGCACCCTTGTTTTCGCATTATCGATGGTTTGCGTTTTAAAGGTCTGAAAATTCCGCCATCCCGAACTTCCGGCATCCACTATGGTGGTAACACCATTGCGGAATGTGAACCCATCGGGTTGGATGGCCAGGGTACCATCGGCATACTGGTGGTTAGGCTTCACACCCCAAAAAACATGGGTATGTATATCTATCAGCCCCGGGGTAACATATAATCCCGCTGCATTAACAACCTGCTTTCCTCTGGCAGCATCAATATTTTTGGCTACCGCAGCGATCTTTCCCTCCGCAATGGCAACATCCATCGGACCGTCAATACCATTACGGGGGTCTATTACGTGTCCACCTTTTATTACAATACTATATTCCTGCGCCAACACAAAAGTTACACAGAGTATCCCAACAAAAATCAAAAAAGCTTTTTTCATTAAGATGTTATTTAAAATTTATAATCATATTTTTTATTAAATGTTACTTCGCCTGTCGTTTGTCTTTCTTCTTAAATACAACTTCGCCACTATTGTCAACAACCATATACCTGTCTGCCGACGGCAACAGTGTTGTTAATGTAAACTGCTCTTTTCCCGCAACCATCTCAACTGCCGGGTTATAATGCCTGTCCAGGTCTTTTAAAGCGGTGGCATACCTGCCATGCTTTTGAAGATAGGACTGCTGTAAATAAAAATATTTCCAAAGGTCCAGCTTAAGTTGCTCATCTTCTTTCACCAGGAACTTTTGCGGTGTAGCTTCATCTGCAAACTGCACATACCCCCACCGTTCAGGAAAATGCAGATTCAAAATACCCACCGGCGACCAGACAATATATTGCTCGGGTAAAGGTTTGCCTTTATCATCTTTTCTTTTTACATACACCCCGTTCTCTACACCCAGCTGCCACTGCACCCTCGACAAGTTCATGCGCCATATGGTACCCGGCATTACCCCTCCCGGTCTTATATCCATCGATTGAAAGGGAATGGCCATCTCGATGGTCCAGCACGAATCAATATCGGCAGGGTTATTCAAAGTCCCAGCTACTTTTACTGCTTTCCTGATCCCGCCAGGGTTCCAGCTATTTAAAGGGCGTCCTCCACTCCTGTAAGGTTTGGGCAGATACAGGTCCCAAACGGTCTCTTTAGCATTGATCTGGATTTCAAAATAATGATAGGTGCTGCCATCCGGGTTAATAAATATCTCAAAGGCATTCTCCTGGAATATACGGTCGTCATGTTTATCAAATGTTGCCCATATATGCGGTTCTTTCAGCTCGGCATACACATATACATGACTGTTATCCCATAGCAGCTTGCACCTGGTTGTATGATCCCCCGATGGGATGGCGCCTGTAATGATATCCGTAAAACCCTCCATCCAATCGGTTTTGCTCCATGCTTCCTCCTCTGCAACACCGTCTATCTGTATAGGGGTTGTGGTTTGCCGTATGGTGTACTCCAACGGAATTTTTGAAAGCCACTCCATATCTGCCTCGCGTACCTGTGCAAAAGCCACGAATGGCAGCAACGCGGCAAGCGCCATGAATATACGCTGATATTTTAGTTTATCTTCCATATTACTATGCAACGCCTAGTTTTTGTTCAGCAAAGCCCGGGCTTTTTTAACCTCTTCCGCAGTAATGGCATTGTCGTTATTATTAAACTGTTTTCTTATATAGGTCAGGATATCTGCTATATCCTCGTCCTTCAGCAAAGCCATTGCCGGCATTTTATTATTATACGATTTTCCTTTTACCATAATATTTCCTTCCAGCCCGTTCAGGATGACATTGATCAAAACATTCTTGTCGCCATTCACCCACTCAGAATCATCAAGCGGTGGAAAACGGTCATTTCCCTTTCCATTCCGTTGGTGGCAGATAGAGCAATAAATATTGTAAGCCTCTGCAACGCGTGAAGAATGTTCCCTGTCAAGATTGTCTTTTATTTCATCAGGTGTTTTAACGTTTGGCGCCTCCTTTTTTCTTTTTTCCATTGCAGCCAGTTGCTCTGCACCAAATTTCCTTTTATCCCCCTTGTACATGATGCGCCATATTTTTCCTTTCTTTGAATCAGACACATATAAGGAACCATCGGGGCCTACAGAGATTCCCATGGGCCTGGCTGCTGCATCACTTGTATTTCTTACAGTATCTATACCGGCAAATCCATCTGCAAAAACCTCCCAGGGACCGGAGGGGCTTCCGTCTTTAAAAGGAACAAACCCTATAAAATATCCCACCTGGGGGTAAGGTGCACTGCTGGTAGACCCGTGAAAGGCGATAAAAGCACCATGTTTGTAACGTTCCGGGAACTGATCGCCATTGTAAAACAGCAGGTCGTTCGGTGCAAAGTGGCCGGGGAATCCTACTACCGGTTGCGTATATGCGGAGCCATTCCCTTCTTTTTTTCCGTCTCCTCCGTATTCGGGATTAAGTAATTTTTTACCCTGCAGATGATCGTAATAATAATACGGCCAGCCGGCATCCGCTCCTTCCTCCAGCCGGAGAAACTCTTCAGAAGGTAATACAGCTCCCTGCCACTCGGTATATTGCCGGGGCCAGGTGGAATGCAGATAATCCCTTCCATGCACGACCGTGAATAAATTATCGTCTTCGTTATTCCATTCCAGTCCTACTACGCTTCTTAATCCGGTAGCATATTTTTGTCCGTCATGCTGAAACTGGTTAGGCTTGTTTGCATCAAACTTCCATATTCCTCCCCTGAGCTCAAGTATCGGGCAGGGGTCCATTCCGGGTGAGAACGGCGTACGATCCTGTACCTGGCAACAATCAGAAGGTGCACCGAAGGGAATATACATATTGCCTTTTTTATCGAATGCGATAGGTTTGGTATCATGCTGGCGGGGAGGTTGGGTGTCCGTAAGCATCAGCTCCATTTTGGACTCGGGAATGAGCTTGCCAGGCGTTAGCTTTTGCCGGAAGACACGTGTTACCGAGCTAAAGTACAGGTAACCGTTATAAATACGCATGCTGGTGCCATAGCTGCTTTTGTCCAGGTAATCTCCAAACAGCTCTACCACTTCTGCTTTTCCATCATTATCCGCGTCTCTCAATGCAGCGTTGCCACCCTTTTCTGAAGGGAACCTCAGCTTCACATAAATGTCTCCGTTATCGTTAACGGTAAGGTGCCTGGCTGCACCCGGCAGACTATCTGCTACTACAATGGCTTCAAATCCTTCGGGCAGGTACAGTCCCCCGTTACCGGGATCAGATGGCGGTAACCCGGATGATGAACAACTGAATAATCCTGTAAAAAGCAGCAGAATAGCAGGTATCGTTATCAGATACAGTCTCATAGCAGATTTTTTTCCTTCAGGTTTTGTTATACGAAAACAGTGATCTTTATTTTTGTTTGGGAACTACCGGCTCCGATATGCCGTTCAAATCATATACTACCTGGCCGGCCAGCAGGGTGGCTTCACATTCCAGCCTGTTCTTCCCCGCTACCTTGTTCGCAGACCTGTCCCAGAAGCCGAAGTTTCCTTTCCTCAGATTCAGTATGGCAATATCCGCCGGGGCGCCCACCGAGAGATTACCCAATTCCGGATGTTGAATTTCCAAAGCCGGATTCCAGGTGCTGGCCCTGATAACATCGGTAAAAGGCATACCCATTGCCATGAAAATAGACATAATATTCAGCATATCCTTCATCGCATTATTCATGCTGCCGGTGTGCAGGTCCGTACTGATGGAATTAGGAAAAAAACCTGATTTCGTGGCGGGAAGTGCCTGGTTGAAATCAAAGCTGGCACCTCCGAAGCCTACATCGAAAACGATCCCTCTTTTTTGCGCCTCCGGAACAAATGATTTCAGCTTTCTTGTTTTGACGTCTACGACAGGATCCCGGCGCTGCAGCTCGGTGAATGTATGCGTATAAATATCTCCCGGCCGCAAGTGTTCAAAAAAAAGTTCACGAATAGACAATGGCGGATGATCGTCAGCGCCTCCAAAATCTATCATCACGGGCATGCCTGAACGTTTTCCCGCCTCAACGGCATTATCTACCGGCGTCCATGCTTCCGCTTCAAAATGAGCCACTTTGAATCCCACGATATGATCCTTGTTTGCCAGGGCTGTTTCCGCTGCCTTTACAGGATCCATATCATTTACGTTCTGCTCAAATGCGCCTCCCCGCATCCCTTCGCCTACTATATTCAGAAAGGAGAACACCCTCGTTTTGGACCTGTCAATTACCTGCTCTTTAAAAAGGGAAAAATTCCGCCAGCCTGCACTACCGGCATCGGCCACGGTAGTTACTCCCGTGCGGAAAGTAAAACCATCGGGCACTACTGCCGCGGTACCGTTCATTAAATACTGGTCGGTATTATTACCGTAAAACACATGTACATGAATGTCGATCAGTCCCGGGGTAACATATAATCCCCGGGCATTGATCACCCGCCGGGCATCTTTACCGCTGATACCCGCTGCCACTTTGGCTATTTTACCATTCAAAACGGCGACGTCCATCAGCCCGTTGATATTGTTCTTAGGATCTATGACATGACCATCCTTTATCACAATATCATACGGTTGGCAGTAGCCGAAAATACCGCCGGATAATAAAAACAGTAAAAACAAATACCTGAATGCCTGCATTTGCATCTTTTTAGCTTTAGTTATTACCAGTATAAAATAAGTATTAAGCCAATGTACTATTTCTTCAGCATTTTCCACTCGCGTCCCGGCTTGTCCACACGGAAATATTCAATATTACCTTTATCCATCAATGTTACATACATAGTGCGTCCGTCCTTTCCACCAAAAGCTACATTGGTAGGCTTTTGACCAATGAGCTTTATTTCCTGCACAAGCTCTCCCTGCGGCGACACTTTTGCTATGACGCCCTTCCCTATGCGTGCCACGTATAAATTCCCCTCCACGTCACAACGTATACCGTCGGTACCAAAATCAGGGAATGCTACCAGTAATTTTTTATCAGACACACTGCCGTCTTCCTGCAGCCGATATGACCATACCGACCTTCCTTCACCTATATACAGCGTTTTCTCATCCGGGCTCACCTCTATACCATTTGCCGGCCCCAGGCTATCCAGCAAGGTTACTTCACCACCGGCATCTACCCTCCAGAAACGTCCTTTATTTTCCTTGAAATTAGGGTCACTTGCATATACCCTTCCTTTGCTGTCAATTGCCAGGTCGTTGGGTTGGGTCATCTGAGGAGCATGGGCCAGTACAGAAATTTCCTTTGTTTTGATATTTACCCTGTACACGTTATGCCCCGTATAATCAGCCAGGAACATTTCTCCTTTGGTATTGATCCGCGATCCGTTTGCAATACTGCCTTCGGGAAGAGTTATAAATACCGATGCCTTACCGGACGGTGTTACCACCCCGATAGTACCCTGCTTACCGTAATTAACTGCATACACATTTCCCTGCTTATCCACGGAGGGGCCCTCTACCCCACTGGTAAAGCTTCCGGGGTCAGTTAAAACGGCCGACTGGAACAGAGCCTCCTTTTTTGCCGGTTGCGCACCGGCAATATCAGCCGTTGCCAACAGCATCAATATACCCGCTATTTGAGTTACATATCGCATAACAATCGTTTAATTATTTCAGTTACCTGTATGTTCTGCTTTCAGACACGCTGTGTATCAGGCAGTTTTAAGCATTCCCTCCACAGCGCGCCACAGCTTAAAAAAGCGTAACTTTACCCTGTTTTAAGTTAATAAGGAGCCTGTTGCTACAGGTAGATTTAAAACAGGCTATGTCCCGATTGCAGTCGAAACATAGCAGGACCTCTGATCTCTTCAGGGGTTTTTTTGTTATGTACCCGGCTGCCCGGGGCATAACGTTTTTATCTCCTCAATTCCTAAAGCCATCGCTTGAAAAGAACTCATATTTAATGACCTTTTAAAACAAAAAAGTCCCACCCAAAAGCAGGAAATAAATAAAATAAATCGGTGACAGCCTGGATAATACAGATCACGCAAACGGCACGTGAAGACATATACCGGGCGGCGGATCACCCGGTTGTGTAAGTTCTTTGTTTAGCTCTTCTCCGGAAGGAGCCCGCTTATCTGTTTTTAGGATTTTCCCCGGACAATGATAACCGGAAACATTCTGCATGAAAGCAAAAAACGAAACGACAGGATGTAAGTAATTAAAAGGACGTAACCTGTTCCGCTATGCGGAAAACCCGGCTGCACACGGCTAAGACTTACACCTGGGCTAAAAAACAGATATACGTTTTTACAAAAGATTATGTTCAGCAAAAAAATAACAGGGTAAAAATAATACAACGCAGCAACGATACTTTGAGCGTATCAATTGCCTTTCCGATCTGGTTCTGGATCGTTTTTCGCTTGATGCCGAGCTGTTCGGCTATATCTTTTGTTGACAATCCATCCTGGTAACGCATACGGAAGATGACCTGTCTTTTCGGTGGTAACGACTGCAACATTCTTTCATAGTGTTTCAAAAACTCCTTCCACAGCAGCCCTGCATCCGCCTGTGTACTTTTCTCGGCAATGCTATCCAATGCAGCAAAAAATGGATGTAAAGGCTTTTGCCTGGATACCAGTTTGATTACTTTGTTCCGGACAGCAACATGAAGGTATGCAGGCAGGTTCTGGATATTATTTACCTCTCGGTTTTTCCACAAATGTGTAAATATTTCCTGCACCACATCTTTTGCATCTTCGCTGTTCTTCAACCGTTTATATGCTTCCGCATATGCTTTCTCCCAATATTTTTCAAAAAGCAGATTGAACGCGATCTCGCTTCCCTGCCGCATTTGCTGCAACAGCTCTTCATCACTTTTTGGAAAATTCTCAAATGGTATCATCTAAAGAAAGTGTACTTCAAATATACTTCTTTTAAGATCAAAATAACGATCTCTTACTTTTAAGTTATGGCTTTTCGATGTATTTTTTTACAGTATCAGGATCATGGCGTGAAGTGAAAGAAAAAAATAATGGATGCAACAGGTCGTTGTTACCTCCTGCATCCATTCAAATATCATTCAATTTTTTATGATCAGACTGTCTTCTTCAGGATATCTTTCACCTTGTTCGCTACTATTGCAACCTGTTCAGGCCTTAAAAGCACTACCCCCACTCTCAGCGATCTTTTTCCATTTTTGTTACCAAGGTTGGCAACAATGCTTGGTGTGCCCGTTCTGAGAGCCGTTTGTACGTCTTTAGGCGATATTTTTACTTTCTGCTCATCCCAGCTTACATCGAGACTGGGAAATGCATTTGCAGGCCCCGGCTCCACATGTGTTTCTGCGGTTACTCCCGGTACTGTTTCCACCACAGCCTTTATCCTTTCGGCCCTGTTCAGCCATTCCTTCCACTCTTTCTCGTGATCACGTTCCAGGTAAGATTTCAGTGCGGCATACATACCAAATATCTCTTCTTTATTCACCTTCATCGGGCGCCCGATAGGCGCTTCGTGCGGACTGAAGTTCAGCTTGGCAGCTTCAATCAGATCTTTCCGCCCAAACAACAAACCTGCACTCTGTGGTCCCCTGATCATTTTACCGCCTGAAAAAGTGACCAGGTCAAAACCCATCTTTTGGTATTTGAACAGGTTTTCAACCGGCGGCACATCGGCTGCAGCATCCATAAACGAAGGGACGTTATGTTTTTTTGATAACGCTACAAATTCCTCCCTGGTTACACCCGAAGAGCCGGCTGCATTAAAGAACAGGGTCATCACCGTATTTTTATTAAATGCCTTATCCATTTCTTCCGGGCTATCTACTTCCACGATAGCGGCACCTGTGGTTGTTATTGCCTGATCAAACAAGTACCGGTGGGTCTTCTGCATGATCACTTCCGGCCTGGGGCCGGGCAGGTTGGGGATCTGCTTTATTTTATCAGGATCCGTTCCTGTTATAGCTGCTGCCGTTCCCAACACCATGGCACAGGCAGCGCCGGAAGTTACCATCGCCGCCTCGCAATGCAACATTTCTGCAATCTTCGCACCTACCTTGTCCTGCAGCTCATACATATTGGCAAAATCGTGGGCGGTGGAATTAATGGCTTCCAGTACTTCCGGCAGCATCAGCGACCCGGAAAGATAGGTCATCGTTACGCCGGCATTGATAACCGGTGTAACACCCAACTCCTTAAATAAATCTCTTTTTACCGGCTCAGGGGCAGCAACAGACTGCAGTGGAGCAAGGGTTCCTGCCGTAGCGCCTGATACTGAAAGTAAACCGATACCTTTTATAACCTCTCTGCGTTTCATGACTCTTTTTTATTGTTTTCAATCAGAGGATGCAATCGCATAACCAACGCATCCCCTGATCCTGATATATCATTATACGTATGCGATACAATCCATCTCTACGAGAGAATCGCCCGGAACACCTCCTTTAGCAACGGCTACAGTAGTACGAACAGGAGGTTTTTTACCAAAACGTCCCTTATACACTTCATTCATAGCTTTGTAGTCTGCAATATCATTGAGGTATACATTTACTTTCAGCACTTTTTCCATAGAAGATCCGGCTTTCTTCAATTCCTTTTCAAGCTCCTGCAATACAATCTCGGTATGTGCTTTTATCTCAAAAGGCTCTGTATGTGCACCCTTACCGGCAATAAATATCATGTTGCCCAATTTGGTTGAACCAGAGAAAAGCGGAACATCCTGAAATTCTGTAATATTGTTCACTTCTTTTTCCGGAGCCGCATCCACAATGCCCTTTGCATTTGCCGCAACACCTATACCCATAAACGCAGTAGCGGATGCCAATAATTTCCTGATAACTGATCTTCTTTCTGTTTTCATTTTTATAGTATTTAGTGATGATATATAATATAGCTTACTTCAACCATTCCGCTCCTGATCTGTTGCCGTACCGGGCGTATTCACCGCCGGTGAAAAAGTTCAAATCTTCGCAGGATCCGCTACCAGCAGGTATCTCCACCGACCGGAAAATTTATTTGAAGCGAAAACCTGAACGTCCCTCACCGAATATATACAAGTTATGCAATTATCTTTTCGCTTAAGCACCGGCACTCAAAAATACAGGCAAATGATCTTCCCGTATCCTATGTCACTTTTAGAAACTCTTCCTTAAACCGTCTGGCTACTATTTTCTCCTCTCCCTGCCGCAGCATAAATACGGTGGTATTGATCCCCCCGTCTTTATTGGCCACCACTTCAATAGAAGGCGTTCCTGCCCGGAGCCTTTCCATAAAATCCGCGTTGGTTATCTTTATCTTGGCCGGATCCCAAACTACCTGCAGTGTGGGAGTATGGTTGGCAATAGGCGGAACAACGATCTCTGTTCTTATACCATCTATATCTTTAATGGTATTGTTGATCCAGTTGATCCTGTCTTCCCATACTTTCCATTCTTTATCATGATCCATTTTTACATATTTCTCCAGCGCTACATACATCCCGAATATTTCTTCCTTGTTCACTTTCATCCCCCTGCCGATAGTTGTTCCGTTGGGTGAACAGTTCAGCCTGGCCGCTTCAATGATCGCTTTCTTCCCCATAAGTAATCCCGTACTCTGGGGACCGCGTATGGCCTTACCTCCTGAGATGGCTACAAAATCGTATCCCATATCGTTAAACTTCCAGAGATTGGAAACGGGCGGCACATCTGCGGCAATATCAATGGTGGCAGGTATGCCATGCTTCCGTGCAAGCCGCAGCCATTCTTCGGCGTTGATCTTTCCGCTCAGCGCATTACAGTTCATAAAATGCATGGCGGCAGTTTTCCCGTTTATTGCCCGCTCCACATCTTCCACTGTTTCTACGGGTATCAATGTAACCCCGGTATTATAGAGCGCCTGCTCGTAGCCAAGATAATGCCCCTTCTGCATGATCACTTCCGACTTCATACCGGAAGCTTCCAGGTTTTGCGGCAGTTGTTTGATTTTGTTCTTATCTGTTCCGGTAAGGATCCCCGCGAGTCCCAGCGTCATTGCTGCAAAAGCGCCGGAGGTCACCATCGCCCCTTCGGCATGTACCAGTGTGGCAATCTTTGCTCCCACTTTATCGTGTACCTCATTGAGCATACAAAACTCTTTCGACGTTTCCGTGATCGCTTCTATTACCTCATCATGCATTAAGGATGCGCTCATGGCAGTGTAGGTACCGGCCGCATTTATAAAGCTGCGGATACCCAGCTCCTTTATCAGGTTTCGCCTGGCTTTACCAGGTGAGCCTGCATAAGCGGTTTTACCGAAAAAAATGGTACCCAGGAAAGTGCCGCCCAGCGGAAGCAGTCCGAACGCTCTTACAATTGCTCTGCGTTTCATAACGATATACTGTTTTCAGTTATTAATCAGTTGATCTTCTACAGCGGGTACATTTCAAATTTTCATTCCGGACTACCGGTCGGTGAGACACCGACCGGTAGCGGACGCTACAGGCAGGTGGCACCACACGCTGCGAAAATTTGAACTTTCCTCACCATAGGTAAATATCCCCTCTACGGCTTGTCCCACCAAACTCTGGTTAAAAGATTATCTTCATTCAACTCGGCAAATCCCTGTCTTTGCAAAGCCTCCAGGTAATTCGCCTGGTTGGTCAGGTTCTCTGAGTTGGGCAGGGAAAACCTCCTGAACATTTTACCCCCGGTCACATTTCCCGGATAATTTACCTGCATTAATACGGGGTAACCTGTCCTTCTCCAGTTTGCAAAAATCTCATAATCATTTCCAAATAAGGTGATCCATTTCTGTACGGATATCTGTTCCAACTGATGATCGAAGCTATCACCGGTCTTATAGGGATTCTGTTGCAGGTAAGCTTCGATCTGCCCATCAGTCACGGTATTGGTATTGGTCAGCACCGCCGGAAATAAAGACCATTGCTTCATGCCCGCTGCAACGCCTTTATTATAAAGGGATGCTGCAGATTCTCCGGAATACCACCCTCTTAAAGCAGCCTCCGCCAGCAGGAGATAGGTTTCCGAAGCGCTGAAAAGAATGATCGGCGCTGCCAGGTTCAGCACTAAAGGTGATGGCTCAGAATAAGTATCAAAGTCAAGCGGCTTTGTATTCAGGCTGCCGCTGACCATTCCCCGCTGTACTGCAAAAGAAGTATCCGCCGTATAAGTGGTTGCTCCCGGTGAAGTGGGTACCCACACCACAGAAATGATCGCCAGTCGCGGATCCCTGGTGCCCTTAAGATGATCGATAAAGGTAGCGGCATATTTTCCGCCTTCCACATTATCGCCGCCGGGGCTGATATAGTTCCCGTTCCTCAGATCCAGCACCTGCGGATTCTGGCTGTTGGGCGCATCGGCATAATCTATTTTTGCCAGGTCGCCGTTACCGTTCATTACGCCGCCGGCGATCGCTTTCTCTACCCATTGCCTGGCAAGATCAGGATCCACATTTGATAAACGCATGCCTAAACGTAACATCAAAGAATAAGCGAATTTTTTCCACTTGTCCAGGTCTCCCCTGTACAAAATATCCGCAGACCCAAAACCCGGTTTTGACGGATCTAATGCACCAGCCGCCTCGTCCAGCTCTTTGAACATATCCAGGTAAATATCTTTTTGCGTATCATATTTCGGCGTCAGGTTATCCTTTCCCTGCAGCGCTTCCGAATAGGGAACATCGCCCGCTATATCGGTGAGCTGGTGATAAGCATATACTTTCAGGATACGCACCAGCGACCTTTTATTGATATCATCCGCTCCCTGCACAGCAGGCTCCAGTTGCAGCAGCCTGTTCAATTTAGTGGTATAAAAACCGGTAAAGTCTGCTATAGTATTGTTGAAGCTGTAATATTTATCTCCTATCGCAGGCACTTCCTTGTAGGTTGAAAAATATTGTACTCCCTGCGCCATCACCGAATAGCTGAAAGCAGGCATGGCTAAAACCGCTCCTGTAAAAACCAGGTCGGGTTCAATTTTAGATGTCTTATTAGGATCTGTATTGAGATCTGTAAGATCTTTGTTACTACACGACGCCAGCGGCAACATGAAAAGTAACAGATATGCATATGATGATTTGATGGTATACCGTTTCATGACTGTTTGATTCGATCGTTAATAATTAGAATTTAATACTCAGGTTCAATCCTATCTCACGTGTTCTCGGCTCTCCGGTACCTGAGGTTCCGGTGGCGTTGCCAACAGTTTGTCCAAATTCAGGATCCAAACCTGCTTCTCTGACCCTTTTATCCCTGTACAGTATCAGCAGGTTCCGGGATACCAGCGCAATGGATGCTGATTGCAATTTCACGAACCTGATATTGTTTACCGGCAGACTGTAACTGAACACCAGGCTGCGCAGCTTAACGAAATCTGTCTTGAACACATTTACACTTCCCGAATAGTTATTGCCACGGTTGTTATAATACGTATCCAAAAGCTCAACATCCCAGAATTTGGTATACGGGTTTCCATCCTGGTCCACGCCGCTCAACTCCAGGCCATTCTCTCTTCCCGGCAACGTTTCTTTGGTTAAACCAAACCTGGAAGCATATTGCCAGAGATTGCTATACCCTACAGCCCCGAACTTTGCATCTACCAGCACATTCAGTGAAAAACGCTTATACCTGAATTCGTTGGTCAATCCCATCAGGTATGGCGGATTTGCCACGCCCAGGTTTTGCCGTACACTGGCTTCATACCCGCTTGTTGCATTATAAACCTGCTGTCCCTTTGCATCTTTCAGGAATACAAGTCCCTGCAGGGTTGCATACGGCAGCCCCACCTGGGAAATAACATCTACCCCACCTATGCCGGAACCTACAGTAAGCGTGCTTAATCCCGGAGCAAGGCTCAATATTTCATTTTTGTTCCATGCCATGTTGTAGCTGATATTCCACCTGAAATTAGGCATGATAACAGGGGTGGCGGTAAGCAGCAACTCCACTCCCTGGTTGCGCAGGGTACCCACGTTTTGGTTGCCGGGCAGCCAGCCGGTAGTGGTGGAAATATCCGGCTGCAGTATATTGTTGGTTGTCTTCCTGTCGTAATAGGTAGCGTCGAGCCCTAAACGGTTATCAAAGAACTGTACTTCAAAGCCTGCCTCAGATGTTGTAACCGTTAACGGACGAAGCCCGGGATTGGGTAACCGGTTGGATGGATTCAATACCGGAACGCCGTTAAAGCCACCGGGAGTAAGCGCATAGGTCTGGTTAATTACATATGGATCCACGGTCGCATTTCCCACCTCAGCCCAGGAACCTCTTAATTTCAGGTAACTGATCACTGAGGGAAGCTTAACGGCATCAGACAAAATAAAACTACCTCCTACAGAAGGATAGAAAATAGAATTAGAGCCTGGATTCAGCGTTGAAAACCAGTCCTGGCGTGCGGTAAGAGAAAGATATACGATCTTCTTAAAGTCAATATCCGCAGAAGCAAATAAAGAGTTAGTAGCAAAATTTTTAGGTGATTTTTCCGCAGGGTTCAGAATAGACAGGTTGGTATAGCTGATGAAACCGGGGATAATAAAATCCCTGCCGGTAATGTTGCTATATACTGCCGCATGTTTCTCGTTGTTGAAACCGGCAAATGCTGTTACCCCGAAATGCTTTAAAAATTCGGTTGTATAGTTAATGGTCACCCGGTTATTCACAATATCATACTTGTCGGTATAGGAGTTATAATATCCTTTCGGTGTAAAGGCCGATCCCACAGGAACATAATTATACCTGTCCGAATAAAAGAAATCTTTGGAAACAATACCTTTCACAAATAAGTTTTCAAGAATATTTACCTGCACGCTGGCTGATCCTATAAACCTGTTTTTCCTGTCTTCGTTTCCTATCTTGTTTACCACAAACCAGGGATTGGGCGCTGCAGGCACCGGGTTCCATTCTATTTCTTTTCCTTCATCATTATACCCGGGCGCCAGCGACCGGATGTCAACCGTATTGCCCAGCAGGTAGGTTGCCCAGCTTGGATTCAGCTCCGCATATCCTACATTGGGGCGGTTCTTTCCTTTTTCATAATTATACTGTGCATTTCCTTCGATAGTGATGAAATTGTTTCTTCCCAGGCGGGAGGTCACATTCAGGTTAGTGGTCTTCCTGTTAAACGAAGAATTAGGCGTTTGTGCCTGCGCATCCAGATCGGAAGCTGACAGACGGAAATTAATAGCTTCGTTGCCGCCATAAAAAGCAATGGTATTGGTTAAGTTCCTGCTCGGACGGTAGAAGTTGTTGATGTTGTCTTTTACTTTCACCGGTGAATACGGACGCTCTACACCGTCAAACTGTACAACCATAGAACCGTCCACTTTAGCGCCATAGGACAACCGTCCCGCACTCAGCGCCGCTGCCTGCGTAGCAGGCTTCACGCCATCATTACCCGAGCCATATTCGTACTGGTAGTTAGGATAGGCAGCGGGTGTTCCCCACACTGCGTTTGAGTTATAGTCAACACCTATTCCTCTTTGGGCCCTGCCGGATTTGGTAGTGATGAGTATAACGCCGTTAGCCGCCTGGCTGCCATACAATGCAGCGGCAGCACCACTTTTTAACACGGTGATGGATTCAATATCATCCGGGTTAATGCTGGAGATACCGTCACCGGTATCATAGTTGAACCCTGTGCTGCTGGTAGCCGCACCGCCATTACCATTATAAATAGGCGCTCCATTCACCACATACAAAGGCTGGTTGTTGGCAGAGGGGTTGATAGCGCCTACACCGCGTATTACAATACGGCTTGAGCCACCCGGTCCTGATGCGATCTGAGTTGCATCTACCCCTGCTATTTTCCCGGTGAGCGCGCTCGCTACATTCACCTCCCTGGCCTCTGTAAACTCTCCGCCTTTTACCTCTGCGGCTGAGTAAACCAACGACTTGCGGTTCTTCTTCACTCCCATTGCCGTAACGACCACCTCATCCAGTTGCTTGGTTTCTTCTACCAACGCAATATTGATGACGGACTGATCGCCTACAGCCACTTCCTGGCTTATATAGCCTACAATAGAAAATACCAGCACGCCATTTTCCGGCACCTCAATTTTATAACCTCCATCCCTATCCGTAGATACTCCCACGCCTGAGCCTTTAACAGTGACACTCACCCCCGATAACGGGTTGTTCTTATCATCCGTAACAATACCCGTTACAGTACCTGCAGTCAATGCCTGCGAAAGGTCTGCCGGCATGGCAGACAACTCTCTTTTGGAGAGCATTATCAGTATCTGACTGCCCACCTGCTTGTACGTTAAAGAAGTGCCGGACAGTGAAATTTTCAGAAAGTCCTCCACACTGATGCCGGACGCATCTATGTTCAGGTTTTTTATGTCCTTCACTTCGTCCTGCCGGTACATGAAATGATACCGGGTAACAGATTCAATTTTGCGGAAGGCATCAATCAGACTCTCATCTTTTAAAACCAGGTTGATCTTTACGGAATTGATCGATTGCGCTTTTAACGGAGAAGCGCAAAGCAATTGAATAGAAGCAATCAGTACGGTTGCGGTTACGATCCCAAGTCTCATAATATATTTTAAGACAGGTTCCTGCGGAAATATTTTTTTCCGGCGGGAAAAGAATAAACTAACAGCATCAGCGGTTAATAATAAAAACCTCATGCAAATACATTTAAAGTTAATAAGGAGTATGTGACATAACAGGCAGGAACAACCGATTGCAGTCGGATTGCACGAGCCATTTTTCAGAAACGACTCACCGTTTCAGGCAGTTGGCAGGGCCTTATGAAGGCGGTATTTTTATATTTTTTCTCATACGCATAATTGTAGTTTGTAGCTTTAGTAATTGGGCGCCTGGCTGTTGTTATTCCAGAAGATGTGTATAGTGCCCTTTTCTTTATGATAATTATATTCAAGGTTGTTAAACAGGCAAATGCTGTTTACTGCTTCCTCCAATGTTTCGTTTTTGGAAAATGTGGTCGTAAACCTTAACGCCTCGATCGAAGGATCATCAATCTTTATTTTTACCCGGTACCGTTCTTCTATCAGTTGCACCGCTTCCGACAGGGTCAGGTTGTCAATGAAAAGATCGTTATTCTGCCATTCCAGGTAATCATCATCCTTTTGCACATCTGACAATACGGAGTTGATCTTGTGTCTATTATAAGTAATCCGTTTGTTCGGGGTAACGATGCCCAGCACTTTTTCGTTATCCAGCACTTTTACTTTCCCCCGCTTTACGGTAACCTCTACATTATTATCTGTTGAAAGCGCCTTTATATTAAATGCCGTTCCCAACACAACGGTTTCCAACCCACCGGAATGTACCACAAAGGGCTTTTCGCTGTCATGCTTAATATCAAAAAAGGCCTGCCCTTCCAGAACTACCTCCCGTTTTGCCATACCTTCAAAAGACGGGGGATAATTTAATTTACTGCCGGCGCTCAACATCACTTTACTCCCATCGGGTAAAAAAATGAGGGTATTATCATTTTCATGCTGCGGTATCCTGGTTGCAGCAGGGGTTTTGCTTTCGTGCTGCCCTTTTACCAGCGCCTGCGTTCCTCCCTCCGACAATACCCGGGACATATATATTGTGATAATAACCAGCCCTATAGCAGCAACACTTTGAAAAATCCTCCGTCGACTGATCCGTAAAACCGGCTTCTTTTCTTCCGAAATATCTTTTTGGATATTTTTCAGAATATCCTGCCTGATACCTTCTTTCGAGGTTTTTCCCGCAACCTCCAGCACATCGGGTTCATCCCGGAAAAGCTCATAATAGCTCTCAACAAGCCTTTTCTCCTCCCCGGTAGTATTTCCTTCCTGGTACCTTTGCAGCAATTCTATAAAATACTGTTTGTCCATGTATAAAGAGATTTCTCTTATAATATGACCCGGAATGGATGAAAAATCCCCCTTTTATATAATTTTTGACCCGGAAAAATTTAGAAATGCCGTTTCAGCAACAACTGAAGCTAATATTCCACAGCCCGACTGCAGGCTGTAGCATGCCCACTGCGCGTAAAGATATGGGCGTCCAAACCTGCGGTTGGTTTTTTATATGCTGAAAATTAGTTCCGATTCTCTATTTTTGCAGTCCCGTTTCCGTAGCTCAGTTGGTAGAGCAGCTGACTCTTAATCAGCGGGCCCAGAGTTCGAGTCTCTGCGGGAACACTACTATTGTAAAGGGTTTCAGATTGTTGAGACCCTTTTCTTTTGCCTGGTTCCAATGCATTTCCAACGCCTGTTAACAACTATTCTGGATCAACCATTTTTTTAATACCTACCCCTTCCCCTGTTTCTCTCAAAGAACCTCAAAGGGCTTTTGTTGCTTTTCCAGCACGTCTTATATTTATAATTCTTAATATCAATTAATCCGTCAAAGAGGGGAAATATTAAGTAATAGAGAATAGATAAAGCTCATTCACCCCTCTAACCGGCTAATGTAAATAGTACTGTTTCAAGTCCAGGGAAAGATGGTAACCCGTAGAGCATGGAGGTTAAAAATATTTTTTCGCAACAGCATATATAACAAAAAAAGCAACTATATTTATATCGCTTTTTATTCCTCTGTCCTCATAGCCGCCGCTACCTTTAATTTCAAAATTTTAATCGCTTTTGATTGCCGGATTTTGTATCCCGGAAAGGATACCGGTATAAAACATATCAAAATTGCCCCCTTTACATAATTCAATTATTCAAGTAAATTTTAAGTCCATGTCAAAGGCAAAAAGTTCCGCAAAAGTTAACGAAGCAAAAACGTTAGATTTTTCATTTTCTTACAACCAACAAAAAGGAATCGTTTGTACCGTGATTGCTAAAGCAAATGGAAGCCGGAAAGCAGTCTCGGAATTAATAAAGTGGGGACCGGGGCAACTCCCCTCTTACAAGACCCTGTATTATACGATCTCGGGATCTGTGCCAGGATTTAGCAATGAAAAAGTGGTATGGGCAGTTACCCAGGCATTTGCCATATGGGCTCCTTATACACCAATCGCCTTTGTTCGTCGCACAGGCGCAGGTAATGTAACTGACATTCCAATACGTTTCAGGAAAGATAACAGGACACAGCTTGCCAACGCCCTCATCGAGGTAAATACAAGCTTCACCTTTTTTATTGATAACAATTCTATCAGTGCGTCATATGGCCCCTTTGATCTTATTGCAGTTATAGCCCATGAAATTGGTCATCATGTATTCCGAAGTCCTTCCGGTGAATGGCCCGAGCATGCAACATCAGGAGTAAATATCATGAATCCGAGCTTTGGAGAACGGCAGATTATACGGCAACCTTCTAACCAAGACATCAAATTCTGTCAAAGACGGTACGGCGTCGCACCGGAAGGCAGTATGATTTCTGCATTACTGTCCAATGCAATCAGGCTTGATAATGGAACCGCAACAAATTTCCGTCCATCTAACACACTGATCACAATTGCAGCAACGGCTAAAACTTCATGTACTTTTGAGGTAAAAATTGACAATATTAAAGGCAAAAAAGTAAACGCTGTTGACATTGCAGGCCGAACATCAATGGGAGAAGTTTTATTTAAACGCGTCGAAATATGGGATGGCAATACGCAACTGGAGTCGCAGTTTCCTTTGTTTAAAATAAGAAGAGCAGTTAAAAAATTCAAAACAGGAATTTCAACCAAAAAAGTGTGCCGCTCAAATAATCTGAAGGTGATAATTGAAGTTGAATTTTCAGCCAAAAGAACATTAAGTATTCTTTCGGTTCAGGCAGAAACAATCCCGGCTGAATTGGTGTTGAATTCCTGATTTGATTCGCTTGGACAGACTTAACCGTGCTTTTTTGAATGTATTGTTTTCCAGCCATGAGCAGGAACGCAATCTTATTGAATAATAAAGGCTTAAGTAATTTGAGACGGCAATCAGCAATCCAATAATTAATGGCCACTTATACCCCAGCCTATCTTACCGCTATATACCAGGTAAGAAAAAAACGGGCACCCGGGGTCACCCTGTAAGTTTCGGCATTTATTTTGCATACATAGTATTTTTGCTACGTATTATTTTAATAAATCAATCTTTAATTATGGTAAAAACCTATGCTACATTGTTACTGATAGCTGGTGCCTTTACAATGGGCTCCTGCGGACCAAGTAAAAAAATGAGGGCAGCAACCGCCAAAATCGACTCGCTTACAACCGCTAATGCAGATCTGCTCAACCTGAAAAATAGCCTGGAAGACAGCGTAAAGTCAAAAGGAGATGCACTGGTGGCCGCGGCAGAAGCGTTACAATCTTCGCAGGCTGAATGTGAAACAGCGAAAGCTGACCTTGCCAAGACAAAAAACCTGCTGACAGAAGAACAGGGAAAAATGGATGCTTTGCGCAGCAGACTGGCCGAAAGCCTCAGGGATTTCCTGGGTGAGGACGGGGAAGTAAAGCTGGAAAACGGCAAAATCCGCATCGAAATGGTTAACGGCTTATTATATCCCACCGGTAGCGCTGTGGTAAATGCAAAAGGGAAAAAAGGGTTGGAAGCGCTGGCAACAGTATTAAATGATTACCCCGACCTGACCGTAAACATTGTTGGGGGAACCGATGACAAGCCTTTCAGGGCTGGTGGTGATAACTGGGGACTCAGCACAGAAAGAGCCAACAACGTGGTTCGCATCCTTATAAAGAAAAATAATATTGAACCGACACGCCTGATTGCTTCCGGTAAAGGCGAATATAGTCCTGTAGCAGACAACAGCACTGCTGCCGGAAGAGCCAAAAACAGGAGAACGGAGATAGTAATCCAACCGGACCTGAGCCCGGTGTGGAGCCAGGTTCAATAACCGATCACTTTTATTTTATCTTAAAATAGCAAGGCTCCCGGCCTCTGCTATTTTTTTATTCCGGTTTAGCAGATAACACAAATATTGCGAAACAGAAGATAGAATACAATTGCCAGTAAAAGGAATATCAGCATGACGGCAAGCAACCCAATAGCACGTTTTGTCCGAATAACAGATAGCGACCGGATGCTGAGTTGTATGCTAACGATAAAGCTTACCGGAAGAAGGAAAAAATTCAAGAAATCCTTCCAGTGGTCATAATCATAAAGCCGGAAATGATCGGCCAGGAAAATGACCACCAACCCGGCAATAAAAACAGCTATGGCGGCATTGGCATGTTTTATCGCCGTTTTTCTTCGTCTCTTTTCTTCTGCTGAATATATTTCTTTTACATTCATCCGGACTACATTAATACAACGTTCGGACGTGAATCGTTGCCGGCAGTTTCTTCAACTGCCTGATCACGGATTTATCAGCCATTTTTTCAATATCCACCACCACAATGGAAGTGATATTACTGGTACGCATAGTGGCCGACAATATTTTATAAGGATACTGGTAAAACACTTCCAGCACCTGGTGAAAAGATGGTTTGTTGTTTTTTAAGGTCAATACAATACGATGGGTATCCGGTGTTTTGGGCTGCAGCAGGTCCTGGAAATTAAGACTCTGGAAAATAATGCCTTCGTTGATGTATCCCAGTAATCTCTCAGCCAGTCTTGCTTTGGTATTGCCTGCATATACCACCACACCCTGCCTGCTGCAGAAATCCAGCTCTTCAAAATCCTGAACATAATCGGTAATGCCCAGGCAGCGCAATTTTTTAGCTGCTTTTATCTCTTCTTTTGTAATGGTGGTATGTTTGCCCAGCAGGATCAGCCTGGCCTCCTTGAGATATTTCGTATCCAGCGATTTTCTTTTTTTCACTGTCAGTCCGTCCTCCTCGAGCATATTGATATATTCATCCTTCATTTCTCCCACCACCAAACAAATGATCCTGTTCTTGGGATAAGAGATAGTACCCTGCAGGTTATTGAGATATAAAAACTCGTCAAAGCTGGGTGTGACATGATCCGCTCTTTCAGTAACGGATTTCCTGCTGACATTTTCGGTAAAAGCAAAGAACTTGGATACCACACCACTCTCCTTTAACTGGTAATCAGAATATCCGTCACCGATACCCAGCAGCTCTCCCTGCAGTTGCAGGTTCCTCAAAAGCTTTACCTTACCGCCTTCCTCACTTAACGGGTTAGCGTGATCATAGTCTATGATCTTTCCATCGCCTGTTGTCACAAAAGTATTTGCATAAATATTTTCAGGCAGTATATGATAACCGGTTACAACGGGAATGATAAACTCTTTAAAACCTCCTGATACGATCAATACATCTGCCGCATTGCGCTTAAAGAATGCAGCATTGCGGGCAAAGGACCTGGATACTTTCTGCTTCAAAAAACCGATCAGCTCTTCCAGGTGAGATTTGTTTGCATCCAGCAGCCGGATACGGCGGGCAAGACTTTCAGAAAAAGACATTTTTCCTTCCATCGCCAGGTTGGTCAATTGCTCAATTTCCGTTAAAATAGTATCCCTGTCTTCCCGGTCTGTCAGCGATATCCTGGCCAATTCATCCAGCGCCTCTACCTGGGTAAAGGTATTGTCAAAGTCTATGATATAGTAGGTTTTACCGCTCATTTCGTATTGTTTGATATTACTTTTACGGCCGCAAAAGTACATGTTATCCCCAACACAGAAATTTACCAGGAAAGATATTGCCTCCGGTCATGCAAAATCAATCTTTTCCGGATCCCAGTTCACGATCCTTTTCTCAAAATAGCTGGTATTCGATAACAAGGCAGGCGCAGCTGCCCGTACACCAAAGGTTGCGTCCTCCACCACTTTTGATTTGGCGCGAACGGCATTAAAGAAGTTCAGGAAATGATCGTAGTTGTGGTCATATCCTTTGGGAGCGCTGTACACCTCTTCCTGCGGACCAATGATCTCGTAGGCATGTGGATACTTTGCATGGTATTCTTTTAAAAAAGCTTCCTGCTGCGCTTTCGAAAAGCTATCGATGGTATATCCCGGCTCGTTTGCCATTTTCTGTTTTTTTATGCTGATGGTATTCCCCGCGAGGATCATCTGTCCTTCACTTCCTATAAAACGGAATTGCTGACCATCTCCGGAACCGTCCGCAAAATTCACCCGGAGCGTTAGGGTAAATTCGGGGTGTGAAGCTGTCTGCGGATAATCATAAATGCCGACCATAATGTCCGGAACATTCCTGCCATCCTTCCAGTACCGCAGTCCGCCGCTTGTCATTACCCTTTGGGGACCATGAGCATCCAGGATAAAATGGATACCTGAGAACAGGTGCACAAACAGGTCGCCGGCTACACCGGTACCATATTCCCGGTAATTGCGCCAGCGAAAGAACCTGACAGGATCAAAAGGTATCTTAGGCGCCTGGTCGCTCAAAAAAGCGTCCCAGTCAATTGTGGTAGCCGAGGCATCCGTTGGTATGGAATACTGCCAGGCGCCCTGCGCAGAATGGCGGTCGTAATAAGCTTCCACAAAGTTCAACACACCTATAGCGCCGGACTGATACAACTCTCTCGCCTTCGCATACACGATGGAGCTTACCCGCTGGCTGCCCACCTGCAATACCTGCCCGGTCTGCTGTTCGGCACGGATCATTTCCCGGCCCTGCTCTATTTTTTGAACAACCGGCTTTTCACAATACAGGGCCTTGCCGGATTTCATTACGTCGATGCCTACCTGCGCATGCAAATGATCCGGCACCGCAACGATTACTGCATCTACATCTTTTCGCTTTAATACCTCCCTGTAGCTCCGGGTAGTAAAAATATCATTCCCGAATAATTCTTTTGCACGGATCAAACGCCCGTCATATAGGTCTGCCACGGCTACCAGCTTTACACCGGGTACCTTCAAGGCAACGCCTGCATCATAGATACCCTGTATACCCGACCCCACCAGCGCTACCTGCACCATATCATTAAGCGTAAAACTTTTTTCATAAGGCAGGATATATTCTTCCTGTACTTTGTTCCTGGCAGATAATACGGAAGGAGCAATAGCAGACACCATGCTGCCCCTGATCAGCTTCTTAATGAAACTTTTCCGGCTGTTGTTTTGAGTCATAGCGGGTAAATCATTTGTTTAAGACACCCTTAAGTTACTAATGTTATGTCAATGAAAACACGAAGTATGCATCTCCCGCAGATCCCGCGGATCTTCGCAGAGGTTTTCAATGCCGTGGGGGTCTTCGCGGGAATACCCGTGCGCAGCATTACCAATAATGGCGACAAAAAAATCAGCGCTTATCTGCGTAATCTGCGGGAAAAAGAACAGGTATTCCAGTGCCGCCGGTCTTCGTGGGAATACCCGTGTGAAGTATCACTAACAACAGTAATGTGAACTGATATTGTTGGTGATGCCTGTGCGTAAGCCTGCTCATAACACCAACCTTTAGATTTGTCCTGAAGCTATTTCTAATATACTATTATTACTATTACCTTTCTTTTTTGTTACTTTTTTCTTTGTGAATAAATCAAATTTGTGGATAACTATAATCATAAAGGGTC
>Ga0222429_100505_pt1 | contig 27198 bp, 23 predicted proteins | sample 1B50Ametagenome_FD_182475 | JGI IMG/M metagenome (GOLD analysis project Ga0222429, IMG submission 182475) | Enriched microbial communities from leaf-cutter ant dump, University of Wisconsin, Madison, United States - 1B50A (version 2) | ecosystem: Environmental > Terrestrial > Nest > Insects nest...
GCCGACAGGACAGACCACGATTATCCTGTATTTGCATCATCGTGGCGCTGCGGCGGCAGGCTCAACGTGAAGCAAGTGCCCTGGCCGGGGCGTGACTCCACGGTAATGTCGCCGCCGTGCAGACGCGCCACCCGCCGCGCAACCCACAGGCCCAGGCCGAAGCCGCGCGTCTCGTCCGAGCGGTTGCCGCGCTCGAACAGCTCGAAGATGCGGTCCAGCGCCTCGGGGGGCAGCGCCGCTCCCGCGTTGGCCACGCTCACCTGCAGCGTGCCCTGCGGCGCCAGGCGGGCGGTGATGGCGATCTCGCCGGCCGGCGCGTACTTGACGGCGTTGTCCACCAGGTTGGACAGCGCGATGCGCGCCAGCGTCGGGTCGCACGTCCACTGCGCGGGGGCGCCGTCCAGGCGCAGGGCCAGGCTGTGGCGCGGTGACCAGTGCACGAGCTGGGCGGCGTCCTGCACCACGTCTTCCGTCAGCACCGTGGCAAGCTGCAGCCGAAAGCCCGCGCCCTCCAGCCGCTCGCTCACCAGGCAGTTCTCCATCAGCGTCGTCAGGCGCCGGCATGCGCGCCGTATCTGGGCGGCCCGCGCCACCTGGCCCTCGGCATCGTCCGTGGGAAACGACAGCTGCTCCGTCGCCGCGCTGTCGATCACCGTCAGCGGCGTGCGGAACTCGTGGCTCACCATGTCGAAGAACTGCCGCTGGTCCCGCCGCATGTCACGCTCGCTGTGCAAGGCAGCCTGCAGCGCATTCTGGGTGTGCAGCAGCTCCGCCGTGCGCTGGCGCACGCGGTCGTCCAGCTTCTGCTCGGACTGGGCCAGCGATGCCACCAACTGGGCCTGGCGGGCCACGGAGTCCTGGAACTTGCGCACCAGATCCAGGCCCAGCGCTATCGCGGTCAGTATGAACAGCAGCAGGGCCTCGACCTGCCACATGAACTCGATCCCCATCGGGGCAGGAATCAGCCCCGAGTACGCAGCGGCCACCTGCAGCCCCAGCAGGCTGTGCAGCGTGTAGGGCACGGCCATCATGACGCCCACGATGGACCACCCCTCGTGCCAGAGGGTGCGCCAGGCCGCCATGGTGCACAGCATCGCTGCGACCCACGGTATGGCAACGGACAGGCTGGCCCATTCGGTGAAATGCCCCAGCGGAAGGCTGGCCATGGCCAGCAGCGGCACCCATGTCAGCGCCAGCAGCGCGCGATCCGTGCGGCGCCACGGCGAGCCGCGCGTCAGCAGTTCGCGCCCCTGCCAGGCAAAGCTGGCGGGCAGGATGAACACGCCCATGCTCACCCACAGGTTGCTCCACCAGCCCCAGGACTGCGGCAGCCACAACAGCGAATACCCGCCCACGTTGATGCCATGCACCAGCCCCACCACGGCCAGAACGGCCATGGCGATCAGCTGGCGCGTGCGCAGGGCCAGCGCGACGCCGCCGATCAGCAGCGCCAGCAGCAGCAATATGCCCAGGTGCGCGCCCGACGCCCACTCCACTCCCGACAGCCGCGCCGCCAATTCGGAGGCGGGCCAGACCGACGCATACATCTGCATGCTGCTGGTCGTCTGCAGGCGCACGATGGCGCGCTGCCCTGCTACGTACGGCAACACCAACTGCCGCACATGCACGCGCTGCGCCATCGGCACCGAATCCCCGCTGCGGTGCGCTTGCCAGGGGCTGCCGCTGCCAGCCGCGGCAGGCTGGTACAGCGTGACCTCGTCCAGATAGGTCGGCATGATCTGCAGCCACAGCGGCTCCGCCTGCGGGGACGCAATGGCGTCGGCGGCCAGCCGCACCCAGTACACGTCCCGCGTGTAGCCCTTGTTCAGCGGGCGGTGCTGCACGGTGAACGCGGCGTCTGGCAGCGCCGCCACGTCCTCCACCGTCAAACGGCCCCCGGGATCCGCCAGCACCTGCATCGGCACATCCTCGCCCAGGCGCCAGCCCTGGGCGGGGTGGGACAGCAGCGACGGTCCCAGAATGAACAGCCCCACCGTGCTGACCAGGGCAATCACCCAGACAAAAAACGCCGGAATTGCGAACCAGGGTGAAAACCGTTGTTTTGTGAGTAATCGTGAGTAGTTGTGCATGGCATGCAATCTGGGCGGCGGTGACAATCCGCCTGGTTCCGGATTTCACCATGCAACAGCCCCACCTCGCCCCCTTTGCCGACTACACGATTGCCGTCGTGGAAGACGAGGAGGACATTCGCGGCAACGTCTGCAGTTTTCTCCGCAAATCGGGGCTGCAAGCCTGGGGCGCCGAGTCTGCGGAAGACTTTTACGTGCGCCTGCTGCGCGACACCGCCGACCTGGTGGTGGTGGACCTGGGCCTGCCCGGCGAAAGCGGCATGAGCCTGGTGCGCCGCCTGGCCGCCCAGCACACGCCCGTGGTGGTGCTGACCGCGCGCGGCGACCTCGACAGCCGCATCGCGGGCCTGGAGGCGGGGGCGCTGCAGTATTTCGTCAAGCCCACCGACATGAACGAACTGGTGGCGGGCATCCGGTCGCAACTGCGCCGCACCGCGCCGCGCGGCAACGCCAAAGGCGACACCACGCTGGCACCCTGGCGCCTGGACGATGCTGCCGGCAGCCTCATCGCCCCCAACCAGTGCGCCGTGGCCTTGACCAGCCGCGAGCAGGAACTGCTGGGCCGCCTGATGGCCGCGCAGGGAACGCTGGTGACCAAGCAGGCGCTGATGGCCGAACAACCTGTGGATGCCGACGAAGCAGAGGACAGCTTTCACCGCATCGAATCGCAGCTCACCCGCCTGCGCAAGAAGACGCTGGACGCCACGGGCATAGCGCTGCCGGTGCGGGCGGTGTTTGGCAAGGGGCTGGTGTTTGTGCCGTGATGCCGATGCAACACACAACAGAACGAACCATGGCGCTGCCGCAAGAAAAACGCGGCTGCGCCTGTATGCGCAACAGAAAAAACCAAGGAGTGTCAATGAGCATCATGAGAGCAATGCGGAACCTGCGGGCTCTGGCCCGCAGATGGTTGCCGGGGGGCCGCGCGATGGGCGCCAGGTTGGGCTTGGCTGCGGCGGTGCTGCTGGCGGCCCCAGTGGCGCATGCGGAGTTCACGAATGGCGGCTTTGAGCAGGATTGGACGGGGTGGGAGGCACCCGTGCCTCTGCGGCGCCCGAGCACCGATATGGGTGATCCGATAGCTGCTCCGGGGACTGTCTTTCCGCCTGTTACCACCAGTGATTTAGGACTCTATTTCGACGCCGGCTATGGTTCTGTATCGGCTGTGGTCGGCACTTTGTCGGACACCAATACCAGCAACATGCTCAAAACGCCGCTGTTTGGAGATAAAAGCGGCCGGGTTGGCGATGCCCAGACAAATAATCGCGGCGCGAGCGTCCGGCAGACCGCCACGATGGGAGTTGGTGACATCGATCCTGCCGATGGCAAAGTGCATATTCGTCTGGCCATCGCTCCCGTGCTGTCGGATGGCGGGCATCCGGGGCCACGGCAGCCCTTTTTCTTCGTCGAGGTCATCAACAAGACGAAGGGGACACAATTGTTCCGCACGTTCAATTTTGCGGGTGAAACGGGCGTGCCCTGGCAAAAAGGTGTTGGAGACTACAAATACACCAATTGGCAGGCTATTGATATTGGCCCTGGCGCCGGTGTGCTGGACGTGGATGACGAAGTGGAAGTCATTATCAGCACGGCAGGCTGTGCCGATGGCGGCCACGCAGGCTACCTTTACGTGGATTCGGGCCAAGGCCTGACCACGCTGCCCGGCCCCTTCGTGACGGCCACCGGGCCGCAATTTGCGGTTCGCTCCGATGTGGGTGCAGATACCCCGAGCGGCTCCCCACCCGCTGGGCAGCGGACGATCACCTACAACTATCATTACAGCAATGGTGGTGACGCGCCGATGGTGAACTCCGAAGTGGTCATTTCGTCCCCGCAGGATCAGCAGACGAAAACCGGGACCACGATCAACAAATACCAGCAGAATTTGCGGCTTGACCCAACATCCCTGCCCACGGGCTGTACTTACATTTCGGTTCCGGAGCCGACCCCCACTAATACACGCGTTGACAAATCGCTTGGCCCGATTGACGTGGTGACGTGCAATGTTGGCACGTTGAATCCTGGCAATATGGACGATTTGCAATTGCGGTGGATCGTCCCAAGCGATGCCAAGGAACCGACAGTCAATCACGGCAATTACTACATTCAGTCAGCAAGTTCTCCGGCGCTGCTGGGGCCGCTGGTGCGAACCAATATCACCAACCTGGTATTGGCGGACCTCAAATCCACCGTGACGAACCCATCGTCGTCGCTTACCTGCGGTTCCTCTACCACCTACACCGTGACATTGGACAATGATGGGCCGGGTGATGCGCCGGCGAATGTGCAGATCAGCAATGCGGTGCCTGCTGGTTTGACCGTTACCGGTTGGAGTTGTAGTGCCACTGGAGGGACTGTCGCCTGCCCAGCCGCCAGCGGCACGGGATCCATTGCGGACACGGTAACCACCGCTTGGCCCAAGGGCGATAAGCTTATTTATACGATCAACGCAAATGTGGATGCCTGTCCCGGCAGCTCCAGGCTCATTACCTATCCCGTGGGTTTGACTCTGCCTGCGGATCCGACAGTCGTTGACCCCGATAGCAGCAACAATACCCATGCCAACGTGCTCAACGCAGGGCCTGCCTTGCAGCCGCTGACTGTAGATACCGCTGGCAATGGTGGTGGTACGGTGACTTCAGTGCTGCCGGGCATTGTTTGTACAAAGCCCGATCCTGCTACGCAGTGCTCTGACACGAAGTCGTTCCCGGCGGGCTCTCAAGTGGCCTTGTATGCCAATGCGCCCGCAGGTTCCATCTTCTCGAACTGGTCGGGTGGCGTGTGCTCCGGCACGGTGTCGCCTTGCTTCGTCACCATGAGCCAGGCGCGCAGCGTGACGGCCAATTTCTCCGTGCCGCTGGATGTGGCTATTGGCGTCACAGGCCCAGGCGGCACGGCAACCCCTGGCAATGGGACGACGGTGCCCGTGGCGCCCGGCGGAACCACGTCGATCACGGTGCAACCTGATGCTGGTTATGCCCCGGTGTTTGGCGGCACCTGCCCTGCGGGCAGCTACGTGGGCAATACCTACACGACAGGCGCGGTGACTGGTAACTGCACGGTGGACATTACCTTCACCAATACCGGCGGTGTGGTCACTGCTACACCGAACAGCCCTTCCAACGGCTCCATTGTCGGCGGCCCCAAGACTGTGGCACCCGGCGGCTCTGCCACGTGGAAAGTCACGCCGAATTCTGGCTACACGCCCAACCTCACCCCGGGTGGCACCTGCCTGGCGGGCACATGGAACAGCGATAACACGGAGTACACGGTGTCTCCCATTACTGTGGATTGCAACGTCGTTTTCAGCTTCGTGCCCTCGTACACGGTAACTGGCAGCGTTAGCGGCACCTCTCCCGGCCCGGGTTCAATCACGGCGGGAGCCAGTCAGACGCTGGTAAGTGGCTCGTCGGCAGTGTTCGCACTCAGCCGCCCCGGGACAGTGGACCCGGCCAGCACCTGCACGGGCGGCAGCTTTGATGCGGCTGGCACGACCTATACCGTGCCTAACGTGACGGCGAACTGCGCCATGGTGTTCAGCTTTGCCGCACTGCCGTCGGCGGCGTCCATTCCGACCCTGAGCGAATGGGGCCTGATCATTCTGTCGGGACTGATGGGTCTGTTCGTGGTGGGTATGCGCCGTCGCCGGATGCTTTAAGCGAGCCTTGTACCGGCTGACGACCAGCGGTGCCTTGCAGCACCGCTGGTTTTTTATATGCTAATGCGGATTGGCAATTGTGTATAAAGCGGTAATAGCTATTGTTTTTGAAGCGAGGCCACCCCATGCGATTTCTTCGATCCTGTCTTGCGCTGTGTATGGTGTTGCTGGCTGCGCAGGGCCACGCGCACGAGCAGCAGGCAACGGCGGCAAAGGATGCAGCCGCCCGTAAATCGCCGCTGCCCGTGCGCAAGAGCGGTTTGTGGGAGGTGACGCTGCGCGACGACACGCCAGGTCCCCGCATGGGCCAGACAGTGCGGATGTGTACCAATGCTGAGTCCGAATCCGTGATGCTGATGGCCATTGTCCCGGGCCAGGAGGACTGCCATGAAATCAGGGCCACCCGCCGCGCCAAGGGTGTGGGTTATGACATTCGGACAGTGTGCTACGTGCACGACAACCGTGTGGAGACGCGCATGGAGCTGGCGGGCGACCTGCTGTCTGCCTACGAAGGCCGGTTTTCCGTGAAGTTCTCCCTGTCCTCCGCGCTCCCTCCTGCTCCCACGGTATTCGAGGGCCGCTGGCTGGGTGCCTGCCAGCCAGGCCAGCGCCCGGGCGATATGGTGCTGCCCAATGGCGTGACGGTGAACGTGGTGGACGACAAGAAGCGCGCCGAAGAAGCGCACAAGCATGAAGGGCACGACCATTCGGGCCATGGCCACAAGCATTGAGCGCCCATCGCGCATGCAGGAAAAAGCCCCGCAGGCATGAAGCCTGCGGGGCTTTTTGTTTACGGGGCGTCTTGAAGAAAGGCCTCAGCCAAACACTCCCGCCGTCTCCTGCATCCGCGCGCTCACCTCGCCCAGGTGGTGCAGCGTGTCGCCCCAGGTCATTTCCAGTTGCGTCAGCATCTTGAAGTAGTGGCTGGCGATGTACTCGTCGGTCACGCCGATGCCGCCGTGCAGCTGCACCGCCTGCTGGCCCACGAAGCGCATGGACTGGCCCAGCTGCACCTTGGCGCGTGCCAGCGCCTGGCGGCGTTCGCCGGCCGGGGCGTCCAGCTTGAGGCTGGCGTAGTAGCTCATGGAGCGCGCCAGCTCCAGCTGCATCTTCATGTCGGCGATGCGGTGGCGCAGCGCCTGGAAGCTGGCAATCGCCACGCCGAACTGCTTGCGCTGGTTCAGGTAGTCGGCGGTCAGGCGCACGGTCTGGTCCATCACGCCCACGGCGTAGGCGCAGGCGGTGGCGATGCCGGTGTCCACGGCCAGCTCCAGTGCGGCCAGGCCGTCCTGGGTGACCAGGGTGGCCGGGGCGTTGGTGAAAGCGACCTCGGCCGCGCGGCTGCCGTCCTGCAGGCCGTAGCCCCGGGCGGCGACGCCGCTGGCGGTGCGCTCGACGAGGAACAGCGCCATCTGGCCGCCCAGCTGCGCGGGCACGAGGTAGGCGTCGGCTTGGTCGCCGGCAGGCACAATGCTTTTCGTAGCTGTCAGCGCATAGCCATTGGGTGTTTCAGATACTTTTGCAGCGCAAATACCAATGTTGTAGCGCGCAGCACGCTCTTGTTGTGCTAGCACGACCAGCGCTTCACCGCTGGCGATACGCGGCAGCCATTGGGCCTGCACGGTGTCGCCGGCGTGGCGGCCAAGCACGGCGGTGGCGACGAAGGTCTGCGCCAGCGGCTCCAGCACGATGCCGCGGCCCAGTTCCTCCATGGCCACCATGGCGTCGATGGCGCCCTGGCCCATGCCGTCGTGCGCCTCGGGCACGGTCAGCGCGGCCAGGCCCAGGTCGGCCAGCTCGCCGTAGGCCGCGCGGTCAAAGCCGCCGGCGGCGACGATGGCGCGGCGGCGCTCGAAGGTGTAGCCCTTGTCCACCCAGCGGCGCACCGCGTCGCGCAGTTGTTCCTGGTCGTCGGAAAAATTGAAATCCATGTTTCTGTCTCCTCTTAGCCCAGGACGGTTTGAGCCACGATGTTGCGTTGTACCTCGTTCGAGCCGCCGTAGATGGTGGTCTTGCGCATGTTGAAGTAGGTGCTGGCCAGGGGGGCGTTGGCGACGGCGTCGCCGGGGAAGTCGCCCTGCCAGCCGGCCTCCATGGCTTCCTCGATGAAGGGCAGGGCGAACGGGCCGGCGGCCAGCATCATCAGCTCGGTGTAGCGCTGCTGGATCTCGCTGCCGCGGATCTTGAGCAGGCCGGCGATGTCCAGCGAGTTCTTGCCCGACTTCTCGTTGGACAGCACGCGCAGCACCAGCATTTCCAGCGCCACGATGTCCACCTCCAGCAGCGCGATCTGGTCGCGAAAGCGCTGGTCGTCCCACAGGCCTTCGGCCTTGGCGATGCGCTTGAGGCGCTCCAGCTCGCGCTTGCTGCGGTTCACGTCGGCGATGTTGGTGCGCTCGTGGCTGAGCAGCAGCTTGGCATACGTCCAGCCCTTGTTCTCCTCGCCGATGAGCTGGTCGGCGGGCACCTCGACGTTGTCGAAGAACACCTCGTTGACTTCGCACTCGCCGTCCAGCAGCTTGATCGGGCGCACCGTCACGCCGGGGCTCTTCATGTCCAGCAGCAGAAAGCTGATGCCCGTCTGCGGCTTGCCTTCGGTGCTGGTGCGCACCAGGTTGAACATCCAGTCGCCGTATTGGCCCAGCGTGGTCCAGGTCTTCTGGCCGTTGACGATGTATTTGTCGCCCACGCGCTCGGCGCGCGTCTTCAGGCTGGCCAGGTCCGAGCCCGAACCCGGCTCGCTGTAGCCCTGGCTCCACCAGACTTCGCCGCTGGCGATGCCGGGCAGAAAGCGCTCCTGCTGCGCCTTGTTGCCGTAGGCCATGATGACGGGCGCCACCATCACCGGGCCGAAGGGGATGATGCGCGGCGCGCCGGCCAGCGCGCATTCCTCTTCGAACAGGTGCTTTTGCACGGCGCTCCAGCCGGGGCCGCCGAACTCCTTGGGCCAGCCAAAGCCCAGCCAGCCTTTCTTGCCCAAAATCCTGGCCCAGCCCTGCATGTCCGCGCGGGTCAGGCGCAGGGCGTTGTGCACCTTGTGGGCGATTTCAGTGGGAAGGTTGGCGCGGACCCAGGCGCGAACTTCTTCGCGGAAGGCCTGCTCTTCGGGGGTGAATGCGAGATCCATGGTCGGTATGTCTCCTGTGAAGCCGTGATTTCAGCACGATCGTTCGATTGGGTCTGTCAGGGTGGCGACAAGGGCTGTGGGGCGGGCTGCGCGGCAGGCTGCGCGTCCGCCGCGCCGCCCAGCCGCTGCATGGCGGCGGCCAGCTGCGCCACCTGTTCCTCCAGCGCCTGCACGCGCAGCTCCAGCGCGCTGGCGTGGCCGGCGGGCTGCGGCGTAGTGGCTGGTAGCTGCTGCACGTCCACCGGGCCGCACAGCAGCTGCGCCCAGCGGCTTTCGCGCGCGCCGGGCGCGCGCGGCAGCAGGGCGACCAGCGGGCCGCCGCGCTCGTCGCTGCGTTCGGCCAGCTCGTGCAGAAAGGCCTCGACCGACGAGGTGTCGGCAAAGCGGTGCCAGCGCTCGGCGTTGATGCGCAGCTCGGCGGCGGTCTGCGGGCCGCGCAGCATGAGCAGGCCCAGCAGCGCCGCCGCCTGCATGGGCACGCCGATGCCGCGCTCGAAGTTGTGCTCCCAGCGCGCCACGCGGGCGCCGCCGATCTCCACCACCAGGGCCTGCTCGCGCAGCGCCTCCAGCGCGGGCAGGATGTCGGCGTCGGCCAGCTGCATCACCGGCTCGCGGCTGGTCTTCTGGTTGCAGCCGGCGGCCAGGCTGTTGAGCGTGAGCGGGTAGCTGTCGGGCACGGTGCGCGACTTTTCCAGCAGCGTGGCCAGGATGCGCGCCTCGGCGGCGCTCAGGGGGCGGGTGCGGGGATCGAAGGACATGGGCAGGGATAATGGGTGACGATGAAGAACATTGTCATTCTGATTTCTGGCGGCGGCTCGAACATGGCCGCCATCGTGCGCGCCGCGCAGCAGCAGGACTGGGCGCGCACCCTGGGCGCGCGCGTGGCCGCCGTGGTCAGCAACCGGCCGGACGCCAAGGGCCTGGCGTTTGCGCGCGAGCAGGGCATCGCCACCGAGGTGCTGGAGCACCAGGGCTTTGCCAGCCGCGAGGATTTCGACGCCGCCCTGGTGGCGGTGCTGGACCGCCACCAGCCCGCGCTGGTGGTGCTGGCGGGCTTCATGCGCATCCTCACGCCGGGGTTCGTGGCGCACTACGCGGGGCGGCTGGTCAACATCCACCCGTCGCTGCTGCCGGCCTTCACCGGCCTGCACACGCACCAGCGCGCGATCGACGCCGGCTGCAAGTTTGCCGGCGCCACCGTGCACCAGGTCACGGCCGAACTGGACGTGGGCCCGATCCTGGAGCAGGCCGTGGTGCCGGTGCTGCCGGACGACACGGCCGACACGCTGGCCGCCCGCGTGCTGACGCAGGAGCACGTGATCTACCCGCGCGCGGTGGCGCGGCTGCTGGAGACGATTGGTATTTAAAATATAGCTGCAAGCGGTTGATGGATAAGCGTTTGAACCATATTTCATTGATATTTCTGTGGCGCGAGCCAGGGCCGCACAGCCCGTTCGCCGGCAGGCGGATGCAGGCCGCCGCGGCCATGCAGGGGAGCCCGGAATGTTGACGATCGACGCATGGGCCCGCGATGCCCTGCAAAGCCCGGCCGGCAAGCTGGCGCTCCTCGCCTGCCTGCTCCTGCTGATCGTGCCGGCCCGCTGGCTGTTGAAATACCTCGTTCTACGGCGCATTCGCGCCTGGTCTGGCCGATCGGATCTTGCTTTTCGGCAAGCGGTTGCGCAGGCGCTGATTCCGCCGATCCGCCTCATCCCGGCCGTTCTCGTGGCCTGGTTCGCTGCCGAATGGCTGGACGTCGGCCCGCGGGCGAAGGCCGTGCTCGCGGAGGTCAACCAGTCCTTGGCCGTGCTGGTGGTCTTCCTGGCGTTGTTTCAGCTCGCCGAGCCGCTGTTCTCGGCCTTCTACGGGCGCGCGCAGCTGTTCAGCCACGCGATGATCGACTGGTCGGTCAGGGTGACGAAGATCGTCGTCGTTGCCCTGGGCGTCTGCGTCGTGCTGGGCATATGGGGCATCCACGTCGGGCCGATCCTGGCGGGCCTGGGCCTTTTCGGCGTGGCGGCCGGGCTCGGCGCGCAGGACGTGGTCAAGAACCTGATCGCCGGCATGTTCATCATCGGCGAGAAGCGGTTCAAGAACGGCGACTGGATCCATGCGGACAGTGTCGTGGACGGCGTGGTCGAAGGCATCGGCCTGCGGGCCACCAAGGTGCGCCGCTGGGACATGGCGCCGACGTACGTCCCCAACGCCAAGCTGGCCGACAATGCCGTCACCAACTTCGGGCAGATGCCCTACCGCCGGATCTCCTGGATGATCGGCCTCGACTACCGGACCACCATCGACCAGCTGCGCCGCATCCGCGATGGCATCGAGGCCTATATTCTGGGCAGCGATGATTTCGCGCACCCGCCCGATGCGCCCTGGACCTTCGTGCGCGTCAACAACCTGAACGATTCCTCCATCGACATCATGGTCCAGTGCTTCAGCCGCACCACGGAATGGGGCGGCTGGCTGAAGGTGAAGGAGGAGTTGATCTTCGCCATCCAGACGATCGTCGCGCAAGAGGGATCCAGCTTTGCGTTCCCCAGCCGCTCGCTGTACGTCGAGACGATGCCCGCGGCTCCAGGCGCCGTCCAAGGGCCGCCGCAGTCATCCCCGCCGCCCGCGAGCCCGGCCTAGCCGGAGTGTGCAGCGTCGTGTCTCTGCGACCGGTGGGCGCGGCGCCGAGCCGCATCCGGCAAGCCGCGCCGCAGACCCTGGCCGTGCCGCCGCCGTGACGTGCCATGGGCTCCGCGCACGCACGGGCCCGTATCGCGCATCCGGCGACCTCTCTAGAATCAACAACCCCCACAGCACCGCAGGAGCGAACGTGTCTCTTTCCATCCCACAGCCGGTTGCCGAGAAGCTGACGCATGCCGCCATCTACCTGGTCGTGACGCTGAAGCCGGATGCTTCCCACGACGGGACCGTCCGTGCGCTGTGCGGCGACCTTGCCGGCCTGCTGCGTGCGGTGGGTTTTCGCGTTCCCGATGGCTGTCTGTCGTGCGTGATGGGCTTCGGCTCGGATGCCTGGGACCGGCTCTTTGGCCAACCGCGGCCGAAGGAGCTGCATCCGTTCCGGGAGATCCGTGGCCAGCATCATGCGGTGGCTACGCCGGGCGATATCCTGTTCCACATCCGCGCCGCACGCATGGATCTGTGCTTCGAGCTGGCAACGCAGATCATGGCGCGGCTGCGCGACGCGGCCGCGACGACGGACGAGGTCCACGGCTTCAAGTACTTCGACGAGCGCGATCTGATCGGTTTCGTCGATGGCACCGAGAACCCGGTGGCCCAGGAGGCAGTCGATTGCACGGTGATTGGCGGGGAAGACCCGGCTTTCGCGGGCGGCAGCTACGTCATCGTGCAAAAGTACCTGCACGACCTGCAGCGCTGGAACGCGCTGCCCGTCGAGGCGCAGGAGCGGATCATCGGCCGCACCAAGCAAACCAACATCGAGCTGGACGACGCGGTCAAGCCCAGCTGTGCCCACAATGCGTTGACGACGATCGTCGAGGATGGCGAAGAGCTGGACATCGTGCGCGACAACATGCCGTTCGGCGACGTGGGAAAGGGCGAGTTCGGCACTTATTTCATCGGCTACGCGAAGTCGCCGCGCCGGATCGAGCAAATGCTGGTCAACATGTTCATCGGCCGGCCGCCGGGCAACTACGACCGGCTGCTCGACTACAGCCGGGCGGTCACGGGAGCCCTGTTCTTCGTGCCGTCAGCGTCCTTCCTGGACAACGTGCCGGCCTCGTGAATGCGCGCCCCGGCGTTTGGCGCCGCATCGGGCATTGAGTGGTGGGGCCGCCGAAGGCGGCTTGCTCGCGCGTGGTGTTTCCGTGCCGGGAGGAAGGCGGTGAGGAGCGCGGCGCCTGGCAGGGCGCCCGCATGCCCATGCCCATGCCTGCGGGTGCTCCGCGCGGTGGGACAATCGCCCCCATGCATCCCAAAGCCCTTCTGGACGCCTGCGCCGAACTCGTCAGGCTGACCCTTTCCTTTGAACACCCGGCCGACGCGGTGGTCTCGCGCTATTTCCGCGAGCACCGCGGCCTGGGCCCGCGCGAGCGCGCCACGCTGGCCGAAACCGCGTACACCGTGCTGCGCAAAAAGCTGCTGTTCGAGCAGCTGGCGCGCTCGGGTAGCGGCCCGCGCGAGCGGCGCCTGGCCATCCTGGGCTTTAACGGCCCGCGCGACTTCCTGAAAAGCGCGCTCTCGCCGCAGGAGCGCGCCTGGGTGGACGACTGCGACGCCGTGCGCGCCGAGGACCTGCTCGAACCCCAGCGCCACAACCTGCCGCAATGGCTGGCCGAGCCGCTCAAGGCGCAGCTGGGCGCGGGCTTCTGGCGGCTGGCCGAGAGCCTGCAGCAGCAGGCGCCGCTGGATCTGCGCGTCAACGTTTTGCAGTCAAAACGCGATCAAATGCAGAAGGAGCTTGCGCAGGCAGCTATTCAATCAGAAGCAACACCGTATTCCCCCTGGGGGCTGCGCGTGCACGGCAAGCCGGCGCTGAACAAGCTCGACGCCTTCACGCGCGGCGCCATCGAGGTGCAGGACGAAGGCTCGCAGCTGCTGGCGCTGCTGCTGGACGCCAAGCGCGGCGAGATGGTGGTCGATTTTTGCGCCGGCGCCGGCGGCAAGACGCTGGCCATCGGCGCGGCCATGCGCAGCACCGGGCGGCTGTACGCGTTCGACGTGTCGGGCCACCGGCTGGACGCGCTCAAGCCGCGCATGGCGCGCTCGGGCCTGTCCAACGTGCACCCGGCGGCGATCGCGCACGAGCGCGACGAGCGCGTCAAGCGCCTGGCCGGCAAGATCGACCGGGTGCTGGTCGATGCGCCGTGCAGCGGCCTGGGCACGCTGCGCCGCAACCCCGACCTGAAGTGGCGCCAAAGCCCGCAGGCCGTGCAGGAGCTGACCGCCAAGCAGGCCGCGATCCTGGACAGCAGCGCGCGCCTGGTCAAGTCCGGCGGCCGCCTGGTCTACGCCACCTGCAGCGTGCTGCCCGAGGAGAACGAGGCCATCGCCGAGGCCTTTGGCGCCGCCCACCCCGACTTCGCGCCGCTGGACGCCGGCGCGCTGCTGGCGCAGCTCAAGGTGGAGGGCGCCGCCGGCCTGTGCAGCGGCGGCGGCGACGGCCAGCGCTACCTGCGCCTGTGGCCGCACCTGCACCAGACCGACGGCTTTTTTGCCGCCGTGTGGCAGCGCGCATAAAAAAACCGCCAGGGCTTGCGCCGTGGCGGTTTTTTTGCAGGGGCCGGGCCGAATTACTTCAGCTTGGCTTCCTTGTATTCGACGTGCTTGCGCGCCTTGGGGTCGAACTTGATGATGCTCATCTTCTCGGGCATCGTCTTCTTGTTCTTGGTGGTGGTGTAGAAGTGACCGGTCTCAGCCGTGGAGACCAGCTTGATCTTTTCGCGTCCGCCTTTTGCAGCCATGGTGTTTCTCCTGGAGGAAATTAAGCTTGGCCACGGGCGCGCATGTCTGCGAGCACGGAGTCGATACCGTTCTTGTCGATCAGGCGCAGGGCAGCGCTGGAGACGCGCAGGCGCACCCAGCGGTTTTCGCTCTCCACCCAGAAACGGCGGTACTGCAGGTTGGGCAGGAAACGGCGCTTGGTCTTGATGTTGGAGTGGGAGACGTTATGTCCCACCATGGGCTTCTTGCCCGTTACTTCGCATACGCGTGCCATGAGGACACTCCGATAAGTTGCAACGGCCGCCTGTGCCGAAGTCCTGCATTGCAGCAGGGTGGTCAGGCGGCCTCACCTCGCCAGATCAAGGGTGGCGGTTGCCCTTTCTTCTTGCCGCAGTTGCAGCAAAGCCCGCGATTGTACTACGAACCGAGGCTTAGCCTTGCTGCTGCTCCAGAAAGCGCTGCGCGTCCAGCGCCGCCATGCAGCCGGTGCCGGCGCTGGTGATGGCCTGGCGGTATACGTGGTCCTGCACGTCGCCAGCGGCGAACACGCCGGGCACGCTGGTCTGCGTGGCAAAGCCCTTGAGTCCGCCCTGGGTGACGATGTAGCCGTTTTCCAGCGTGAGCTGGCCCTGGAAGATGTCGGTATTGGGCGCGTGGCCGATGGCGATGAAGCAGCCCTGCAGCGCAATGTCCTCGGTACGCCCGTCCTCGGTGCTCTTGATGCGGATGCCGGTCACGCCGCTGTCGTCGCCCAGCACCTCGTCCAGGGTGAAGAAGGTCTTGAGCACGATCTTGCCGGCGGCGACCTTCTCCATCAGCTTGTCGATCAGGATGGGTTCGGCGCGGAACTTGTCGCGCCGGTGCACCAGCGTGACGCGGCCGGCGATGTTCGACAGGTACAGCGCTTCCTCCACGGCGGTATTGCCGCCGCCGATCACGCAGACCTCCTGCTCGCGGTAGAAGAAGCCGTCGCAGGTGGCGCAGGCGGACACGCCGCGGCCCATGAAGGCTTCCTCGGACGGCAGGCCCAGGTACTTGGCCGAGGCGCCGGTGGCGATGATCAGCGCGTCGCAGGTGTACTGGCCGCTGTCGCCCGTCAGCGTAAAGGGGCGCTTGGACAGGTCGACCTGGTTGATGTGGTCGAAGATGACCTGCGTGTTGAAGCGCTCTGCGTGCTCCAGAAAGCGCTGCATCAGCTCGGGCCCCTGCACGCCGGCCACGTCGGCGGGCCAGTTGTCCACCTCGGTGGTGGTGGTCAGCTGCCCGCCCTGCGCCATGCCGGTGATGAGCACGGGCTTGAGGTTGGCGCGCGCGGCGTAGATGGCGGCGGTGTAGCCGGCGGGGCCGGAGCCGAGGATCAGGACTTGGGCGTGTTGGGTGGTGGACATGACGGTATCTAGGACTGGAGTGAGCATGGCGGCGCGCATCGCGCAGCCCCCGAGTATCCCCGCAATGGCGCCGGGGGCGGGTGGTTTGTGGCTATCGCGCCGATTGTAAGAAGCTGTTTGGCGCGCGCCGGTTGCGCGCAGCGGCGCGGTGCCCTGCGGTAAGCTTGCGCGCGCATGTCGTACTCACTCAATACCCTCAATGCCTCTGCCGCGGGCAAGGCCGCGCCGCGCGGCGCGGTGGCGCGTTTCGGCCACGAGGCCGTGCTCGTGCTGGGGCTGCTGGCCCTGGTGTTCTGGCTGCTGGCGCTGCTGAGCTATTCGGCGCAGGACGCCGCTTGGTCCACGTCGGGCTCGGGCCAGGCCACGGCCAACTGGGCCGGGCGCCTGGGCGCCTGGCTGGCCGACGGCAGCTACTTTGCCCTGGGTTTTTCCGTCTGGTGGACGGTGGCCGTGGCGCTGCACGCCTGGGTTGCGGCCCTGCTGCGCTGGGTGGGCGGCCACGCCGCGCCCGACGGGCGCCAGTGGCTGCGCCGCAGCGCCTACTGGGGCGGGCTGGCGCTGCTGATGGCGGCCAGCACGGCGCTGGAATGGTCGCGCCTGTACCGCTTCGAGGGCCTGCTGCCCGGCTACGCCGGCGGTGTGCTGGGCTACGCGGTGGGGCCGCTGGCGGTGCGCTGGCTGGGGTTCACCGGCTCGGGCCTGGTGTGCGTGATGGCCGTGGTGCTGGGCGCGGCGCTGGTGTTCGGCTTTTCGTGGGGGCGCGTGGCCGAATGGCTGGGCGGGCGCATCGACGCGCTGGTGCGGCTGGGCCGCGCGCGCCGCGAAAAGGCGCTGGACGTGGCCGCCGGCCGGCGCGCCGCGCGCGAGCGCGAAGTGGTGCTGCGCGAGGAGCGCCACGAGATCGCCGAGCACCACCCGCAGCCGGTGACCATCATCGAGCCCGTGCTGCACGACGCGCCGCAGAGCACGCGCGTGGTCAAGGAGCGGCAAAAGCCGCTGTTCACCGACATGCCCGACAGCCACCTGCCGCAGGTGGACTTGCTCGACGGCGCGCCGCAGCACAAGGAAGCCGTCGCGCCCGAGACGCTGGAGATGACCAGCCGCCTGATCGAGAAAAAGCTCAAGGACTTCGGCGTCGAGGTGACCGTGGTGGCGGCGCAGCCCGGCCCGGTCATCACGCGCTACGAGATCGAGCCGGCCACGGGCGTCAAGGGCTCGCAGATCGTCAACCTGGCCAAGGACCTGGCGCGTTCGCTGTCGCTGGTGTCGATCCGCGTGGTCGAGACGATTCCGGGCAGGACGACCATGGCGCTGGAGCTGCCCAACGCCCGGCGCCAGACCATACGCCTGTCGGAAATCCTGGGCTCGCAGGTCTACCACGACGCCCGCAGCCTGCTGACCGTGGGCCTGGGCAAGGACATCGTGGGCAACCCCGTCGTGGCCGACCTAGCCAAGATGCCGCACTGCCTGGTGGCGGGCACGACCGGCTCGGGCAAGTCGGTGGGCATCAACGCCATGATTCTGTCGCTGCTCTACAAGGCCGAGGCGCGCGACGTGCGCCTGTTGATGATCGACCCCAAGATGCTGGAAATGTCGGTCTACGAAGGCATCCCGCACCTGCTCGCGCCCGTGGTCACCGACATGAAGCAGGCCGCGCACGGCCTGAACTGGTGCGTGGCCGAGATGGAGCGGCGCTACAAGCTGATGAGCAAGGTGGGCGTGCGCAACCTGGCCGGCTACAACACGCGCATCGACGAGGCCCGGGCGCGCGGCGAGACCATCGGCAACCCCTTCAGCCTGACGCCCGAGCAGCCCGAACCTTTGGACCGCCTGCCGCACATCGTCGTCATCATCGACGAGCTGGCCGACCTGATGATGGTGGTGGGCAAGAAGATCGAGGAGCTGATCGCCCGCCTGGCACAGAAGGCGCGCGCCGCCGGCATCCACCTGATCCTGGCCACGCAGCGCCCCAGCGTGGACGTGATCACCGGCCTGATCAAGGCCAACATCCCCACGCGCATCGCGTTCCAGGTGTCCAGCAAGATCGACAGCCGCACCATCCTCGACCAGATGGGCGCCGAGGCGCTGCTGGGCATGGGCGACATGCTCTACATGGCCAGCGGCACCGGCCTGCCGGTGCGCGTGCACGGCGCCTTCGTGAGCGACGACGAGGTGCACCGCGTGGTCAGCTACCTCAGGGAACAAGGCGAGCCCGACTACATCGAAGGGGTGCTGGAGGGCGGCGGCGCCGAGGGCGACGACAGCGGCTTTGGCATGGACGGCGGCGAGGGCGGCGGGGGCGAGAAAGACCCCATGTACGACCAGGCCGTGGAGATCGTGCTCAAGGACCGCAAGCCCAGCATCTCGTACGTGCAGCGCAAGCTGGGCATTGGCTACAACCGCTCGGCCAACCTGCTCGAACAGATGGAAAAGGCCGGCCTGGTCAGCGCGCTGACCTCCAGCGGCAAGCGCGAGGTACTGGTGCCCGCGCGCAGCGAATAGAGAAAGCAACGCCTTGAAAAAAATCCTTGCCACGGCCCTGCTGGCCGCATGCGCCCAGGCGGTGTGGGCCGACGGGCTGCACAGCCTGGAGTCGTTCATGCAAACCGCCAAAAGCGGCAGCGCCGGCTTCACCCAGACCGTCACGTCCCCGCCCAGGGACGGGCAGGCGCCGCGCGTCAAAACGTCCAGCGGCAGCTTCGCCTTCGAGCGGCCGGGGCGTTTTCGCTTCGACTACCAGAAGCCCTTCGCCCAGACCATCGTGGCCGACGGCGCGACGCTGTGGCTCTACGACCCCGACCTGAACCAGGTGACCCAGCGCGCGCAGGACAAGGCGCTGGGCAGCACCCCGGCGGCGCTGCTCACGTCGGTCGCCGACCTGTCGGCGCTGCGCGCCGAGTTCACCCTGGCCAACGCGCCCGACGCCGACGGCCTGCAATGGGTGCAGGCCACGCCCAAGGCCAGCGGCGGGCAGCTGCAGAGCGTGCGCGTGGGCTTTGCCGGCGCGCAGCTGGCGGCGCTGGAAATCCTGGACAGCTTCGGCCAGCGCTCGCTGATCCGCTTCACCGGGCTCAAGCTCAACGATGCGCTGCCGGCGGGCGCCTTCCGCTTCCAGGCGCCTAGCGGGGCGGACGTGCTCAGGCAGTAAAGCTTGCTCTCTTTCAAGGAGCTGTCTGCGCTTGTAATACCTTATGCTCAGGTATAAAACGTTTTGAGAGTGGCTGCAATAAAGCGTATACAGCTCTTTTTTTGATTACGCCAGCCCCATGCCGCGTGCACGCAGCGCGGCCTCGGCGCGGCTGGTGATGCCCAGCTTGCGGTAGATGTTCTTGACGTGGTCGCCCACGGTGTGGCGCGAGATGCCCAGGGCCAGCCCGATGTCGGCAATGCGCACCCCTTGCGCCAGCAGGCCCAGCACCTCGCGCTCGCGGGCGCTCAGCGCCTCCTCGGGCGCCGGCCCTGGCGCGGCAGGTGCGGCGCTGGCCTGGAAGTGGCGCAGCAGCCGCCGCGCAATGGCCGGCGACAGCGGCGGCTGGCCCTGGGCGATGCCCTGCAACTGCGTTGCCAGCCAGGGGATGGGGTGGTCCTTGAGCAGATAGCCCTGGGCGCCGGTGCGCAGCGCTTCGAACAGGTTCTCGTCGTCGTCGTGGATGGTGGAGACGACGATGGCGCAGCCCGGCTGGTGCAGGGTCAGGGCGGCGATGACGTCGCGGCCGTGGCCGTCGCCCAGCTGCAGATCCACCAGGGCCAGGTCGAAGGGCTGTGCGTCAATTAGCCGCAGCGCCTCCTGCGCGCCGCGCGCGGGCGTGCAGCGCGCGCCGGCAAACGCCGCTTGCACGGCGGCCTGCACGATGGCCAGCGCATCGGGAAGGTCATCGACGAGCAATACCTGGTTCATGGGCGCTCACTCCTGCGCTGCGTCGCGTGCGTGCAGCGGCATGTGTGCTGCCAGTTCGGTGCGGCCCTGCGCCGTGGCGGTGGTGCGCAGGCCGCCGCCCCAGGCCTGCAGCCGCTGGTGCATGCCGCGCAGGCCGAGCCCTTCCTGCCAGTGGGCGGGGTTGCCGGCAGCGCCGTCGTTGCGCACGGCCAGATGCAGCACGCCGCCGGGCGCCAGGTGGATGGCGACTTCCACGCACTGGGGCCGGGCGTGGCGTAGCGCGTTGGTCAACCCCTCGCGCAGCGCGCGCTCGATCACGGCCTTCTGGCGCGAGGCCAGGTTCGGCGCCGCTGCGTCCTCGGGGATGTCGACCGTCCAGTCCAGCGCCACGCGGGCGGCTTCGCAGCGGGCGCTGGCCTCGGCGCGCCAGTCGGCCAGAGCGTCGGCCAGCGGCACGTCGTGCGCGTCCATCACGTGCAGGGCGGTGCGCAGATCCTGCATCGCGGCGCGCGCCAGCTCCACCAGCTCGGGCGATCCGGCGCGATGGATCAGCATGAGCAGGCGTGCGCCCACGTCGTCGTGCATGTCGCGGGCGATGCGGCGGCGCTCCTCGCTGGCGCCGCGCTCGTAGGCGTCGCGGCTGGACTGGGCCTGATCCATCAGCTGGCACAGTGCGCCCATGAAGCGCGCGTCCTGCGACGAAAACAGCTGCCGCCCCCGCGCCGGATAGCGCAGCTGCCGCGCGGCGATGCCGCCGCAGGCGGGCACGTCCAGCGTCAGGCCGGTATCGTCAAGCTGTGGCTGGCGGCCCGCAAAGCTGCTGGCCTGCAGGTGCAGGGGGTCGTGCAGGCGGCGCAGCAGGTCGTCCCACAGCGTCTCCTGCGTGGGACGCGAGGGCTGGAAGGCAATACGCACCACGTCGGGCATCAGCTCGTGCAGGCGCAGGGCCGGGCGGTGCGCCAGGCGCTGCCACAGCCACTGGCGCGCCGGAAAGTACAGTACCCCGCAGATCCACAGCGAGGCGCCCAGCGCCATGCCCTCGGACCAGCCCAGCAGCACGATGAGCAGCGCGTCCACCCCCACCACGGCGACCGCGCCGCCGACCCACAGCAGCATGCGCCAAGCCCATTCATCCAGGTCGAACAGGCGGTAGCGGCGCAGGCCCAGGGCGATACCCACGTAGATGAACAGGAAGAAACCGAAGGCGTAGCCCTGGGGGATGGGCGCCAGCCAGCCGAGCGCTGCGGTGGCGATGATCAGGGTGATGAACAGCCCGCTGCCCACCAGCAGCGACAGGCTGAGCCAGCGCAGGCTGGCGCGCTGCAGCGCATCGCCCTTGCTGCGCTGCCACTGCAGCAGCGCCAGGAGGATGGCCAGGCCCATCTCGGCCATGACGATGGCGCGAAACCCCCAGTTGGGGCTCGGGACGGCGCGCAGTGCGTCGGCCAGCCACCACAGGTTGACGGCCGCGAAGCACCACACCATGCGCCGCGGGCGCACCAGCGGCGCGGGGTGCATCAGGAGAATGCAGCACAGCGCCGCGCCGAACTGCGCTGAGCCCCAGTGGTTCATTTCGCTGAGGGTGCGAAACAGCGTGCCCGGCAGCGCCAGTTCGCGCCCGCTGTAGATGGCGGCGGGCAGGGCGAACAGCGGAAACGCCAGCCCGGTGGCGCCGAACATGCGCGCGCCCCAGTCCTGTGGGCGCAGTGCCCAGATCCAGCAGGCGATCATGCAGCCGGCCATGCAGACGGCCACCTGGAACCAGAACAGCAGCGGCAGGCTGCCCAAGGGCCGGCGCTGCGGCGCTGCGGCGGCGTCTTGCGCGCTGCCGCCCTCGGCCTGCCAGCGCAGTTGCACCGCAGGGCCGCTGAGCACGGCGGCCAGCCGGTCCTGGCGGGCGAAGAAGGCGTCGGACAGGGTGTAGGTCTCCAGTACGTCCGGCTCCTCCATCAAATCGCCGGCCTGCAGCGCGATGGGCGCCTGCCCCGGCGCGGCAATGGACAGCAGCCGCACCCCGGCGGGAATGGCGGCCGCCTGGCTGGCCGCAACCGTCACCGCCTCGCCCGGGCCGGCTGCCAGCCGCAGGCCCAGCCACGGCATCTGCAGGGCCAGCGCCACGGCCAGGGCCGCGGCGGCCAGGCAGAAGCCGAATGCAGCGGACAGCCAGAGCGAGGGCGGATGGCGCAGAAAGGGCGTCATGGGGGAAAGTATGGCAGCGCCTGCCGGTTGCACCATGGCCGGGAAAACACCGGGCGTACGTGGCGAAATGCCTGGATATGCAGCCGAGCGATTCTGGTGCGCCCAAGCGCTGCCCGGCAATCCCGCGTACGCGGGATTGCCGCAGCCGCGCTGCCTCCGAAGAATGCAAGGGCTCGATACATCTGCTAACCATCAGGAGATTTTGCGATGACCTACCCGAACCGTTTCACCCTGCGGCCCGTGCTGTGCTGGATGGGAGCCCTGGCCCTGGCGGCAGGCGTGGCTGCCTGCGGCGGAGGCAGCGGCAGCGATGCCGCGGACGAGCCCCAGGCGCCTGCGGCCACCGCGCTCTCGGGCACGGCTGCCGTTGGTGCGCCGATTGCCGGCGCCGACGTGCAGGTGCGCTGCCAGGGCGCGGCTGCGGCGCTGGGCACGGTCACCACGGCTGCCGGCACCTGGCGGATCGACACCACGGGCCAGACGCTGCCCTGTGCGGTGCGCGTGACGGGCGGCAGCCTGGGGCAAGGGCAGGCCTACCATGCGGTTGCCGTGACCTTTGGCATCGCCAACATTACGCCGCTGACCGATCTGATGGTGGCCCACGCCGTGGGCAAGGATCCCGCCGCATGGTGGGGCAGCGCCGGCCCGGCGGATCTGTCGGCGGTGACGCAGTTCGCGCTGGACCAGGCGCTGGTTGCGCTGCGCACGGCCTTCGGCCTGGAGGCGCTCCAGGACATCGATCCGCTGACGGCGCCCTTCGCCGCGCAGCGCGGGGAGACGATCGACGACGTGCTCGAAGCCCTGCAGATGGCCCTGGCGCGCATCGGCGGCAACTATGCGGACCTGGTGGCCGCAGCCCGGACCAACGGGTTTGAGCTGCCTGGGAGCCTGCGCACTGCGCTGGCCGACAGCTACCTCACCATCACCATGGGCGGCGGCACCACCGATCCGGCCGATCCGTCCAATCCCGGCCCGGGCGGCAATTACACGCTGACGCTGGACGTGACCGCCAGCGGCGTGGCTACGGCGCCGATCGTGATCGAGAACGTACCCAAGCCCGCATCCGAGGCCGAGTTCTGCGGGTGGGTGAACGACCCGTCCAGCAACCTGTCCCTCAGCCAACTGGGCAACGGCGGGGCGGGCAGCCTGACCATCGAGAGTTGCTCGTTCAGCGGCAATGTGGGCCGGGTGAGCGCGACGGTGTCCATCACCTCGCCAGTTGCGATGACCGTGCCCTACAGCGTCGTCTATACCTACCGCTGAGGCGCGGCCCGGCGGGGTGCGCCTGCCCCGTCAATCCACCACGGCCACGCCCTTGACCTGGGCGAACACCTGTTCGCCCACGCCCAGCGCCAGCTGCTGGCACGAGCGCTGCGTGATGCGCGCCAGCAGCGTGGTGCCGCCCGCGTCCAGCGCCACCAGCGTCTGGCCGGGGCCGTCCGGCGTCAGGTGCGTGATGCGCGCGGGCAGCAGGTTGAGGATGGTGCTGCCCTGCGCCAGCGTGCGCGCCAGGCTCACGTCGCGCGCCGGCACGCGCAGGCGCACGGGCTCGCCCGGGACGTGGGCGCGGGTGCTGACGACCTGCAGCGTGCCGCCGCCGAAGGCGACGGTCAGCAGGTGGTCGTGCGCGTCGTGCGCCGCCACCTGCCCCAGCACCAGCGCGGCGGCGTCGTCGCCGCGCGCCAGGGGCAGGTCGGGGCGGGCCATCAGCGCGGCCGTTGCGCCCTGGGCGACGGCGCGGCCCTTGTCCAGCAGCACCAGGTGGGCGGCCAGGCGCGCCACCTCGTCCAGGCTGTGGCTGACGTAGAGCACGGGAATGTCGAGCGTGCGGTGCAGCCGCTCCAGGTAGGGCATGACCTCGGCCTTGCGCGCCGCGTCCAGCGCGGCCAGCGGTTCGTCCATCAGCAGCACGCGCGGGCTGGCGGCCAGCGCCCGGGCCATGGCCACGCGCTGGCGCTCGCCGCCCGAGAGCGTGTGCGGCATGCGCGCCAGCAGCGCGCCCAGGCCGAGCAAGTCCACGGCCTGCTCCAGCGACACGCGCCGCTGCTGCGCCGGCAGGCGGCGCAGGCCGTATTCCATGTTGCGCTGCACGTTCATGTGGGCGAACAGGCTGGCCTCCTGGAACACGTAGCCCAGCTGGCGCTGGTGCGTGGGCAGCCAGCGGGCGCTGCCGCCGGGCGCGTCGTCGTCCTGCCAGACGGCGCCGTTGACCTGCACGCGCCCGCGTGCGCGCTCCAGCCCGGCAAGCGCGCGCAGGCAGGTGGTCTTGCCGCAGCCCGAGGGGCCGAACAGCGCGGTCACGCCGTGGCCGGGCAGCTGCAGATCGACGTCCAGCGCGAAGTCGGTGCGCGCCAGCTGCAGGCGGGCGTGGATGCCGCTCATCGCACGCCTTTCGGCTGCAGCCAGTGCAGCAGCATCAGCACCACGAACGAGAACGCCACCATGCCGCCGGCCAGCCAGTGCGCCTGGGCGTATTCCATGGCTTCCACGTGGTCGTAGATTTGTACCGACACCACGCGCGTGGCGCCGGGGATGTTGCCGCCGATCATCAGCACCACGCCGAATTCGCCCACCGTGTGCGCAAAGCTCAGGATGGCGGCGGTGATCAGGCCCGGGCGCGCCAGCGGCAGTGCGACGGTGAAGAACCGGTCCAGCGGCCCCGCGCCCAGCGTGGCCGCCACCTCCAGCGGACGGCGGCCCGCCGCCTCGAAGGCGCGCTGCAGCGGCTGCACGGCAAAGGGCAGCGAGTACACCACCGAGCCGACCACCAGACCGGGGAAGGTGAACGGCAGGCGCGCCAGGCCCAGCGCGTCGGTCGCGTGGCCGATGAAGCCGTTCGGCCCCATGGCCACCAGCAGGTAGAAGCCGATCACCGTGGGCGGCAGCACCAGCGGCAGCGACACCACCGCGCCCACTGGCCCGCGCCAACGCGAATGCGTGTGCGCCAGCCACCAGGCCAGCGGCGTGCACAGCGCCAGCAGCAGCGCGGTGGTGATGCCGGCCAGCTCCAGCGTCAGAGCGATGGCGGCCCAGTCGTCAGGGGCCAGGGAGGGCAGTTGCACGTAAGCTATTGAAAACAGAGCTGTTTGCGCACAATGTAAAAGGATTTCAGCATTGATGAATGCTGAAATCCTTGTACTTCAAGCGCAAGCAGCTATCAGAAAGAGTAGCCGTAAGCCTTGATGATGGCACGCGCCTTGTCGCCGCGCAGGTATTGCATCAGCGCGGCGGCCGCCTCGTTGCCCTGGCCGGGCTTGAGCACGATGGCGTCCTGGCGGATCGGCGCGTGCATGTCGGCGGGCACCACCCAGGCCGAGCCCTCGCGCAGCTTGCCGTCCTCGGTCACCTGCGACAGCGCGACGAAGCCCAGCTGCGCGTTGCCCGACGCGGCGAACTGGTAGGTCTGGCCGATGTTCTCGCCGGTCACCACGCGCGGCTGCAGCTGCGCCGTCAGGCCCAGCTTGTCCAGCGTCTGCATGGCCGCCGCGCCGTAGGGCGCCAGCTTGGGGTTGGCGATGGCGATGTGCTGCCAGTCGCCCTGGGACAGCACCTTGCCCTCGGCGTCCACGTAGCCGGCCTGCTTGCTCCACAGCACCAGCTGGCCGATGGCGTAGGTAAAGCGCGAAGCGCCGTCGCCCAGGCCCTGGCTGGCGATCTTCTCGGGCGTCTTGTCGTCGGCCGCCAGCAGCACGGCGAAGGGCGCGCCGTTGGCGATCTGCGCGTAGAACTTGCCGGTGGAGCCAAACGACAGCTTGGCGCTGTGGCCCGTGTCCTGCTCGAACAGCGCGGCGATCTTCTGCATCGGCGCGGTGAAGTTGGAGGCCACGGCCACCGACACCTCGCCCGCGTGCGCGCCGGGCAGCGCCAGCAGGGTGAAGGAGAGGGCGGCAAGAGAAGACAGCAGTGCGCGACGGGACATGGGATGAGACCTCGTTATTCCATAAATGAATAGCGAAGGAGTATACCCAGGCCGCGCCGCACTTCTGGGATGATTGCCGGCCATGCAGCACGACAGCACGTTTCTTGAGGCGCTGGGCCACGGCCAGGCGGACAAGCGCATCGCCATCCTGCGCCAGATCGGGCAGGGCGGCTCGATCTCGCAGGCGGCGCGCAGCGTGGGCGTGAGCTACAAGGCCGCGTGGCAGGCGCTCGATACGCTGACCAACCTGGCCGGCGTGGCGCTGGTCGAGCGCGTGGTGGGCGGCGCCGGCGGCGGCGGCGCGCGCCTGACGCCGGCCGGCTGCGAGCTGCTGGCCGCCGCCGACGCCATGCAGCAGGCGCGCGCCGACGTGGCCAGCCGCATGCGCCACGCGGGCGGCGCGCACGCCGCGGCGCAGCGGCTGCAGCTGCGCACCAGCATGCGCAACCAGTGGCCGTGCACGGTGCTGGACTTGCAGACGCAGGGCCAGATCGTGCGCGTGCAGCTGCGCGGGGAGGGCGGCGCGGCGGCCGGCCTGCTGGCCTGCGCGCGCATCACGCGCGAGAGCGCCGAGCTGCTGGGCCTGGCGCGCGGCGTGGCCGTGCAGGCGCTGTGCAAGGCCACGGCCGTGCACGTGCAGGCCGCGGGCGCGCAGGCGGCGGGCATCAACCAGTGGCCGGGCCGGGCCACGCGCGTGGCGCGCGGCCCGCTGGGCGACGAGGTGGCCGCCGAGATCGCCGCCGGCGTGCAGATGGTGGGCTTTGCCGCGCCCGGCTCGGGACTGCGCGCGCGCACGCGTGTATTGATGACGGCGGACGAGTCTTCCGTGGCGCTGGCGCTGGCCTGAACGGCCCTGGCCGCGGCGCTGCGGTTTTCTCGTAGGCGTTTATACATAGGCATTTGTCCCAGTGCTTGCAACCGGGGGCGGCCCTTAGGATGCGGTGCAACAAAACAAGGAGATCAGGGCCGCACCGCGCAGGGGCGTGGTGCGCCCCTGCCTGCAATGAGCGACGTCATACTGCAAACCTCGCACCTGACCAAGGAATTCAAGGGCTTTACCGCCGTCAGCGACGTAGACCTGTCGGTGCGCCGGGGCTCCATCCATGCCTTGATCGGCCCGAACGGCGCCGGCAAGACCACCTGTTTCAACCTGCTGACCAAGTTCCTGGTTCCCACCTCGGGCAGCATCGTCTTCAACGGTCACGACATCACGCACGAGCAGCCCGCGCAGATCGCCAGGCGCGGCGTGATCCGGTCGTTCCAGATCTCGGCCGTGTTCCCGCACCTGACGCTGCTGGAGAACGTGCGCCTGGGCCTGCAGCGCAAGCTGGGCACGTCGTTCCACTTCTGGCGCAGCGAACGCAGCCTGCACCAGCTCAACGACCGCGCCATGCAGCTGCTGGGCGAGGTGGGCCTGCGCGAACTGGCCGACGAGGTCACGGTCAACCTGCCCTACGGGCGCAAGCGCGCGCTGGAGATCGCCACCACGCTGGCCATGGAGCCCGAGCTGATGCTGCTCGAC
>Ga0222429_100509_pt1 | contig 27000 bp, 15 predicted proteins | sample 1B50Ametagenome_FD_182475 | JGI IMG/M metagenome (GOLD analysis project Ga0222429, IMG submission 182475) | Enriched microbial communities from leaf-cutter ant dump, University of Wisconsin, Madison, United States - 1B50A (version 2) | ecosystem: Environmental > Terrestrial > Nest > Insects nest...
CCTGGAAGAACACCAGGTTGATAGGCCCGGGGTGGAAGCGCAGCAATGCGTGCAGCTGACGGGTACTAATCGGTCGAGGGCTTATCCTACAACGTTAACTCACAGGTGCGCATGCATCTTCAGCACATTACACTTTCCGTTTCGCTATCCGGTTTTCAGGGTGCAATAATATGCACGTATTCCCTGATAGCTCAGTCGGTAGAGCACTCGGCTGTTAACCGAGTTGTCGCAGGTTCGAGTCCTGCTCGGGGAGCCACTTGGAGAGATGTCCGAGTTTGGTCGAAGGAGCACGATTGGAAATCGTGTAGGCGTCACAAGCGTCTCGAGGGTTCGAATCCCTCTCTCTCCGCCAGCACAATCATTTCGCATGGCCCGTTGGTCAAGGGGTTAAGACACCTCCCTTTCACGGAGGTAACAGGGGTTCGAATCCCCTACGGGTCACCATCATCTTCTCTCTGCCAAGTGAATAATTTGGGGTTGCAATTGCAACCTGAAATGCGGTATGATAACACATGTCGCCTCTAGCGAGAAGACTTGTCAATGACGCGGGGTGGAGCAGTCCGGTAGCTCGTCGGGCTCATAACCCGAAGGCCGCAGGTTCAAATCCTGCCCCCGCAACCAAACAAATGAAGAATCGATCATGGAGCCGTGGTGTAGAGGCCTAACATGCCTGCCTGTCACGCAGGAGACCGCGGGTTCGAATCCCGTCGGCTCCGCCATTCTTCAGCACAGATGCACAACACGAACGACGAACCGAAGACATGGCTCGGTAGCTCAGTTGGTAGAGCAGAGGACTGAAAATCCTCGTGTCGGCGGTTCGATTCCGTCCCGAGCCACCACTTGACGAACATTACGCCGCTGTAGCTCAACTGGTAGAGCAACTGACTTGTAATCAGTAGGTTGGGGGTTCAAGTCCTCTCGGCGGCACCATCAGGTTTATTCCATCAACATGGAGGCTTAGCGAAGTGGCCAAACGCGGCAGACTGTAAATCTGCTCCCTCTGGGTTCGGTGGTTCAAATCCATCAGCCTCCACCAGTTGTACCTGGGCCGGGTACCCCATACTTACCATAGGGGCATAGTTTAATGGTAGAACAGCGGTCTCCAAAACCGTTAGTGTGGGTTCAACTCCTGCTGCCCCTGCCAATTGAATAGCGTGGCGGTCGTGGCGAAGGGGTTAACGCACCGGATTGTGGCTCCGGCATTCGTGGGTTCAAGTCCCATCGATCGCCCCATTTCTACAACATTACATTGGGGATTAGCCAAGCGGTAAGGCAACGGACTTTGACTCCGTCATTCCTAGGTTCGAATCCTAGATCCCCAGCCACTTCACTCCAATAAGTGAAGTGATGCTTCGATGAGGATTCCGAGTGGCTTTTCGGACACCCCATCCATAAATTTGCGGACGTGGCTCAGTGGTAGAGCATCGCCTTGCCAAGGCGAGGGTCGAGGGTTCGAATCCCTTCGTCCGCTCCACTTTGTTTATGGCGCCATAGCCAAGTGGTAAGGCAGAGCTCTGCAAAAGCTCTACCCCCAGTTCGAGTCTGGGTGGCGCCTCCAATTGCATATGCGCCCTTAGCTCAGCTGGATAGAGCGTTAGACTACGAATCTAAAGGCCGGGAGTTCGAATCTCTCAGGGCGCGCCACTTACAATTTCATATGCCGGTGTGGCGGAATGGCAGACGCGACGGACTCAAAATCCGTTTCTCGCAAGGGAGTGGGGGTTCAAGTCCCTTCACCGGCACCAAACATGTAACAAAGCTCTGGGAAAGTCTCTATGAGCTTTTTTTGCTTTCTATTACGTTTGTTCGTGCGCCAGACACGATAGCTGATAGCTAAATGTATGCATGAACAAAGGCCGTTGAATGATAAACCGCTCATTTCGGAAGAATATATAACAGAATTAGAGGATTCTTTTAATTTAATCAATCTTATATATATTATATGAAAATTAAATAAATTATATTTTTTATATCTGAAATAATCCAATATACGTGGATTAGCTGTTGTAAATGTTTCGCAGTCCAGTTTTGTAGTTTTTCGTTTTCACCGCCACTTATTATAATATAGTAGAATCGCTCGATTTTCTATCTGTGTATATAGCAGGTTGCCTTCTCTACTGCCTCGTCTAGGTTCGTGATGTCCATGCTTGCAGCCAATGTCGAATATGTTCGATCCTTGTCCAATTCCAGATAAATTACGCTAGCAGCAACATGATTTGTTTTGTTATAATGAATCCAGTTTGAAACCCACTATTTACCCTTTGTGAGTTCAAAACTTCAGCAAGGGTGGTGGAACTATTATTAATAATTGGTGGAACATCAGGAGCAGTATTCATAGCAAAATATTTATTTCGTTTTTGTGTGTGCTGATTTTCCCGACCATTACGATCAGCGTCAGCTCCTACATGAATTCTCGAATGTTGATCGATGAAAAAGTGAGTGCTTCCATTTCCGAGCATATGGTCTACTTGGGGGACAACATCGCAAGGGAATTGAACAATTGGGAGCATATCACCGAATTGATTTATGTCAATCATGTGGTGAACGAAGTATTGTCGAGAGAGAATCCGACGGACTTGCAGTTCTTTTTGGATATGAAGAAAGTAGATGAAGTCTTGAATGATCTTGCGCTAAGTTCCAATTTGTTCTCGTACATTTCCTCTTTAATTGTGATGGGGAACAATGGCGAGTTTTTTCTCTATGGACAGGATGTACATAAACTCGATTTAAATAAACTGCGTACTTACCCGTGGTACAAATTTATCGAAGGCCCATCTGGTAAATTATACTGGATTGGAATTCAAAAAAAATACACGAAACAAAAATCGACGGATGAGTATGTGATCTCTATCGCCAGAAAGTTATATGCCAATAATACGGATATAGGGTTCATTTATTTGGGTATAAAAGATTCTTTTTTTCAGGATCGCTACAAAAGCGCACAAAAAACAGGGGATGGCGAATTGGTCATTGTCGATCATAATGCCAATATCGTTTTTCATCCGAATGCTGAAAAGCTGAACACCAATTATGAATTCATCCCTGAATTGATGGCAGAGGGCAGTGCGGATGGATACAAGATAACGGTACAGAATGGCCAAAAATTGATGATTGCTTACCATTATATCGAGGAGTACGGATGGTGGGTGCTGGAGACGATTCCATATGAACAATTGATGCAGGGGAGCCAGCGCATTTTCCAAACGAGTTCGATTGTATTTGTCATTGCTTTTCTTGGGGCCTGTTTTCTCTGGTTTTTCATATCTTCCAGTATTGTAAGACCGATCAAAAACTTGACGAAGACGATTAAGTATATGAAAAATGAAAATAAACTGGTGAAGGCGCGGATTGAAGGCTCGGATGAAATCGGAATCTTGAGTAAAAGTTACAACGATATGATTGAGCGGATTGAGTTGCTGATAGATGAAGTGATTGACGAACAGGCGAAAAAGAAGGATGCGGAATATAAGGCGCTGCAATCGCAAATCTCCCCTCATTTTCTGTACAATACGTTAAATTCAATCCGCTGGATGGCCCTGATTCAGAAAGCGGATAACATTTGCGAGGCGATCGAAGTGCTGGGGAGATTATTGAACAATACAATGAAGCAAACCAAAGCATGGATACCGATTCGCGAGGAACTGCAGAACGTCAAAGACTACGTCTACATTCAAAAGCTTCGATACAAAGAAAAATTCCAGGTTGTTTATGAAGTTGACGAGCGGTGGCTGGATCACCCTTGTTTGAAATTTATTTTGCAGCCGTTCTTGGAGAATGCCATATTTCATGGAATCGGCCCGAAGACAGGGCACGGCTTGATCCGCATCGGATTATTGCCGGAAGGCGATGATTTGATTTTTACGTTGCGTGACAACGGTGTTGGCATGACCGCCGCGCAAATCGAACAGATCATATCCCTCTCCGATCATGCAGCGGATTCTCAGGGCGGCATTGGAATTCGCAATGTGCATGAACGTCTGCGACTGAATTATGGAGCGCAGACATGGGTCAGGATTACCAGCAAGAAAGATCAGTACACCCACGTGGAAATCCGGTTTCCGCGACAACATCCATCAAATTGAAAGGAAGATATCCGTGTATAAAGTACTGATCGCTGATGATGAGATCCTCTCGCGAATTGGCGTGCGTTCTTTGGTGGATTGGGAACTTGAAGGTTTTGTACTGGTAGGCGAAGCGGAGCATGGCGGGCAAGCACTGGACTTGGCCAGACAGTTGCAGCCGGATGTCATTATTACAGATATCAAGATGCCATATATGAGTGGCATTGAATTAATACGTACGCTTAGCGCAGAACAATTCCCTGGCAAGTTTATTGTGTTAAGCTCCTATGATGATTTCGAATATGTGAAAGAAGCGATGAAATTCGGAGCGGTGGACTATTTCCTGAAGCTGGGACTCCAGCCGGATCAACTAAGGGAAATTTTACGGAAAGTGAAAGGAAGTATGGATGAGGAACGTTCGGAGAAGGAGGACGATCACACTGAAAGCTTTAAACCACAAAATAGGGATCGTCACGTGCTGAAAGAAAAGCTGTTAAGAGATTTGATTTTCGGCTGGATTCAGAAAAAGGAAGAGGTCGAAAGCAGGCTGCGCTATTTGGATATTTCGTTTCCGGAGGCGCATATGTTATGTTTGGTCGTTCAGGTCGATAGCTTGGAAGTCTACGATAAATACGATCATACTGATTTGCACATTATTGAATATGCCTATCTGAATATTGTCGAGGAAATCGTCTCGGGGTATCAATGGGGGTATGCTGTGGCAACGCAGCCCAAAGAAATTGCGATTGTATTTTCATTTGAAAATAGGGCAGATGCCTATGTGCAAGAAGTGATATCCCATGTAACAAACGCGATCAAGGGTGCGCTGAAAAAGTATTTGAATTGCTCAGTTTCAATCGGGGTAAGTGGAGTGCACGCGAGCTATGCCGCGATCAAGCTCGCCTACAAGCAAGCGTTGGAGGCTGTCAACAATCGGTTTCGTTTTCCCAGAGGAAGTACGATTCGCTTCGAACAAATGGCCGGAAGTGATCACGACAATGAGCGAATCGATTTCTCGATGGAGATGAAAGCGTTGACAGAGGCGGTGGATCTGACCCACACCGAACAGTTCCAACAGGCAATCAATCAGATGATCGATAAAATCAAGCGTGCACCCTATTTAACAAAAGCGTATTTACAGGGGGCCTGTTCTTCGTTTATTTTCATCATGAATATGCATGCGAACAAGTACCATATTTCTGATCAGGAGCTATGGAACGGTGACCCCTATAAGCAAATAAGCCGATTGGATGTTGCCGACGATTTTGTGCAGTGGTTTAAAACGAGTGAGGAGCTTATCGTTCGATCCTTGGACGGAAGCAAGGCGCATATCAAAATGATCGTCCAAGCGAAGCAATTCATTCATAAGTATTATGATCAGGATTTGTCGCTTGAAGTTGTTGCGGAACACTTGAATATCTCGGCAAACTATTTGAGCAATTTATTTAAAAAGGACACGGGTGAAAAGTTTATTGATTTTGTTACAAATGTACGAATTCACAAAGCAAAGGAATTATTGATGACGGGGAATTACAAAGTGTATGAGGTCGGGGTCATGGTAGGATTTCAGAACGAGCATTACTTCAGTCGCGTCTTTAAAAAGATAACCGGCATTTCGCCGACCCAATATCGGATTTAAGAAATAAGTATTTTTGTGCTTTGTATCATTAGATAAGATATGAAGATGAAACCGGGGCTTCGAAGCGGCCACTTCATAAATGAATAGTTGTTGGAAAGCCAATTAAATATGGAAGTCTAAGCGGGATTTATGCATGTATTTGCTTCTCCATTCCTTGTAGCATGAAAGCGTAGGGAAATAATTAATGGAGGGTGAAACATGAAAAAGGTTTGGGGTTCCTTTTTGTCCATGTTATTGATTGTGGTGCTGCTGGGAATAGCTGCGGGATGTAGTACAAAGGCCAATACTGACCAACCGGCCGAGTTAAGCGCAAGCGCAGGAACAAAGCAGGAATCAACCCAATCGCCAGTGGCTTCTGCCGCCAGCGAACCGGTAACGCTGAAAATTTTTACTGATGCAAAGCTGGCGCAATCGGAAAGCTATTTGAAGCTGCTTGAGGATTTCAAAGCGGAAACAGGCATAGGAATCGAAATGAATATCGTTCCAGGAGACGGTGTAGAAATCTACAAGAAGATCGATGTAGAGTTGACCACAGGAAACGATACAGACTTGATCTATTTATCAAATCCGTTGTATTCGGCGAAGTATGCAACGAACGGATGGCTGCTTCCGATGGACGATCTGTTTAGTGAAAAAGGATATGATGCTGAAAAGGTATTCGGCAAATATCTGGAGAAGTTCGATGGGAAGACGTACATGCTGCCGAACAGCGCAGGGGTCTGGGCGGTCTATTACAACAAAAAAATATTTGACGATGCTGGGGTTCCTTATCCAAGCGGTGCGTGGACATGGGATCAATACATCGAAACAGCGAAAAAGTTAAACAACCCAAGCAAGGGAATCTACGGATCGTACATGCTCGATTATGATACGTACATGTTTATTCTGGCTCGTCAGAAGGAAGTCAGCGGCTATAAGGCAGACGGAACTTCCAATTATGACGATCCCGCATTTAAATCAAGCTTGCAGTTTTTTAACGATCTGGGCAATGTGCATAAGATCCAACCGAATTGGCAGGAGTTCAAGACGAAGAAGCTTGCTTGGGACGGATTCATGTCTGGCAACTACGGGATGCATTTCATCGGTTCTTGGTACACAGGAATGTTTGAAGATAAAGTTGCTTATCCTCGCGATTGGAAGTTCGGGATTACCCAGATTCCGGTACCGGCAGATGGGGGCAACAACAATTTTGGCTCAGTTTCGAGCATTGGCATAAGCAAGAACTCGAAGCATCCGAAGGAAGCTTTCGAATATGCCAGGTTCTATGCTGAAAATTCTTATAAATACAATGGCAACTTCCCGGCAAGAGTCGATCTGAAAGATGCTGAAGTGAATGAGATGTTCAAAGGAACGGTAGAGAAATTGGCAGGAGAAATTACGGTTGCCGATTTGCAGAAAGCATTGATCGACAACAATTTGGGCTACACGGATGAAAAATTGATTGGCCCCGCTTCAACAGATTACAGCAATATTATTTTGCAGGAGGCTGAAATGTACTTGGTCGGTCAAACTTCGCTGGACGACGCAGTGAAATCAATCAAAACAAGGGTAGACAAGGCGATCCAGGATGAAGCGAACGCCAAGTAATGGTTGACTGGTCAGAATGACACGAGGAAATCCTCGTGTCATCTGCCTTCATGCTGCAATTCCAGATATAATGAGAGGAGTTCTGCGAGGATGAAACGAAAGGGCAGGCAAGCCGGTGTTTGGTTGCTCATGATTTTCCTGGTACTTGAGCAATTCATCGGCTTGGGTTCAGTACATGGTGCGGAAGTTCGGTCCTACCCGGATATAGCGGGCCACTGGGCAAAGAATACAGTGACCGAATGGGTGAACAAAGGGCTGATTGCCGGTTATCCGGACGGCACGTTCAAGCCGGATCATTCCATTACAAGAGGCGAGTTTATGGCGCTTGTGAATCGTTCCTTCGGTTTTACCGAACAAACGGCTATCGATTTCAAAGATTTGAAAACCGGGGATTGGTCGTACCAGGAGGTTGCCAGAGCCGTTCAAGCCGGATACGTTGCGGGTTACGCGGACGGTACGATTCGCACGTCAACGCCGATTCCCAGACACGAAGCCGCCGCAATTATTTATAGACTGCTGAAGCTGGACGACGTTTCGCCGGAAGCGGCGATTCAATTCCAGGATGCCGGCGATATCCCGGCGTGGAGCCAGCCGGCGGTCGATGCAGTTGCTGCAAAGAAAATCATGGTGGGATACGGAACGGGTTTCTTTAAGCCGACAGCATCGATCACGCGTGCCGAAGCCGTTGTCATGCTTGATCGAGCGCTTGCTTCTTATAGACCTGCTATGACTTACAGTCAGCCAGGAATCTATGGTCCCGAAGACAATGTTCAAAGCGTCGCTGGGGATGTCATTGTCAGCTCACCAGGTGTCACGTTGCGAAATATGAACATTGCCGGGAATCTGATATTGGCCGAAGGCATCGGAGAAGGCGATGCAACCTTGCGCAATGTAACGGTGCAAGCAACGACAACAGTGCGAGGGGGAGGCTCCAATAGTATTCATATTGTAGACTCTGTCATCGCATCATTGATTATTGATAAAACAACGGGCGCGATCCGCATCGTTGTGGAAGGCTCATCCAGCGTACAATCAACAGAACTCCGCACAGGAGCGATCCTGGAGGAATTCAAGTTGTCCGGATTGGGCTTCACCGATATAGTGCTGACAGAATCGCTGCCTGCAGAATCGCTCGTCCAGCTTCTCGGGGACTTCAACAACGTGGACATTCATTGCATCCAGGTTAACATCGACTCTGTGCGAGGAACCGTTCTAACGATGTCCCTTAATGAAGGCAGCGAGGATGTAACATTAAACATCGACGGTACAGCAAAAATAGGACAGCTTATTCTGAATGCAATCATCAAGGTTATCGGCAAGGGCACGATTGACAGCGTTATCATGGGTGATAGCGCTAAAAATTCCACTTTTGAAACGCAGCCAAAGACAATCGAGGCAGCGCCGGGAACAAACCCGGATGCAAATCCGGATTCTAACCAGGGCACAGATCCGGGCACAGATCCAGGCACAGATCCGGGCACAGATCCAGATCCGAATCCAGGTGACGACCAACCGGCGATCGTGGAGACGGGTACGATTAGCGGCGAGGTGCTTCGGGTTGACCAGAAACCAATCCATAGCGCGACTGTCACTTTGACAAAGGGGCAATATACTGCCTCCGTCATTACGGACGGACAGGGCCGTTTCTCGTTTGCGTCTGTTCCGGTCGGAACGGATTACAAAATCGAAGCCAGGATGGCGGGCTATAATGCTGCAATATTGGCTGAAATTGAAGTCTTGCAAGATACTGAAACCGTTGCCTCCTCCATGACGATGAGCACACTTTCGCAGAGCCTTGACTTTACCTGGACATTGGGCAATGATGTGAATTTGGTGACTTCGGAGCTACCTTATTGGTTTTTTGTCGATGGCGATGCGGGTATGGCAAAGGATGGCGAAAATTTATGGTTCCTATACGGCAATGCGGAGGCATGGCATGTAGCCAAAGGGACCACATTGGATGATCTTTCTTGGCAATATACAGGAACGCTGGACTCATCCTTTGATAAACCGAACGGCGACGACCATTACTGGTTTGGAAGCTTGTGGATCGACCCCGAGACGAAAAAGTGGTACACGACTGTGCATGTGGAATACAATTATGACACGGAATCGGCGGCTGGCGGCTGGATGAGAAGACTTGGTCTGGCAACTTCCGCAGATCAAGGGCGGAATTGGCATTATGAGGGCGACATTGTTACAAGCTACAATTACGGAAAGGACAGAGACGACTTTGCAGGGAACTACTACGATTTCGGTGTTGGAGATCAGAAGCTGTTTGTCGATACCGAAGGCGGTTATTTTTATCTGTATTATATGACGGCATGGGTGGAGAAGGAGAAATATAAAAGAGAACAGGCGATTTCCGTTGCCAGGGCTCCGATCAGCGGGAGGCTGGCCCCGGGAACCTGGAGCAAATGGTATAACGGTGCGTGGAGTGAGCCGGGGCTGAAGGGACTGCAGACTCCGGTGTTCATGAATACGGATAGCGCGGTTGTTTTCTATAGTACGTATTTGGATAAATTCGTGTCGATCGGCAATCAAATGGAAGGCGACTTTATTTCGGTAGCGACTGACATGGATAGTCAGAATTGGACAGTGCCGGTTAAATTCAGCGAAGGTTTAAGACTTTCGTGGTATAACATGCCTGTGGATCCCTCAACTTGGGATCGGAATAAAGTCGGACAAACGTTCAGAATGTACTCTCAACCGGAAGTAAGAAAGTATATGGACGTGACATTCGGGGAAGGTACAACCGACCTTCAAGCATGGCCTGCGATGTATCCCAAGGAGAAGGTGCCAAACTTCACTGAAGGTTATGACTACCCGGTCGACAGTGATATTCAGGAATTTACTGCCGGCATCGGGGAATGGGCGGAAGTATCGGGGGATGGAACCTGGAATATCGGCCAGGGGCGCCTGTTGGGAGCGGCCAATGGCACAGGAAGCACTTTGATCGTGGATCATCAATCGCCGACTTCGGCGGATGGCTATTATTCCTTTGTCGTCGGCCCGGAGCTCGGTCAGAAGTTCGCGGCTGTCTTCCGCTACGCTTCCACAGACGATTATGCTGCAGTCAACTATGATAACGGCATGTTTACGTGGTCGAACGGTACAGATTCTGCAACCGATATGTTTGAGATGGCTCCTTTCGGCGCCAACAGCACACACCGAATTGAAATTGAATTTTCAGGTGAGTCGCTGTTGGTGAAGGTGGATGGATTTGTGAAGTTTGACGGGAAAGCGCAAGGGATCACGACCGATTCGGGCAAGATCGGATTCAAGTTATGGAATCAGGCGCAGACCGGGTTCGATCATGTCGCCTATTCCAGCCAGACATCGGATCGGAAGGTCAAGTATGTTGAAATTCGCAAGTCCAGCAGCGGTGAAATCATCACGAATTGGTCGATGACGAAAGGGAGCACCGATCAGTTGAAGGCTGTCGTATATCCCTATGATGCAGCGGATATCCAAGTCGTCTGGAGTTCCGATTCTCCGGATATCGTCTCTGTCGATCAGCATGGAATGCTGACTGCCAAAGCCGGAGGAACGGCAACGATTACAGCCAGTTCACTGGACGGCAACTACACGACCAGCATTGAGGTAACGGCAACCAGCTATGTGGAGAAATACAAGGTCGATTACTATGCCGATGCCAACAATATTGCCCGGGTTAAAGGGACGAACGGCTTCGTATCCGTGGATGATGACGGCCGGTTAAAAGTGAATAACAACAACGAGCCGGCGATCAATGTGTTTGTAGATCAAGCCTCACCTGATATCGAGAATGGCAGATTGAGCTTCAATATTACGCCGACCAAGGCGGAGCCGTGGCCTTCCTTACGGCATGGTATCGTGTTTCGCTATCAGTCTCCCAGTTCGTTGGCTGCGATTTACTTCGATGGATCATGGAACAGCATGACGTTCTCCAATGGCGAAAGTAATGTTAATTTGGGCGGGTTTATATTTGACCCAAACCAAACCTACAGGATTGAGATTGGTTTCGAAGGCAAAAATCTTACAGTTGCCATTGACGGCAAGGAAGTTTACGGCGGAACAGTCGATATCATGCCTGTGCAGACCGGCAAGATCGGATTCTTCGGGTGGAGTACGGGCATCAACTATTACGATCACATTTCCTATATGGAAAAGGAAGAGATGTCTCCGGATGCGCTGGACTTCACGTGGTCGCTTGGAAGTGATGTTGATCTGACAACACCGGAGCAGCCTTACTGGCTGGTTACCGATGCCGATCCCGGTATCGTTAAGTTGGATGATCAACTATGGTTCCTGCATGGCAACGCTGAGGCTTGGCATATTGCCAGCGGGACCAATATGGATGATTTAACGGATCAATATGTGAGCGTATTCGACGAATCGTTCGATCGCCCGTACGGTGATGATAGCTATTGGTCTGCGGGGCTCTGGGTGGATCCGGAGACTGGCAAATGGTATACGACCGTGCATATCGAGTATAACTACAAAGAGCCTTGGCCTACCGGGGGATGGATCCGCAGAATTGGTTTGGCGACTTCAATTGACCAAGGGCGCAATTGGCATTATGAAGGGGATATCATTACCACCTACATTCAGGACCGCGAGGTGCCGGGTAATGCCGGCGATGGCGGCGCGGGCGATCAGAAACTGTATGTGGATACGGAAAATGGGTATTTTTATCTGTACTACCATCGTGGTTGGGGTAATAGTATAAGGGTTGCCAGAGCGCCGATCGCGGGCAAAATGATGCCGGGCACTTGGACCAAGTGGTTCAACGGGTCTTGGGTCGAGCCAGGCCTGCGCGGCCATGATAGCGAAGTGTTCAACGGAGCGTTCGGGGCAACGGTCTTCTACAACACCTTCATTGGCAAATATGTTGCCATTGCCTACAGTACGAACGGCACAGGCAGTATTATTTCCACAGCGACCGATTTGAACTTGCAGGATTGGACAGAGCCGGTCAAGTTTTCCGATTATTCCCGGATATCCTGGTATAACTGGGTCATTGATCCGATCACGTTGGATCGGTATACGATCGGATCAAACTTCAGGCTCTATTCCCAGCCAGAATCAAGGAAGTATATGGATGTTCAGCTGGCAGAGGGAACAACCAGCCGCGGCAGCTATCCGATCCGGTACCCTTCCGAAAGAGTGCTTGACTATACGGAAGGATATGGTTGGCCGCTTGGAAGCTCAATTTGGGATTTCAATAAAGAAACAAGCAATTGGGAGAGCATGGACGACAAGGGTGCTTGGGGAGCGGCCAACTACAAGTGGAGCGGCACTGCGCAAGCTGCCGACCCGACTTTTTCCTGGCCCGTGGACAGCCCTGCACTTTCCGATGGGTACTATTCATTTCTTGTCACGCCAGGCGACGCACAGAAATTCGCTGCTGTATTCCGCTATGCTTCGTCGTCCAGTTATGCAGCAATCAGCTATAATAACGGAACGTTCTCTTGGATGAACGGAGAGGGACAAAGCGGCGAAATATTCGCGCAACAGCTTGTATCCGGCACGGAGTATCGCATCGACATTGATTTCTCGGGTACGGAGGTCCGGGTGAAAGTGGACGGATGGGTCAAATTTGACGATCCGATCCCAAGTCTGCCTTTGACTTCCGGCAAGCTGGGCTTTATGTTGTGGGATCAAGCGCAGGCCTCTTTCGATAATGTTGCGGTCTCTAGCGAAGTGGCTAATAAAGCAGTGAACGATATTTTAATCAGGGATATGTCTACGCTAAGTATTGTGAATGAATCGACGGTATTCATAGAAGTAGGGGAGAGCAAACAATTTGAAGCGCGTGTAATTCCCTATGATGCGACAGATGTTATTAAGGGAAGAATCAGTTGGAGTACGAGCAATCCGAATGTGGCGATCGTGTCCGACCAAGGTGAGGTGCAGGCAATCGGCGCGGGTACGGCAGTCATATCCGTCAGTTCGGATTTTGAAGCCCATACGTCCATCGTGAATGTCATCGTATTCAGTTACGAGGAAGTCTACCGCAAAGATACATTTGCCGACATTGGCGGGTTCACGCGTGTTGTTGGCACGCAAGGAATGCTAAATGTTGTGGACGGCAAGCTGCAAATAAACAATAACAACGAGTCGGCTGTCAGTCTGTTTGTGGACGGGACATCGCCAATGGTAGCGGATGGGAAATTGAGTTATACTGTGACGCCTACTTTGGCTGATCCCTGGCCTGCTTTGCGGCATGGCGCCGTGTTCAGGTATGCGTCCCCGACATCCTATGCCGCGGTCTATTTCGATGGAGGATGGAACAGTCTGACCTTCATGAACGGTAAAGATGGCAGCACCGTACTGATTCCCAACAATGTGGTGTTCGAGCCCGGTCAGTCCTATCGAATCGAGATGAGCTTCGAAGGGAAGCGGCTTATCGTGAAAGTGGACGACGTGGAGATCTATAACGGAATTATCAATAATATGCCGATCGAAGCGGGAAAAATCGGGTTTTTCGGCTGGGGTTCGGGCATTAATTACGTGCATCAAATAACCTACCAAGGATCTGCTGCCGAAGTCGAGTATGTTGAAAAGTACAGCAACACGTTTGACGGCGGGATCGGAGGGTTTGAGCGTGTAGTTGGGGAAACAGGCGTCATCGTTGCAGAAAATGGCCAATTGCAGACGGACGCCAATGATCCAAGCGGAATGCCCAATCTATTCGTGGATCAATCCGCCCCGGATATTGAGAATGGGAAATTAATCTATGAGGTAACACCTACGTTGGCGGAACCTTGGCCGTTAGTGCGCCATGGGGTGTTGCTGAGATATACTTCCCCGACCTCCTACTTGATGTTGCAATTCGACGTGAATTATAATGCTGTGTTCTGGAAGAACGGAACGGGGGAGGGGGTTCTTGCCGGCGATACCGAATTTGAGCCTGGTAAGACCTATCTGATAGAAATTACGTTTACGGACAATACGCTTATTCTGAATGTAAACGGTGTTGAAAAGTTCAACGGGATTTTGGAGAGCATGCCGTCAGAAGCCGGTAAATTCGGGTTTTTATCCTGGGGCTCCGGTATAAACTTTTATGACAATATACGCTTTCTCGAGAAAAAAGCACCTGCTGCCGAAGTCGAGTATGTTGAAAAGCACAGCAACACGTTTGACAACGGGATCGGAGGGTTTGAGCGTGTAGTTGGGGAAACAGGCGTCATCGTTGCAGAAAATGGCCAATTGAAGACGGACGCCAATGATCCGGGCGGATCGCCCAATGTATTCGTGGATCAATCCGCCCCGGATATTGAGAATGGGAAATTAATCTATGAGGTGACACCAACGTTGGCGGAACCTTGGCCGTTAGTGCGCCATGGGGTGTTGCTGAGATATACTTCCCCGACCTCCTATTTGATGTTGCAATTCGACGTGAATTATAATGCTGCGTTCTGGAAGAACGGAACGGGGGAGGGGGCTCTTGCCGGCGATATCGAATTTGAACCTGGTGAGACCTATCTAATAGAAATTACGTTTACGGACAATACGCTTATTCTGAACGTAAACGGTGTCGAAAAGTTTAACGGGATTTTGGAGAGCATGCCGTCAGAAGCCGGTAAATTCGGGTTTTTATCCTGGGGCTCCGGTATCAACTTTTATGACAATATACGCTTTCTCGAGAAAAATGATTAATTAAGAAGTCTGGGAGTTTGCCAGATGGAGGAGAAAAGACATGGGCGCATGAATGGCCGATGTCTCTTCTTCTGTTCAGGGGCCCACTGGTTTCCGTAAATAATGCAGGCAATCTGTAAAATGTGCACGTGATTAGTCTTCGTACCATTCACGGTCGCGGACGCGGCAAATGTGGGTGAAAAGTGGAAGGAAACAGGTGTATTGTGCATTCTGTTCCTATGGGAATTCGATTAAAGTGAAGATAGCAACAGAGTCTTGATGATGGGTGGTACGGAAATGCCGAAAGAAGTTGTTAGGCGGTTCAGAAGCTTTATGGCACGAGAGAATCAAGTAGCCTACCTGTTTATTTTGCCGTTCGTTCTCGGATTTCTCATCTTTAGCATTTTGCCAATGCTATATGTTTTTCTCATCAGTTTTATGGATTACAATACTTTGAAAAGTCTGAGTCATGTCAAGTTTGCAGGGATGGATAACTATATCCGAATGTTTAACGATCCTATTGCCCTCGGCGCTTTTGTCAGGAGCTTCATCTACACGTTGATCTATGTTCCGGGTTTGATCGTGTTTTCATTTTTCATCGCCTTGCTGTTGAACAAGACGTTTCCCATGCGCGGGTTAAGCCGAACGATGATTTTGTCGCCTTATGTGGCGAATGTAATCGCCATTGCGATCGTATGGTCGATTATTCTTGACCCTTACGATGGCCCGGTCAACTCGGCACTCCGTGCAATCGGTATAGATCCGCCATTTTGGCTGGGCGGTGCAAATACTTCGCTAATGACCATAGCCTTCATCAACATTTGGCTTAGCCTGGCGTTTCAAACCATTGTGTTTTTGGCTGCCCTGCAAGGCGTTTCACGCGATCTGTATGAAGCGGCTGATCTGGATGGAGCGAGCAAGTGGAACAAGATGGTCAAAATTACTTTGCCGGTCATCTCGCCAACGACATTTTTTCTTGTTGTTACGAGCATCATCGGTTCCTTCCAAAATTACGCTTCTGTCCGGATGTTGACCAATGGGGGACCGGGTGTTTCTTCGCGGGTGATTTCCCTTAATATTTTTGAGGAAGCCTTTACGTATAATCGCTTCAGTTATGCCTCGGCACAAGCGGTTATCTTATTTCTGATCATATTGGTTGTTACGATTATTCAATGGAAGGGACAGAAAAGATGGGTTCATTACTAGCATTTAAACGCCCGATTTTTGGGTTGGCCATGCTGCTGTTCGGAGTTCTGATGATTACGCCATTTATCTTCATGCTCTCGTTCTCCTTGAAGCCAACTAGCGAAGTATTCATCCATCCACTTCAATTGATCCCGCAAAAACTGTATTTGGTGAACTTCGAGCGGCTGTTTGCACACGAATACTATTTTAATTGGTATCGGAATTCGATTGTGGTTGTTTTTCTGACGATCTTGTTGCGCTCCTTTTTTGTGACGATGGCCGCATACGCTTTTGCAAGATTGCATTTTAAAGGAAAAAACATCATGTTTCTGCTGCTTATTTCGACCATGATGATTCCGCCGGACACGACGATTGTTGCCAGATTTCTGCTGTATAAATACATGCATTTGGTTAATACACATTGGGTCATTATTTTGCCTGCCATATTCGATGTGTTCTTCATCTTCCTGCTACGGCAATTTTTCACGGGCATACCGAAGGAATTATCCGAGTCGGCGTTAATCGATGGCTGCTCACACTTCAAAATATACTACAGAATCATCCTGCCGCTGGCTGTTCCTGCACTGGTGACAATGGCGCTGTTCACGTTCATCTGGTCTTGGAACGATTTTGTGAATCCGTTTATTTTCATATCGAGCATCCAAAAGCAACTCGTTACTGTCGGTCTTGAGTATTTTCAGAAGGAAGCCGGACGCGATTACGCGATGCAGATGGCAGGAGCCTGCTTCATTGTCATAGCTCCGATTGCGATGTTTGCGCTCTCCCAGCGGTTTTTCATTCAAGGCATTGTGATGACGGGAATTAAGGGATAATCATCGGTATTAATATACAATATTCGATTTACTCAAGCAGCAATTTATTCCCTATCGGCTCAAGCGGTGATCCATCCGGTACTGGCTCGGCGGCATGCGGTAGCGGGAGCGAAAGGCCCGACAGAAGTAGGGATAGCTGCGGAAGCCGCATGCTTCCGAGACATCCTCAAGCGGGAGATCTGTGTGCAGAATTCGCTCGACGGCAATCGTCAGGCGCACTTCCACAACGTATCGGATAATGGACAGTTTGAACGTATTTTTGAACAAATGAGCCGCGGTGGAGATGCTGATCCCATGATGCTTGGCAATCTCCTCAAGCGTCAGCGGCTCTGTCGCGTGCTTCTCGACGTAGTTCTTGATCCGGTATGGCATATACAGATTGGCACGTGCGGTATGGCCGGCATGCTGGCGGATCGATCGTTCCAGTGTCAGGCAGAGCGCTATGAGCAAATGATCGATCAGCTCCGCGTTATCCTCATGCAAGTTCCTCTTCTCCTCGATCAGCCTTCTCCAAAGAAACAGTACCGTATCGTTAATTTCGATATGATGGTATGCGGGAAAGCTGCCGCGTTCCAACCATCGTGTGATCCAATCCCCTTCGCACAACAAGAAATAGTCCGCACTCTCGTTGCCTGGGGCGGCATCAATCATGAGTTCGTAGGATTCCCACGGCTTCGAGAAGATCAAGTCGCCCGGCCCGATTGCGAACGTATGGCCGTTCAGCGCCGCACGACAGCTTCCCTTTACTTGCAGACGCACGATCAGCATGGAGGAGATGCCTTTGTGCGTGCTGATAAAAGGTTTGCGATGAACCGAGTATCCGATCGAATGAAGCTGGATCGCTTCGTGCATGACGGAAATATCCTCCCTATGGCCGATGAGTTCAGTTGGTTCTAACTTAATATTATTTTGCAAGATAAGTCAAGACTCGTCGAATAGGCTATTCTCTCCGCAACCGTTCGGAGAGTATGCTGTAGGCAGATAGTGAAATTAGGAGGGACAGAAAATTGAAGAACAAAATTTCGGTGCAGCTTTACACGTTGCGGGAGCAATGCGCAGCGGATTTTCCGGGGGTGCTGCGCGAATTGGCGCGAATCGGCTACAGCGCCGTTCAATTCGCCGGATTCCATGGATATGACCCGCAACTGTTGAAATCGGTCCTGGCAGAGACGGGGCTTCGCGTGTCCGGCTTGCATTACGGCGCGGACGAATTGTTGAACGAAACGGAGCGTGTGATGGCGGAGGCGGCCTTGTTCGGTACGCCGGACATCGTGTGCGCGGGCGTATGGGGAGAATACCAGAACGAGGAAGGCTATCGAACGATCAAGCGCCGATTCAACGAACTGGCCGGCCGCGTACAGACTGAGGGCTTGCGCATCAGTTACCATAATCACGCTTTCGAATTCGACACGATTGTGGACGACAAGGACGCGCTTTCCTTCCTGATCGAAGCGGCTGCAGACAATGCGATTCTGGCGGAACCGGACGTCTATTGGCTGAAGAAGGGCGGCCGCGATCCTGTTGAATTCCTGAAGCCTTATGTTGGCAGGGTACCGATCTTGCACATGAAGGATATGACGGACGATGAAGAACAGTTCTTCGCGGAAATCGGCACGGGTTCGATCGATTTCGAACCGATCGTTCGTTGGGGTGAAGCTTCCGGCGTTGAATGGTACGTCGTCGAGCAAGACGCATGCAAGTCGGATCCGATGGAGAGCGTGCGGACGAGCTATACGAATCTGGCCAAGCTGATGGACAAGATCGGTCAAGCGTGATCGGCCGGGCTGCGAGAAGAGAAGGAGACAAGCTTCCATGAACAAGTTGAAAGTCGGTATTATCGGAACAGGCAACATCAGCGGAATTTACCTCAAAAACGGCAAGCGGTTCGAATCTATGGAAATCGTGGCGTGCGCGGATCTCGATGCGGAGCGCGCCGCTGCCAAAGCCGCAGAACACGGCATTCGCGGATGCACGGTGGAGGAATTGCTCGCAGACCCGGGCATTCAGATGGTCATTAACCTGACCGTTCCGCAAGCGCATGCCGCAGTGGCGCTGCAGGCGCTGGAAGCGGGCAAGCACGTGTATTCGGAGAAGCCGTTCTCCGCCACGCGCGAAGAGGGGCTGCAAGTGCTTGAGGTTGCGCGGAGCCGGGGCCTGCGCGTAGGCTGCGCGCCGGATACGTTCCTCGGAGGCGGTCTCCAGTCGTGCATCAAGCTGGTGGAGGACGGTTGGATCGGAACGCCGATCGGCGCGACAGCGTTCATGGTAGGCGGGGGACCGGAAGGCTGGCATCCGAACCCGGACTTCTTCTATCAGCCCGGCGGCGGGCCACTGTTCGACATGGGGCCATACTACCTGACGGCGCTTGTCGCGCTGCTCGGCCCGATCGCCCGGGTGACGGGCTCTGCCAAGATCTCGTTCCCCGAACGGATCGCCACAAGCAAAGAACTGTTCGGAAAGAAGATTCCAGTCACGACACCGACTCACATTGCGAGCGTGCTCGACTTCGTATCCGGTCCCGTCGCCACGCTGCTGACGAGCTTTGACGTGAAGGGAGGTTCCGTGCTCCCTCGAATCGAATTGTATGGAAGCGAAGGTACACTGGAGCTGCCGGACCCCAATACGTTCGGCGGTCCTGTACGCATCCGGCGCGCGGGCGCCGATTCGTGGTCCGACATCCCGCTCACGCACGGCAAATCCGAGAATGCGCGCGGAGTCGGGGCTGCGGACATGGCGGCGGCGATCCTGTCCGGACGCAGCCATCGCGCGAATGGCGAGATGGCGTATCATGTGCTTGAAGCGATGTTCGGCATCTTGGACGCTTCCGGGCAAGGCGCTCATTACCAGATGCAGAGCACTTGCCGGCGCCCGGAGTCGTTCCCGCTCGGACTTGCGGATCATAGTTTGGGATAAATTTTACAAAGAGCTCGATTGCTGGTAAACTAATTTCACAGTAAATTAAATCCATGTCGCGAAGCACGCGCATACCTCGATATCCCGCCATACGGCGAGATGCGAGGCAGCGCGTGTTTTTTTGTGTCATCGGAGCCTGCTTGAGGCAGGGCATTATGTTATAATGGGGAGGACAAATTGCCGCTCGATGCTCCCATCACAGCCAAGTTCGCTTGAGCATCCGCAGGTAGGGCAATAAAGTATTCGTGAACGCTTCAGTGCCATCCCCGAGCGATTCGAGAAGCTTGCGGACACTTTCCGTTGTTTCTCCGACGTAAGGGGCCTGCCATCTTCGGATGTTCCGGTTCCAGAACAGTCGGGAGGCGGTCGATCGGAACGCTTGAGACATCTCGTCGTTAGGGTTAAGCGCAATCAGGTCATCCAGCAAACGGAATTCAAAATCCGTCAAGGTATTCGGGACTTCCGGCGGTTTTTCCATGAGTGCGCGGAATTGTTCCTGCTTGGCGGCTGCAGCTTCGAGAAGCTTCTCGCGATCGGCAATCCAGGTGACACTGTAAGAGAACAACGCGGATGCGCCGATTATGTCAAGCAAGTTTCCGACCCGCTCGGAGGACGAGTCCAATATAAGGACGCCGTGTTTCGAGACGATGCGCACATACCCTTCCAACTCCAGCCTCTGCAGTGCGGCGCGGACCGGTGTCCGGCTCATGTCCAGCATCCGGCCGAGCTCGCCTTCGGAAGTCGCCGTGCCCTTCGGGATTTGTCCGCTTTCGATCGCGGCCCGTATTTTATCGTACGCCAGGTGGCGCAAAGACCGATCTCCCATTGGCTCCCTACCCTTTCGTCTGCTTGATCAAGTATGATAATGATAACATACGCCGGATTGAAAGGGAGATATCGTCCGATGACATTGCCGGGCCCTACGATGAGAGAGACGGCTTTTCAAACCATCAAACAAGGGATCGTAAACGGCGTCTGGGCAGGAGGGACGTTTCTATCCGAGAAGAAGCTCAGCGAACAGCTGCAAATGAGCAAAACCCCGATCCGTTCCGCGTTGGATCGGCTGGAAGTGGTAGGCTTGATCAAGCTGGTTCCGAACCAGGGGTTCGTCGTCCAGGAAATATCCATGAAGAAGATCATGGAAATCTACGAGCTGCGCCTTTCGTTGGAAACGTTCGCCGCGAACCATTTGACCGGTAAAATGGGGCCGGATTTCTTCGAACGGCTGGACGCCATTTTGGCGGAACAGGCTGCGGCGGCGGAGCGGGAAGACATCGTGCGATACGTGGAATTGGACCGTCAATTTCACGAAAGCATCATCCTCGGAATGGACAATGAGGAGTATGCCGAAGCGATGGCAAGGATCCAGGACAAATTCATCATGGCGGTTCGCACGACGTTCTATCGAAACAAAGCCAGATTATGGGGGAGCTTGGACGAACACCGGCGAATCCGTTCGGCTCTGGCCGAGTCGGACCCGGCGAAAACCGTCAACCTGGTAGCGCATCATATTCAATTCGTGGAGCAAATCATGCTCTGATGTATACAAGTGTGACATCTTGAGAATCCCGCTTGAACCGTGCTACGTTTATTTCATCGAAGAGATGGAGGGAACGCGGCATGAAGATTACGGGAATACGCACGTATATCGTCGGAAACCCCTGGAAGAACTGGCTGTTCGTTCAGGTGGATACGGATGAAGGCTTGACCGGTCTGGGGGAAGGTACACTGAACGGGTTTGCCAAGACGGTCGAGGCCGCCATTCACGAACTGAAGCATCTGGTGGTCGGCATGGACCCGTTTGACGTGGAAACGATCGGGCTTAAGCTGATCCGCGACGTCTATTCCGACGGCGGCCAAATTCAGGGCTCCGCGCTGGCGGCCATCGAAACGGCGTGCTGGGACATCATGGGCAAGGCCGTCGGTCAACCGATCTACAAGCTGCTTGGCGGTCAATGCCACGATAAGCTGCGATGTTACGCGAACGGCTGGTACCGCGGGGGAGCGGACGAAGACAGCTTCCATCAACAAGCCCGGGAAGTCGTCGACAAAGGCTATACGGCGCTGAAGTTCGATCCTTTCGGCGCTGCTTGGCGCACGGTGGAAAGAGCCGACTTCGCGAAGGCCGTCCGCAACATTGCTGCCGTAAGAGACGCAGTCGGGCCGGATGTTGATATTTTGATCGAAGGCCATAACCGGTTCAGCGTGCATACGGCTTTGCAGTTCGCGGAAGCAATGGCGCCCTGCAACCCTACCTGGTTCGAAGCGCCGGTCCCGCCTTACCGCGTTTCGTCGGTCGTGGAGGTGGCGAAGCGCAGTCCGGTGCCGATCGCTTGCGGGGAAGATTACTATAACCGGGAACAGTTCGCGGAATTGCTCAAGCACGATGCTGTCCACATTATCCAATTGGAGCCGCAGTTTCTGGGTCTCAGTGCGTCAAAGCAAATTTGCGGCATGGTCCATGCGCATAACGGCGTAACGGCTCCGCACAGCGCGCAAGGTCCGATCTGTTCCATCGTTTGCTCTCATTTGAACATGGCGACTCCGAATTTCTTTCTGCATGAAATATTCGATGATTTCAACCATTCGTGGGCGCAGGACATTTTCACGCCGCCATTCCGGGTCGTGGACGGGTACTTGCAGCCGCCGGAGCGTCCGGGCCTCGGGGTGGAATTCAACCTGGAGGAAGCCGCGAAGTATCCGTACGAGCCGGGCCATTGGCTTCCGCTGTTCAGGCAAGGCTGGGAGAAACGGGAGAAGGTGGAATAGGTCATGCAGACGCAAATGCAGGCATTGGTATACGAAGGTCCTCGCAGCATGAACATGAGAGAGTTCCCGATTCCGGAGCCGCTGCCGGACGAAGTGCTGATCCGCGTGGAACGGGCCGGCATCTGCGGGTCCGAGCTGGGCGGCTACCTGGGACATAACTCTTTGAGAAAGCCTCCGCTTGTGATGGGTCATGAATTTTCGGGCGTCATCGAACGGCTGGGAGCAGGTGTGGACGCGGGCGAATGTCAAGTCGGCGACCGGGTGACCGCGAATCCGCTCGTCACTTGCAGAACCTGCCGCTATTGCCGCAGCGGAGAATCCCAACTGTGCCGGTCCAGAAGCTTGCTCGGCGCTCATCGGCCGGGCGCGTTCGCGCAATTCGTCGCTGTGCCTGCCCGCAATGTGTATCGGCTTGCCTCGAGCATCACATTCGAGGAGGGCGCATTGACCGAGCCGTTCGCTTGCGCTGTCCATATCGGCAGACTGCTGCAATTATTGCCGACCGATCGGGTGCTGATATATGGCGCCGGACCGATCGGACTGTTCGCCTTGCAGGCGGCCCAAGTGTACGGCGTTCGGGGGGCGGTAGTCGCGGACTTGAACGAACAGCGCCTTGAAATCGCCAGAGAGCTGGGCGCAACGGCTGTCACCAGCCTGGCGAGCGCAGGGATCGAGCCGGGCTTCGATGCCGTCATCGACGCGGTTGGCGCCGAAGCTACCAGGCAGGCCAGCGTGAACGCGGTCCGGGCGGGAGGCAGAGTCGTCTTTACGGGGCTGCATGAAGCGGACAGCAAGCTCCCTGTGAACGATATGATCCGCAACGAAATTACGGCCAAAGGTGCATTCGCGTATTCTCAGGATGATTTCGAAACGGCGTTGACCTGGATCCGTCAGGGGAGGACCAACCTGCTTCCCTGGTCGGAGACCGCACCGCTTGCAGAGGGCGGCGCGTGCTTCGAGAAGCTGATATCCGGGCCCGGGAAGACAGCCAAAATCTTTTTGAAGCCGCAATGATTCATAAGGCGAGGTGATCGAATTGAGTTGGTCGGATAAAGTCATGACCGGCGCGACGCTCGTGGCCGATGGCGGCATGACCGCGGAGCTGTAGGGAATGTTGATGAAATTATATTAAAGAAGCTTCACCCGGTAAACGATACGCACAGCAAATTGGATCGATGTCGCGAAGCACGCGCAAACCTCAATATCTCGCCGCGCGGAGAGATGTGAGGCAACGCGTGTTTTTTTGTGGCGTTTGTCCGTTTGACCGCCGGAACGACTTGGTGCTATTGTGTATGGTAATAAGACATCGACAGGCTCCATTGCAGGACATTAGTAGCCAGTGGGGGGAGGACAGATCATGTACAAAATGCTTATCGTAGATGATAATCCGCTTGATCGCCAAGGAATATCCGGGCTGTTGCCTTGGAAATCGCTTAGTTGTGAAATTGTTGGTTTGCATACGAATGGATTGGATGCGCTTTCAGCCATAGAGGACGCCCAACCCGATATTTTGCTGACCGATGTCCAAATGCCGTTGATGGACGGCATCGAGCTTGGGCATTGCGTAAAGAAGAAGTATCCTGCAGTACAGTTGATTTTCATGAGCAACTATAATGATTTTACCTTCGCCAAAGAAGCCTTGCAGCTTGAAGCGACCGATTACGTGCTTAAACCGATCCGCAAGGCGGAATTGCAAGAGGCGGTTACGAAGGTGACGAACAAGCTTGCTCGCGAGCGAACAATGCGCCAAGAGAGAGAGGCGTTGCTGCAACAATACCGCGGCAGCATGCCTGAGTCGGAGCAGGGTGAGGCCGCTTCCTATCATGCGAAACTGACGGAGCAAGTCAAGTCTATCATTGCCGCCAAGTATATGCATCCGATTACGGTTCAGGAAATCGCGGACGACCTCTTCCTCAGCGTCAGCCATGCCAACAACCTGTTCAAAAAACAAACCGGCCAAAAAATTTTCGACTACTTGACAGCTTATCGGATGGAGAAAGCCAAGTTGCTGCTGCGACAATCCGACAAACGGATCTATGAGGTCGTCGAGGAGGTTGGTTACACGAACAAGTCGCATTTCTGCCTCATTTTTAAAAAGCATTTCGGGTTTTCTCCTTCAGACTACAGAAGTCAATTCATAGTGAACGGATGAATGAGCGATGACAAACCGCAAACGGCTGGTCTCCGGGCTGCTCAAGTATTTTAACAGTCTGAACTATCGGCATAAATTGTTTGCGACGCTATTGCTCGTTATTCTTCCTCCGTTGCTGTTATTGTCCGTCATTTATTTGAACACCTATGTTTCGGTCAAGAAGACCGCCATTCTTGAAAATATAAAAGCACAATTCAGGAATGAGGTCGACCTGTTCGATCAAAAGTTCTATTCGAGCATGAAGAAGCTTGATTATGCGACAAACAACTTGCAAATTGTCTATATGCTAAAGCAAGATTACAGCGATAACTTGATCAGTTACATGGACAATATCCAAAATATTTTACCGGTGTTGGATGTGCTTCGTTCGGATGATCCTCAAAGCCAGGTGAACATCTACAGCTTTAACTCTACGGTTTACCGTACCAACGGCATCAAGCTGATCGAAGATTTGCATCCTTCCGTCATGGAAAAGGTATTGAACAATAACACGTCGTATGCGGTTCGAACGCTGCAGTTGTCGCAGGAAACGGGAAACTTGCAGATTCGGGTATACGGGGTCATTATGGATATCAGCAAGCCGCTCGCGATAACGGAAATTTTGTTCCCGGTGCATTCGATATTCAGGCAATTTAATGAGTGGCTCCCGCGAGGAAGCTACATGCTGTATCGGATGAAGAGCGGAGAGACATATGCGATCGGGAGCGACGCCGATCATACTCGCTTGATTTCAGGCGAGTCTGCGGCCGGACCGGCCGAATCGGGCTCCTACTATCGTATCACGTTGCAGTTGAAGTCCGCTCAGGACGATCTGCTGCTCTATGTAGCCAAATCGTCAGTATGGGTGAAGCTGGCTCGAATCATTGTGATTCCGTTCGTTATGTTGATCGGACTGCTGCTTACGATTTTTTTCTCGATCCGTATTGTGAGTTCATTATTGTCCAGACGGCTAACCCGCTTGGTGAGCAATATTCAAGGAGAACTGGATAGTATGGGCTCAGGTCAATTCCTCGATCAGGTGTTGGAGAACGATGAATTCGGCAAGCTGGACCAAGCGTTTCATGAGATGGTCCTGCGTATTGAGCGATACGTCAAGGATTCCGTCCGGGAGGAAGTGGAACGAAAGCTGCTGCAAGCGGAGCTGCTTCAGGTGCACATCAATCCGCATGTGCTTTACAACACGTTGTCTGCGATCAAATGGAAGTACGAAGATGAGAATCTTCACCGGTTGATAGACGACATGGTCGATTTCTACCGCCTGTTCCTGAATAAGGGAGAGACGGAAACCTCCTTGTTCCAGGAGTTTGAATTGATCAACAAGTATGTGAACATGCACAAATTCTCTTATGCGACTGACTTTACGTTCGACATGCAGTTGGACGAGCAGATCGGTCATTTCAAAATTTTGCGGAATTTGTTGCAGCCTATTGTCGAGAACAGTCTTATTCATGGCATTGCCTTGATGTCCGAAGGTGCGAAGGTGTGCGTGACTGCCAAGCGGGACCGTGAGCACATTCGGATCACGATTCAGGATAACGGCGCAGGAATGAGCAGAACGGTCCCGATCGACAACCGCAGGTCCGACGGCAGCGGCTATGCGCTGACGAATATTCAAAGGCGGATCAAGCTGTATTACGGCGATGAATTCGGACTGATGTTGAACAGCGGTCCTGGCTGCGGTACAACAGTCGAAATGCTGCTGCCGGCCGACGGAGCGAGACTGAACGGAAGGAACCGCGAGGAGAAAAAGGCACCGGATGCGGTGTAGAAGGTGCGGCACAAACGCGAAACGAACGATGCGATGTTCAAGATGCGATACGAACGGTGTTCCGACCCGCTTTGCGGCCATGGACATCGTTTTTTTTAGCTGATCAGAAAGTATAACATTGAGGGACAGAGCAGCACCCTTTCTTAACGGGCAGCGGCGATCGGTAGGCAAATAGGCGATGAAGTCATCTATCTTGGCGAGTGGCGGCGGTCGGTCAAGGGAATTAGGCGATGTGGTCGCCAAATGGGCGGGGTGCGGCGGTCGGTCAAGGGAATTAGGCGATGTGGTCGCCAAAATGGCGGATGCGGCGGTCGGTCGGGGGAAATTGGCGATGTCGTCGCCAAAATGGCGGATGCGGCGGTCGGTCGAGGGAGATAGGCGATCTCGTCGCCAAATTGGCAAATTCGGCGGTCTGTCGAGCGAGATAGGCGCTGTCGTCGCCAAAATTACGTGCAGCGGCTGTCGGCGGG
>Ga0222429_100511_pt1 | contig 26939 bp, 22 predicted proteins | sample 1B50Ametagenome_FD_182475 | JGI IMG/M metagenome (GOLD analysis project Ga0222429, IMG submission 182475) | Enriched microbial communities from leaf-cutter ant dump, University of Wisconsin, Madison, United States - 1B50A (version 2) | ecosystem: Environmental > Terrestrial > Nest > Insects nest...
GGTGATTGTATTGATCAGCGGTTTTTTGCTGGGGCTGGTACTTACCATTGTAATAGCATTCCTGTATTTTTTCCGTACGGAAAAAACGATGATGCGTACCATGGAACCTGTGCTCAGGGATCCCGTTACTTATGCCAAGGAGTTTGGTATTGGCGGGAAACATTTTCATGAAAAAGGGATGCTGCGGGTTGACTGGTTCTTCAACACCAGGTTTAAGCTGAAGAAACCACGGGATGTGTCGCATTATTCTGAGGAGTTTATTGAGCTGGTGTTCAAGCGCCACCATTTTGCTGCCGTATTTTCCATTATCCTTGCTTTTCTGATCCTTGCTTTTTTAGGCATGCTGATGGACAGACCGCTTTTCATTATTCCGGCTGCATCTGCCATTCTTGTTTTCTTTTCCATATTGATCGCAGGCTCCGGGGCGTTGAATTTCTGGCTGAGAAGCTGGGCTTTCCCGGTGATCATCCTGTTAGGCCTTTTTTTGAATATGCTGTTTGAGAAAGACCTGATCGATCCACGTAATAAGGCTTATGGCATTGACTATGTGTATAAGGAAGGAAGACCGGCGTATAACAGGAGCGCAATACTGGATATGTGCAGCGCGGAAAAAATGGAACAGGATAAAAAGAATATGATTGCTATCCTGGAAAACTGGAAGGCAAAACAAAAGGAAGAAAAGCCTGTATTATACGTGTTGAATGTCAGCGGCGGAGGAACAAGATCTGCAACCTTTACGTTCAATGTGCTGCAGCAACTGGACAGCATTTCCCCGGGGTTTCTCAGCAAAGTGTTTACGATCAATGGCGCTTCGGGCGGTATGCTGGGCGCTACTTACTTCAGGGAGCTGTTTCGTTTGAAGCAGATGGGACAGGATATTAACCTGCAGGATCCGCAGTATTCCGAAAATGTATCAAAAGACCTTCTTAATTCTCTTTTTGCATCATTTGTGACTCGCGATATTTTTGCGCCGGCCCAACAGTTTACCGCCGGTAACTTTACATACACGAAAGACCGCGGGTATGCTTTTGAGGAGCAGTTCAACCGGAATACCGGCAAAATACTGGACTATACCCTGAAAGATATTGCCAAGGATGAGTTTGACGCAAAAGTACCGCTGATGATCTTCAATTCCGTCATTACCCGTGATGGAAGAAAAATGATGATGTGTACCCAACCGATCAGCTTTATGATGCGCAACTGGGATATGAATGCTGATACGGCTTTTTCCGAACCCGATGCTATTGATTTTTCCGCTATGTTTAAACGGCAGCACCCCCTCGATCTCCGGCTGCTCTCTGTATTGCGTATCAATGCTACTTTTCCCTATGTATTGCCAAATGTATGGATGCCGAGCGTGCCGGTAATAGATGTAATGGATGGCGGCATGCGGGATAACTTTGGGCAGGAGTCGACTTTAAGGCTGTTGAATGTGCTGCAGGACTGGATAGCAGCACACACCGGAGGCGTTGTTTTCCTGCAGATACGTGACCGTATTCCCGGTGAATGGAATGATAATTATGTTGATCAGAGCCTGACAGGACTGGTGACCAAGCCGGTTGTCACGCTGCAGAACAACTGGATGAAAATGCAGGATTATTACCAGGAGGAAATGGTTCATTTTTCCGATGCGGGGTACGCATTCCCGTTCAGGAAGATCATATTTTATTACAGCCCCCCACCCAAAGAAAAAGGTGCTGCGTTAAACTTTCATCTCACGCTTCACGAAAAGCTGGATATAAAGGCAGCCCTGAAGCTGGATGCCAATGTGCGTTCATTCCGGCAGCTCACGGAGCTTGAAAAGACAAAATGACCTGGTAACGCAAACGTATATACGAATATTGATGCAAAAAATACGGATGCAATCTGCAGTATAAAAGGGGTACGGCTTGTTCCGCTCTGCGGGAAGGCTAGCTAGTATACGGTGCCGTATAATAAGACTTGTGCCGGCGTCAGAGCCGCTGGAACGGCGAAGAACATAGCAGATCCGAAGTTAGGGAAACTTCGGATAGCGGTTGCAGCTTTAAATATGCTCCGGCGTCAGCTGCACGTGAGGACACGTACAGGGGCAGCGGATGAGGAAAACCGCTTCTTCGACCCGTCATTTCGAAGAAGCAAACGAAGTTTGCAACTGAGAAATCTTTCGAATATGTACGGTATCTTGTTTTGTTGCTAATGGCTGGTGTCTTCACCTGCCATCATGCTTTGCTGCTAACGGGTGCCTTGCAGGATATTTATTCCAGGGAGGGAGAGCTGTTGTAAACAGTGAAGAGCATAGCTGATCTGAAGTTAAGAGTCCACAAATGTCCGAAACACGAAACGGTTTTGGAAACCAGGAATGAAAAGCTGATATAAGTTGTAAAAAGTACGGATGCAATCCGTAGTAATAAAAAGGGCACAAGTCTGGCTGTACACATCGCCCGGCGACAAGACTTGCGCCGGCATCAAAGGAAAGCCGTTGGAAACAGTAAAGAACATAGCTGATCTGAAGCCAGGGAAACTCCGGACGGCGGTTGTTTGCACGGGCGCCAGCCGGTTACCATAAAAAAGAGGTGTAATTTCATATTACACCTCTTTCCTTTATACAAGAATATGACCGGGCTTATTGCCTGACGAATTGTTTCCTGATCAGGTTCAATGCGCCACCTTCCTTAAACCACTGGATCTGCTGATCGTTGTATGTGTGGTTTACCGTGATGGTATCTGCGCTGCCGTCCTTGTGATTCAATACAACAGTAAGCGGTTTGCCGGGGCTGAATGTGGTCAGTCCCAGGATATCGATGCTGTCATCTTCCTGCACTTTATCGTAGTCTTCCTTGTTGGCGAAGGTAAGCGCCAGCATACCCTGCTTCTTAAGGTTTGTTTCGTGGATACGTGCAAAGCTTCTTACGAGGATGGCTCTTACACCCAGGTGACGTGGTTCCATGGCAGCATGCTCGCGGCTGGAACCTTCCCCATAGTTCTCATCTCCTACCACCACACTGCCCACACCGGCTGCCTTATAGGCGCGGGCGGTAGCGGGTACCGGTCCGTATTCTCCCGTCAGTTGATTTTTAACGGTGTCGGTTTTATCGTTGTAAAAGTTGATAGCACCGATCAGCATGTTGTTGCTGATATTATCCAGGTGTCCGCGGAATTTCAGCCAGGGACCTGCCATGGAAATATGGTCGGTGGTGCATTTTCCTTTTGCTTTTATCAGCAGCTTCAGTCCTTTCAGGTCTGTGCCTTCCCATGCGGCAAACGGTGCCAGCAACTGTAACCGTTGAGAGGTCGGGCTCACGATCACTTCTACCTTGCTTCCGTCTTCTGCAGGCGCCTGGTAACCCGGATCGTCTACCGAAAACCCTTTGGGTGGCAGCTCTACGCCGGTAGGTTCATCCAGCATCACTTCTTCGCCGTTCTCATTTTTCAGCTTGTCTTTCAGCGGATTGAAGGTCAGGTCGCCGGCAATAGCAAAAGCCGTAACAATTTCCGGTGAGGCAACAAATGCATGTGTGCTTGCCAGACCGTCATTACGTTTTGCAAAGTTCCGGTTGAAAGAGGTGATAATAGAATTTTTGCGGTTGGGATCGTCAATATGTCTTGCCCATTGACCGATACAGGGGCCACAGGCGTTTGCCAGCACCACACCGCCGATCTGGTCAAATGTCTTCAGGAACCCGTCTTTTTCGATAGTATAACGTACGGTTTCACTGCCGGGTGTGATGGTGAACTCTGCCTTTGTTTTCAGATTCTTATCAATCGCCTGCTGTGCAAGAGAGGCGGAACGGCTGATATCTTCGTAAGAAGAGTTGGTGCAGGATCCGATCAATGCCACTTCCAGCTTTTCGGGCCATTCATTGGCTTTCACGGCTTCAGCAAATTTGCTGATGGGCCATGCAAGATCCGGTGTGAAAGGACCATTCACGTATGGCTCCAGCTCGGTAAGGTTGATCTCGATCAGCTGATCGTAATATTTTTCGGGATTTGCGTACACTTCCGCATCCGGGCGCAGATGCTCCCTGATGCCGTCTGCCAGTGCCGCTACTTCCGCGCGGCCGGTTGCTTTCAGGTAAGCGGCCATTTTTTCATCATATGCGAAGACAGAGCAGGTAGCGCCGATTTCAGCACCCATGTTACAGATGGTGCCTTTACCAGTGGCGCTCAGACTGTCTGCTCCTTCACCAAAATATTCTACTATGGCGCCGGTTCCTCCTTTTACGGTCAGGATGCCGGCTACCTTCAGGATAACATCTTTAGCAGAAACCCAGCCGCTTAATTTTCCGGTCAGCTTTACACCGATCAGCTTCGGCATTTTCAATTCCCATGGTAATCCCGCCATCACGTCTACTGCATCTGCACCACCCACGCCGATCGCTACCATGCCCAAACCACCGGCATTAGGCGTATGTGAGTCCGTACCGATCATCATACCGCCGGGGAAGGCGTAGTTTTCTAGCACTACCTGGTGAATGATGCCGGCGCCGGCTTTCCAGAAACCGATGCCGTATTTATTGGAAATGGAAGCCAGGAAATCGTATACTTCTCTATTTACATCTATGGCGGTGGCAAGATCTTCCGCTGCCCCCACCTTTGCCTGTATCAGGTGGTCGCAATGTACGGTAGAGGGGACTGCAACCTTTGTTCTGCCCGCAGTCATAAATTGAAGCAGCGCCATTTGTGCGGTGGCATCCTGCATAGCTACACGGTCGGGTGCAAAATCCACATAATCCTTACCTCTTTCATATGGCCGGGTGGAAGGCTCAAACAGGTGAGCGTATAAGATTTTTTCTGCCAGAGTAAGTGGTGTACCGGTCAACTTACGTGCAGCCTCAACTTTTGCAGGCATTTCAGCGTAAGTTTTTTTGATGAGGTCGAGATCGAATACCATAGTATTATTTAATTTTTTAATTTTTGGCTCCAGCCAATAACCCGTGTAGTGGACAGGGAATGTACCCTGACTTATAAAAAGTTATGCAAATTTATCGAAAAATTGCTGTTTTCATAACAAGCGGATGCGAATACCGTTATTAATTTTTTATAATTTTGCGATATGAACCGATTCAAGCACTTTATAGAATGGCAGGTGTTTGGCGTTTGCTCTTATTTAGGCGAAAAAATTGGAATAGCTACTACCACCATTCGTAAATACTTTATCTATACTTCCCTTCTTACCATGGGTTCTCCCATTATTATCTATATGTTCATTGCTTTTTGGGTCAACTTCAAAAACCTTATCTGGAGCCGCAAGAGGAATCCTATAAAAGAGTAGGCGGCTTAAGCACATTTCACGATCTGTAACCTGCCTCCCCGCACCTGGTTTACTTGTTAACCTGCACGCTGCGCCCATATTACCAGCCTTCCTCACAACCCTATTTTTTCCACGGCAAGCTGTGAAGCGATCTGGCTGGCATCCTTTTTATTGAATGCTTTTCCTTCCGCGATCAGTTCTCCGTCCACCATAGCGCCAATGGTAAACAACCGTCTGCCATTCTCGAATCTTTCTTCAAGGGTTTCAAACTCCAGGTTTTTCCCGTTTTTGTTGGCCCAGCCATAAAGTTTGTTTTTGTGGTTTATTTCCAACGACTCCAGGTCGTCCACAAACATATACGGTGTAATGATCCTTTTAAATACCCATTGTTTTGTGACGTTGAACCCCTTATCTATATAGATAGCGCCCACCAGGGCTTCCAGCGTATTGCCAAAGATCTGGCTCACCTTTAAGGACCCGTCGTTCTTATTATAGATGGTTATTTTTTTAAGCCCCATTTTCACCGCAATATCGTTGAGGGTTTGACGGTTTACCATCTTACTTCTCATTTCTGTAAGAAACCCTTCTCCCTTATACGGGTAACGTTTGAACAGGTAATCTGCCACAATGCCTCCGAGTATCGCATCCCCCAGGTATTCCAGCCTTTCGTTGTTTTCTTCCGTACTCTCTTTTACAGAACGATGACTCAGCGCTGTTTTGTAAATAGAAAGCGCTCCCGGCGCATAACCGAGCACATTGCATAATTGCTTGTAAAAGGTTCTGCTGGTTTTATCAATACCCAGGTACTGTATAAAATACCGTACTAAAGCCAAAATGAAGAATTTAGGTTATTTCCGTCATAAAGTTACGCCAACTCGGGAAGAGTGCAACCAACTATACAACGTTCCGAAGCTAGTTATTATTTTCAAGTTTACAAATCCTGCAGCCGCCTCTGCAAAAGTTTAATGCATTTACACAACACATTCATCTTATTTTTGTTTATACAGGAAAATATAAACCATGGATAATTCTTCCATTATTATTCTTGCTATCGTCATCATTGTTTCGGTATTTGGCGCTTATCTGCTGGTATACCGTAAAGATATCAAAGGGCTTAAAAAGGAAGATGATAAGGATGACCAGGATAAGGCGCTGCAGTTGCAGGCCTATGAACGGCTGGTGATCCTTACAGAAAGGATTTCCCTGCGAAACCTGATAGACAGGGTACCTCCTGCGGGTAGTGCGTTGGGATATCAGCACCTGCTGGTAGATACTATCAAGCAGGAGTATGACTATAACCTGTCCCAGCAATTGTATGTTTCTTCTCAAGCCTGGCAGGCAGTAAGCAGCCTGAAAGAGCAGAATATTTTTATATTGCATCAGCTATCCGCCATGTTGCCGGCCGAAGCAACGGGTACAGACCTTGCCAAAAAGACGTTGGAGCTGCTCGAGAGTGATCCCAAAACATCATTACATACTGTAGTTTTGGAAGCTTTAAGGTTTGACGCCGGCAAGCTTTTGAAAAAACAGCATTAAACTATTGGACGCATGAAAAAACTTTTACTGACTGCATTCTTCCTGTCATATTTCTGTTTCGTACTCCACGCACAGAAAGTTGACAGGTACATTAAAGAGAAAAAAGTAAAAAAAATTGAAACGACCTTAGCTGCCGATGATATGCAGGGTCGCGGCGTGTTTACACCGGGTATTGAAAAAGCAGCTGCATTTATAGCAGCTGAATTTAAAAAAGCCAGGCTGCAGCCGATGGAAAACGGAACCTATTTCCAGGAGTTTGAACTCGTGGAGCCAAAGCAGGAAAATGTAAGAGGTATCATCAACGACGAAGTGATAGATACCAAAAATATTGTAACACTTACCACACAGGAAAACCTGTCGTTGAATGAACGGTCTGGTTATAAAACCTGGGTCATAGGACCGGAAGACAATCTTTTCCGCACGGCTTACCCCATTATCCGGTCGTCTGAGAACGCGGTGGTGTGGGTAAACACAGCGCATGCTGCCAATTTTGTCAACCTGCAACGGTTCAAGAGAGAAACGTTCAGAACAGCATCCAGCGTCATTTTTGTGTTGACGGATAAAACACCGGAGCACTACTCGCTGGAAGTAACCCATACGATCATTCCCAAAAAGCTGAAGAACATAGTGGGTATTTTGCCTGGTAAGAGCAAAAAAGACGAGTATGTGATCTTTTCGGGGCATTATGATCACTTAGGCATTGGCGAACCCGATGAAAAAGGAGATTCCATTTTTAACGGTGCCAATGATGATGCAGCAGGTATCACCGCAGTGATCTCCCTGGCAAATTATTTCAGGAAAGTAAAGAATAATGAACGTACTATCATCTTTGCTGCTTTCACTGCCGAAGAAACCGGTGGATATGGCTCCCAGTATTTTTCCGGGCAGTTTGAGCCCGACAAAGTGGTTGCTATGTTCAATATAGAAATGATCGGCACCGACAGCAAATGGGGTAAGAATTCAGCCTATATAACGGGTTACGATAAAAGTGATATGGGACAGATCCTGGAGAAAAACCTGGCGGGTACGAATTTTAAATTCTATCCTGACCCCTACCCCGACCAGCAATTGTTTTACCGCTCTGACAATGCTACACTGGCAATGCTGGGCGTTCCTGCACATACCATTTCCACTTCAAAAATGGATAGTGAGCCTTTTTATCATACCCCAGGCGATGAAGTGCAAACGCTGGACCTGGCAAACATGACCGAAATTATTAAGGCGATCGCATTGAGCTCCAGGACCATTGTTTCCGGGCAGGACACGCCCTCAAGGGTAGATACTACACAGTTGGGAAGATGATGTTTCTAATCCTCCGGGGTTTTATCCTTGGCGGATTAAAAATAAAAAGGCTGCGATAACCATCGGCAGCCTTTTTATTATAGTATAATAATAGTAAGCTATATCAGGCTCTTTTTTTCCTTGTTTTGAGGGCGGCCTCTATGGCAGATGAAAGATTTTGGGGAGTTGCTTTTCCTTCAAATCGTTCTCCGTTGATGAAGATCGCCGGCACTTCTCTTACGCCGGCATCTACAGCCTGTGCCTGGTCATCCCGTACATACCAGCCGAACTTCGAGTTCATCAGGTCGTCCAGGAAGGATTTGGCCGTAACACCTACTTCGCGGGCATATCCTTTCAGGCTGATGGTGCCCAGGTTGCGCTGGTGCTGCAGCAATGTATTATGCATTTCCCAGAACTTGCCTTCCTGGGCTGCACCGATCGCAGCTTCAGCCGCTTTAAAAGAGCGCTGATGTATCTTGGTCATCGGAAAGTGACGGAAATTATATTTGATCTTTCCCTTGTATTTCTCCAGTAACTGGTGCACTACCTGGTTATTTTTGGCTGTTTCAGAACTCTCATAATCACCATACTCCACGATCAGCACTTTTGCTTCAGGGTCTCCAACTATTATTTCTTTGGGGGCAATAATTTTTTCTTCAACTTTTACCTTCATAGTCCTCCTTTTTTTAATATCCACTACCAACCGTCAAAAGCAATGCCATATCTGTCATATTATATTATTTTACAAGTCGTAAAACAGAATGGGTTGAGAATCAATAAATACCCCCATTTTTCGTTAAATGACATATTGTCTATGCGCTGCCGTTATGTTTTGACAAAAAACTGTTAGGTTTGATTTTAAATATATAAAATGTTCAAATATATATAATGTCTAAAGCAACACAGTCGGAAATTAAGTTTTTGGAAGGACCACAATCGCGTTGGGAAGAGTTTATGTTTACGTTAAAAGTAGTGCGGGAATTCGTCCGGGGGTTCCGGGCACTGCATTTTGCCGGTCCCTGTGTAACGGTTTTTGGTTCGGCAAGGTTCAAGGAAGACGATGAATATTATAAGCTGACGCGTCAATTGTCCGGGGAGATCGCCAAGCTCGGCTTTACCATTATGACTGGTGGAGGCCCCGGTATTATGGAAGCAGCCAACCGTGGTGCAAAAGATGTAGGCGGCAAGTCTGTAGGGTGTAATATCATCCTGCCTTTTGAACAATCGGCCAATCCGTACCTGGACAAATGGGTAAATATCAAATACTTTTTTGTCCGCAAAACGTTGCTCGCGAAATATTCCTATGCTTTCGTGGTAATGCCCGGTGGTTTCGGAACGCTGGATGAGTTTTTTGAAGCCCTGACCCTGGTCCAAACGAAGGTGGTGGCATCATTTCCTATTATTCTTTTCTGCAAGGATTTTCATAAACTATTAATGGATTATATAGAAAAGCTGAAAGAAGAGCGGACTATTTCGCCGGAAGATCTACACCTGATCTTATATACAGATTCGATTGAGGAGGCCATTGAACACCTGAAGCTGAACAGCATTGAACAGTTTGGGCTGCAGTACGCTCAACCAAAGCCTTTTGGCTTCCTGTTTGAAAGAAGGCTTTTTAAAAGAAAATAGTGCAGGTATGCGGGTAGTGATACAACGGGTTTCTTCAGCATCTGTTACCGTAGACAATCATGTTACCGGTTCCATCAACAGGGGATTGCTGGTTTTATTGGGTATTGAAGATGCGGATACTGATGAAGATATTGAATGGTTGAGCAATAAGATCGCTAACCTGCGTATTTTTGATGATAGTAATGGCGTGATGAACCTGTCGTTAAAAGACGTAGGAGGCAATATTTTGCTGGTAAGCCAGTTTACATTACATGCCTCCACCAAAAAAGGGAACCGTCCTTCCTATATAAGGGCGAGTAAGGGAGAAGTAGCGATTCCCATGTATGAAAAAATGATAACAAAGCTGGGAATAGAGACGGGCAGCCCGGTGCAGACAGGGATATTCGGGGAGGATATGAAGGTGGCGCTTGTCAACGACGGTCCGGTTACCATTGTAATAGATTCAAAAAACAAAGAGTGACCGCCGGTGGATTTTTGGCAAATGCTTTGCAAGTTCTGATGTATTATTGTTCCGGCAACATTATCCATAGTAAAACTACGCAGATCCATATATGTTACAAACCGCAGATGATATTCGACAACTTAATGAGAGGATCCAGGTCGCATCTTCTTTTCTTGAAAAGATAGAAAAAGAGATTTCCAAAGTAATTGTAGGGCAGCAATATATGGTCAGCAGGCTGCTGGTCGGGTTGCTGAGCAACGGGCATGTGCTGCTGGAAGGCGTTCCCGGGTTGGCGAAGACACTTTCCATCAAATCGCTGGCTCAGACGGTGAATGGGCATTTCAGCCGCATACAGTTTACCCCCGATCTGTTACCCGCAGACGTGGTAGGTACCATGATCTATCACCAGCAAAAGAATGAATTCGTTGTTCGCCGGGGACCCGTCTTTGCCAATTTTGTGCTGGCGGATGAAATAAACCGTGCTCCTGCAAAAGTGCAGAGCGCTTTGCTGGAAGCCATGCAGGAAAAGCAGGTAACCATTGGCGAAACAACCTACAAGCTGGATGAGCCTTTTCTGGTATTGGCCACACAAAACCCCATTGACCAGGAAGGAACCTATGCGTTGCCGGAAGCCCAGGTAGACCGTTTTATGCTGAAGGTGATGATTGACTATCCCTCCCGGGAAGAAGAACTGCAGATTGTGCGGCAGAACCTGCAGGGCATCAAAGCGCCTGAAGTGAAGCAGGTTGCCAGCACTACCGAGATCCTGCAGGCACGCGACCTGGTGCGGCAGGTATATATGGATGAAAAAATAGAGAACTATATACTCGATATCGTATTTGCTACCAGGCGCCCCGGAGATTACCGGCTGGAAAAGCTCCGGCCACTGATCGCTTATGGCGGATCTCCGCGTGCTTCTATCAACCTGGCGCTGGCGGCAAAAGCGCATGCGTTCATTAATAAGCGTGGTTATGTTGTTCCCGAGGATGTGAGAAGCATGGCAAGGGATGTTATCCGCCACAGGATAGGACTTACCTATGAAGCGGAGGCGGAAAATATTAATGCGGAAAACGTGGTGGATGATATCCTGAGGACGATAGACGTGCCCTAGTGTCATGTCAGCGATAAAACGATGGCTAATATTTCCCGCTGATTTCGCAAATAAGCACAGAAGGCTTTGATTATCTGCGGAATTTAGCGGGATCTGCGGGAGATCTCAAATGAAAATTCATGTTTGACATGACACTAGTATAAATAAACAATTACTGTTTTCTGAAAAATAAAAAGCGGAATCACATTGATGAAGCCATCAATGTAGCGGACATATTAAAAAAAGTAAAGGAGCTGGAAATAAAAAGCAAGAAGCTTTCTTCCAATCTTTTTGCCGGAGAGTACCACACGGCCTTCAAAGGAAGGGGTATGTCGTTTAAGGAAGTACGGGAGTACAGTGCGGGTGATGATGTCCGGTTTATAGACTGGAATGTTTCTGCCCGTATGGGAATGCCGTTCAGTAAGCTGTTTGAGGAGGAAAGGGAGCTGACACTGATGCTGTTGGTAGACATCAGCGCCAGCTCGTTGTTTGGTACCATACACCTGCGGAAAAAAGATCTGATCACTGAAATATGTGCGCTCCTGGCTTTCTCTGCCATCAACAACAATGATAAGGTGGGGATCATCTTTTTCAGCGATAAAGTGGAGATGTTCGTCCCGCCTAAAAAAGGCAAGGAACATGTGCTGTATATCGTCAGGGAGCTGCTGACCGTAAAGCCGAAGTCACGCGGCACCAATCTGAACGAAGCCATCCGGTTCTTTAATAACACGGTCAGGCAAAAAAGCATTGTGTTTGTGCTCAGCGACTTTATGGTGGAAAAATACGAAGACCCCCTGCGGGTGGCAGGCAACAGGCATGATGTTACCGGCATTAAAGTGTACGATAAAATGGATATGGAGCTGCCGAAAATAGGAATGTTGCAGATAGAAGACATGGAAACCGGCAAAACACAATGGGTAGATACCAACGACGATATGGTACAATACAACTACCAGCAGCAGTTTGTGCAAAACGAGGAAGCCTGCAAGGCAGCCTTTTTGAAGGCAGGCGCCGACCTGCTGTATATGCGAACCGATGAAGATTATGTAAAAGTATTACAACAGTTTTTCCTTAAAAGAATGAAGCGGGCAAAATAGCGGCCGCTACCCTCATGAAGAGAGTATATTCCATACCATATTTGCTTGTAACGCTCTGCTTTTTCCTGGGGCTCCGTCCCGCATTTTCGCAGGAACCGGTGGTGCGGATAGCTGCAGACCGTAATAAAGTATTATTAGGAGAACATATAGAGCTGAGGATACAGGCCGATGTGCCGGCAGGTGCAGGGATAACAGAACTGTTCCGGGTACCTGATACTATTCCGCACCTGGAAATACTGGGCAGGAGCGGTATTGATTCCACTGTAGACGGAAGTGTGAAACGCTATAGCCAGTCTTTTAAAGTTACGGGTTTTGATTCCGGAGCCTGGGTTTTTCCGGCTGTTGCCCTGAAAGTCAATAATAAGACCTACCGGTCGAAACCACTGGAGATAACGATCGTGCCAGTGCAGCTGAAGGACAGTACCTATCATGATATACGGGAGATCATATCCGTTCCCCCACCGGAAACGGAATGGTGGTATTGGGTAGCGGCTGCATTATCCCTTATGCTGCTGGGGGTGCTGGTATGGTTGTGGTTAAAGAGCCGGAAGAAAAAGCAGGTACACTTTGAAAAGCCGGTTGAGCATGCAGGTGCGCTGGAGGAAGCGCTGCAGCAGCTGCGGAACCTGGAAAAAGAGCAGCTTCCTGAAAAGGGTGAGCTGGCAAAGTACTATAGCGGGTTAAGCCACATCGTGAGAGGGTATACGCAAAAGCGGTTTGGCATCAAAGCCCTGCAATTCACAACAGATGAGCTGCTGGTGCAACTGCACGACAGGCTGAAGGGAGAACAACCCGGCAAGCTGGCAGAGCTTCTGCGCATATCCGACGCCGTGAAGTTTGCAAAATACCGGCCCGGCATGGAACAGAGCGGGGCGGATATAAAAAATGCAGCAACCATTATGAAGGAAATGGATAGTCTGAAATAAAATGCTGAAAGAATATTTTGACAGTATAGAGTTTGCATATCCGCAGGTATTATTCCTGCTGCTGCTGGTACCTGTGCTGGCTGGCTGGTATATCAGCTATGCGTACCGGCTGAAGGCCAGTATGCGCGTATCTTCCTTAAAAAGTTTTCGTAATACATCTTCCCTCAAAAGCAAGCTCAGGCATTTACCGTTTGTGCTGCGTATCCTGGCAGTAATGTTCATCATCCTGGCGCTGGCAAGACCCCGTTCTTATAATGATGAGAAAACCGTTGAAGGGGAGGGAATCGATATTGTACTTTGCCTGGATGTAAGCGGCAGCATGCTGGCGCAGGATTTTAAACCCAATCGTCTGACGGCGGCAAAAAAAGTGGCGCAGGATTTTATCAGGGATCGCCCTACGGACAGGATCGGACTGGTGATATTTGCCGGGGAAAGTTTTACCCAGTGTCCCGTTACCAGCGATCATGCTACGCTTGAGTCCCAGTTGGCGCAGGTAGAAGGCGGCTTTTTGCTGGATGGCACAGCCATCGGCTCAGGATTGGCCACCAGCGCCGACCGGCTGAGGAGCAGCGATGCAAAAAGCAGGGTTGTGATCCTGCTGACGGATGGTGAGAATAACGGTGGACTGATCGGTCCGTTGCCTGCTATGGAAATTGCCAAAACCCTGGGGGTAAAGGTATATACCATCGGGGTAGGCACCGACGGTTACGCCAATACGCCAACGCTTAGTGATATGGGTGTGGTAATGCAGCAGGAGAAAGTGAACATAGATGAAACATTGCTGAAGCAGATCGCGGCTGAAACAGGAGGGAAATATTTTCGTGCACGGGATAATGAAAGCCTGAAAGGCATTTACCAGGAGATAGATGAAATGGAGAAAACAAAAGTAAACACGGTGATCAATCGGAAATACACGGAACGGTTTCATCCGTTGGCATTGATCGCAATCGGGCTGATCCTTCTTGAGGTGATCATGCGGACCACTCTCTTTAAAAGGTTTCCCTGATCATTTCCTGTCAACAACCGGCTAAAAAACAGTGACTGATTATTCTTGCCGGAAAGAACGTTGTTCCAGCGCACCGTTGAAGCGGTTGTTAAGCTGCCTGTTGCTGTTATCCAGGAAGATATCTTCTGTCTTCCGGGAAGCGATATGTGAAAAGCTGCCGTTCGTGATGTAGTCCAGCACGCTTGCCAGGCAGGCTTCCTTCCTGCCGCCCCATTGTTTTTTCAGCCCATCGTTCCCGATAAGCGGCAAGGTCTTACGGCCTCCGGGTAATGGTATTTTCGGAAATATCGTAAAAATACCACTAAAAGGGTATTGGCTACCGCCGGCATATGATTATCTTTGTCTCGGTTTTTCATAGGATATTGGATTTTAAAACGGGCTGGATTTTTATCCTTGGCCCTTTTTTTTGGCCCTTAACCTTATGCCGCCCGCTGCCGTTTCCATTTCAATAAAACCCTCGCTGGTCAACAGATCCACCACTTTCCACAGCTTATTCATATCCACGGTGCCGGTATGAGCGGACAATTCTTTGATGTTTAAACTTTGATTGCTGAGCGCAAGAAGAATACTGTTGTATAAGGCTGTAAATTCCTCACCGGACAAATCCGTTGTTTTTTGCTTCAGGCAGTTGTCGCATACGCCACAGGGTTTTATCTGCCGGTCATTGAAGTATTTTCCGATGGTCATGGCGCGGCAGGCATGGTCTGTTATGTACCCGGTCATTGCCTTCACCTGGTCTGTCAGCACCTGCTTCCGCTGTAAGTACTCCTGCATATTTATGGTAAGCGCTTCGGCGGGTACCCTTGCTGAGAGGAACTGTATCTGCGGCTTGTCTTTTTGGGGTTGATAGTCTATTACCGCCATATCGCGCAAGCCGTATAATATTCTTTTAACTTCCTCTGGTTCTTTCTTCAATACCCTGGCTATCAGGTTTTCACTGACGGGTACGGGCACATCCAGGATGCCGCCATAGGAGCGAAGCAGGAATCTGATATAACTCTCCAGCTTCGGATTGGCTGCTTCTATTTCCTGCAGGCGCTCCCGGCTGCAGGTAAACATTACAGTAGAGGGATTAAAAACCTGCTCCGTATAGGATAAGATGGATTCCTGCTCAAGCGCCTTGATGGCATAGGTAACCAGCAATGGCGACAGTCCGAATCTTTTTGAAAAATCGTCAAGATCAAATTCGAAATATTGCCATTCGCCGCTGCCTGCGGGTAATTGAAAATAATTTACCAGTGCCTGGTATACGATCCGTATTGCTGCTAAAGAAGGGAAACGGCTTTCCGGTAAATTTTCCAGCTCCGTTATATCATCATCGCGGTACAATAATACGGCGTAAGACTTTTTTCCATCCCGACCTGCCCTTCCCGCTTCCTGGTAATAATTTTCAATACAATCAGGAGGATCTAAATGCACTACCATTCTTACATCTGCCTTGTCTATGCCCATGCCAAATGCGTTGGTACAAACAATAATGCGGATCTTGTTCTTCATCCAGTCTTCCTGCCGGCTGTTCCTCTCTTCATGGCTTAGTCCTGCATGATAAAAACCGGCGCTTATCCCGTGCAATTGCAGCAGAGAGGCTGTTTCTACCGTCCGTTTCCGGCTACGGCAATATACGATGCCGCAGCCCTGTACATTCCTTATAATATCCAGCAGCTTATTGACCTTGACCGGCACATTGAAAACGCTATAGGAAAGATTTGCCCTTTCATATGATTGCTGAAACAATGCAGGACTCCTGAAGTGTAATTTGTCGCAGATATCTTTTTGTACAACCACGGTGGCGGACGCGGTAAGCGCCAGCACCGGCACACCGGGCTTTTCTTCCCGTACCGTTGCTATTTGAAGGTACGATGGACGAAAATCATATCCCCATTGCGAGATGCAATGGGCTTCGTCTACCGCCATCATGTTGAGCGGCAGGGCCGGAAGGTATTCCCTGAAGATATCTGTCTGTAATCTCTCCGGAGAAACGTACAGGAACTTATAACCGCCGTGACGGGCGCTGTTGAAGGCATTTTTTACTTCTTTAAAGTTCAGGCCGGAGTGTATAAAAAGAGCGGGTATATTTTTCCGCCGCAGGTTTTCCACCTGGTCTTTCATCAAAGCGATCAGGGGCGTCACTACCAGGCACAAGCCGGGCATAGCCATTGCCGGCACCTGGAAACAAACAGACTTGCCGCCGCCGGTAGGCATAACGGCCAATACATCTTTACCTCCCAGCACAGCTGTAATGATCTCTTCCTGCAGGGGACGGAAGGAATCATATCCCCAATGCTTTTTTAATATTGTGTATATGCTCTCCAAGGCAGCAAATATCCGGGTTAAAGATGATTTATTTGACAGCAGTGAAAAATGCAGTATAACGGGGTTGTGAATGGCAGGTTAATTAAAGGTATTATAACAAGCCACCTGTAAAAAGCGGCAAAAATGCACGTTATCTTAGATGGGAAACATTTATTGAGAAAATAATGGCAGGTGTCAGCCGTTACCACTAAAATGCACTTCTTGAAACAGTTTATCCGATCATCATATTTTATTGCGTTTGCTTTTATCTTTTGTGCGGAAGCCCGTTCTCAAATGATAACAGGGGTCTGGCAGGGCAGGATCAACAAGCAAAAAGTGGAAGTAAAAATCATCCTGAAAGGAGACAGCCTTACCGGAACGGCATACTATTATCAGTCTCCATCCAATTACAGGCGTTATAGCATCAAAGGATATTTTGACGGACCGAACAACGAAGCTGTATGGTGGGATGATGAGCTGCTGGATGAAAATTTGAGCCGGATCGCCATAGCATCCCCGGGAAAAATGGAATTGATATCCAGAGCTGATTTTGACTGTCCGGGCGTGGGTATCATGAAGCTGGACGGCCATTGCAGCAGCCGTGATGATGAAAATAAATCGAAAGGAGAAGTGCATATCAAAAAAGTGGATAACCCCCTTTTCAGGGATGAGTGGGATCATGTAATTGACAATTTTACTGCCGGCACAAATAATCCCTATTATATCGACAGCATAGAAACTATAACACGGAGACCACCTGAGCCAACCCCTCTTGTAAAAGATAAGCCTTTGCCGGCGGCGACTGTTCCCCATACCGTTTCCCTTCCCCCTGCTGAAGAAAAAAGGGAACAACCACCCGTAAGGTCTTTGAGTATTGAGGAAAAATTTGCACAAAGGCATAAGGTGCCTGTGTTGGAAATTCCTGTTTTGGGAGATTCTATAGAATTACATTTTTATGACAATGCAGAAATTGACGGAGATTCTATTTCCCTGTTTTTGAATGAGCAGCTTATTTTCCGGCATATCTTTCTTACCGACAAGCCATTTATTGTTAAGCTTCCTGTTAATGAGTTGGAGGCAAGCAACGAATTGGTGATGGTAGCAGAAAACCTGGGATCGATCCCGCCTAACACCTCCTTCATGGTGGCGCTGGTGGCGGGACAAAGATATGAGGTCAGGCTGGAGAGTACGGAAGGCAGCAGTGCCATGATACGGTTCACCAAAACCGTTACGACAGGGCAATAAGTGTTTTCACCAATAAAAATTTGTTTTTGGGGGGTAACAAATTCTACAGACCGGGTATATATTCTTAAATATATGCAGAAACATAATTTTTTTATCGGTTCAATGGGGTTTTGGCACAGTTTCTGAAAACATATGGTTTTACCGGCGAATTGAAATAACTACTTTAAAAATATTGTAAACTTTTTTCCAGGGTTTAGGGATTAGGGATCGAGGGGAGTAATCATACTCCCTTCCTCTTTTTAAAGCAGTTTTCAGTTAATGAAAGAACAAATAGGCGATCAGGATGGCGGTTATAATGCCTGCTAGATCCGCCAGTAACATCACCGGTATCGCATACCTTGTATTTTTTATATTGACAGCCCCAAAGTATACCGCGATCACATAAAAGGTAGTATCGCTTGTTCCCTGAAATATCGAAGAAAGTCTTCCAATGAAAGAATCCGCACCATAGGTATTCATAGCATCTACCATCATACCGCGTGCACCTGCACCGCTCAGCGGTTTCATTAAAGCAGTAGGCAGGGCTTCTACAAAATCAGTGTTTACACTTAGCATGGTAAAAAAATACCGGAACCCGTCAACAATATATCCGAAAATGCCCGAATTGCGCAGTACACTGATAGCAACCAGCATCGCGATCAGGTAAGGAATAATGCGAACAGCAACTTCAAAACCACCTTTTGCTCCATCCACAAATGCTTCAAACATATTTACCTTTTTACGCCATCCCCCCAGCAGAAAAGCAAGAAATATCAACAGGATAATGCCGCTGCTTAAGTTGGTAGAAAATTTCTGCAGTTGATCAGGACCGAGTATTGTAAGATACCAGATCAATGCAGCTATCAATGCAGAGATGCCTGCTATCCAACCCAGGATGACCGGTTGGAACAGGTTGATCTTTTGCCTGAACGACATAATGATCAATGCTGTTAATGTAGCCACGAAGGTTACCACCATACAGGGAACAAATATATCAGTAGGGTTGGCAGCCGGTACTTTCACAGATGCCCGCATGGCAATCACTGCTACAGGTATGAGCGTAAGTCCGCTGGCATGCAGCGCCATGAACATTACCTGCGCGTTGCTGGCAACTTCTTTGCTCGGGTTCAGCTCCTGAAGGCTCTGCATGGCTTTTATTCCGAAAGGAGTGGCTGCATTATCAAGTCCCAGCAGGTTGGCAGAAAAATTCATCATCATTTGACCGGTTGCAGGATGGTTTTTAGGGACCTCGGGGAACAGCTTCGAAAAGAAAGGCGATACCAGGCGCGACAAGAAGTTAATGGCCCCTGCTTTCTCTCCTATTTTCATAAACCCGAGAAAAAGCGACATCATGCCTACCAGCTTTAACGATATATCAAAGCCATCATTGGCTGCTTTGAAAATGCCATCCATCAGCAGTTTCAGGATCTCCTGGTCGCCCAGGAAGGCCCACTTGATAAATGCCACGACAAAAGCCACCAGGAAGAAAGCCATCCATATATAATTGAGCGCCATTGGTTTTGATGTTTGATGATTAAAAGTCTGTATTATCCGGCAAATCCCCAAATACTTTGACTTATATCAAACGCCGGGTAAAACAGATTGTTTTATCAAAGTATATCTTTGAAGAAGAAATGAAAGTAATGCAAAGGGAAACAACCTTATTATACCGTCCGGTCAATCAGGCTGAACTCGATCTGATAAAGGAGTCTGATTGGAAAAAAATTCCGCCCCGGCTTCCAGACCAGCCTATCTTCTATCCTGTTATGAATGAAGCGTATGCGATACAAATAGCAAATGAATGGAATGTGCCTGCCTACGGGGTTGGTTATGTTACGTGTTTTGCTGTGGATTCGGAATATCTTAAAAAGTTTAAAGTCGAAAATGTGGGTGGAGATATACATAATGAGCTTTGGGTACCTGCCGGAGAACTTGAAATGTTTAACAATCATATCATCGGACAGATAGAAGTAACAAAGGTGTTCAGGAATGAAAGCAAATCATTAAACAATTAGTAAATACAATTTTTGTTATGACGGCTGCAAAAGAGATCAGGCTGGAGCTTTTCGCAGACTATTTCCAGTTTTATATACAGGACGAAAAAGCGGAGGGCGATTTAAGCAACAGTTGGACAAACGAGGCGGTTGACCTGCTTTTGGCAACAACGGAAGGTACGATCGGCATCGGAACCGTAAGGAATATGACCGTACCTGTGACCATTAAAATATTTGAGACGGAACCCCCGGTTCGGGATGATGCAGAGCATATAATTGACCAGATAAACGAATGTGATATACAGATCAGCTCGGGAAAGATCGTGATAGCGGGCTGTACAGATTATTTCCCGGATGCAGTAAGAATGGAGCTGAGCAATGGCACCTACAGGACGCGGATCTATTACGGCAATCTTGACAAAATAACAGAGGACGGACTTGACGGAGAAGATTTTTATGAGATCCATTTATGGCCAACTCGTGAAAAACAAAACGTACAGGTCGTTAAAACCCGGCAAACCGGCCGCTGAATGCTTCCGTAAATGCCGGTTTAAGAAACTGTAAGGGTTCCTTGGCGTATATTTTGAGGTATGTTAAACAGAAGAACTCAACCAATAAGAGCATAATCTGAAAATATACTTTATTAAATTCTGGTACGTTTACACTATCCAAGCAGCATATACATGATCTATTGGGTAACAGCAGCCATATTGTTTGTAGCTTTTATCATCTGGTACCTGCGGCGTACACAACAGCCTGCAGCAGGTGAAGCAACAGAACCAGGGGGGTACGATAAGCTGGCCGCCCCGGAGGAAAAACATATTGCCTGCCCGCTCGTATACAATGGCAGCGAGCTGCATTTCCCCGATAAGGTGCTGGACCAGGTGCTGACCAAACATTTCAATTTTTACAATCACCTGCTGGATATCGATAAGGAACGTTTTCTCAACCGGCTGAAAAAGTTCATCGCCACCAAGGTTTTTGTGATCCACGACCGTAAAGGTTACAGGGAAATGCCGATCCTGATCAGCGCCTCCGCCGTTCAGCTCACATTCGGACTGAAAAAATACCTGCTCTCCCATTTTAACATCATCCAGATATTCCCGGAAGCATTTGTGGGATTAGAGCCTTTCCGCATCCTGATAGGAAATGTAACGGGCAATACCATTAATATCGCATGGAAGCAGTTCCTGGAGGGGTATAAAAACAAATATGACCTGCAGAATGTAGGATTGCACGAAATGGCGCATGCCCTGTATTACCAGAATTTTGAAACGACACTTTATATAGACAAAGACTTTAAGGATGCTTTTCATAAATTCAACTCCATTGGCGACAAGATCTACCATGTAGAAAAAATACTGACCATCGGGTTGTACTCTGAGTACGCTATCAAGGACTTCCAGGAGTTCTGGGCAGAAAGCATCGAAATCTATTTTAAAAGCCCGGACCGGCTGCAACTGCATTATCCCGAGCTGTACAGGGCGCTCTGCGATATCCTGAACCAGGATCCGCTTAATTATCCGCATCATTTGTTTTCGCAGGATAAGTAGCAGAAAATATAGTATGCATTCAGGTTTCCGTCCTATATAAATTTCCCGGTCAGGGAAGTGCCATGAGTGTCAAATTAAGACTAGATCAGGTTTTCTCAATCATTGATCCGTGACATATAGCGTCAATGGTAATCAGTTGTTTGATCTCTTTATTGTGCATATTGCATCAGGTTATAGCTGAAGCCACAGTAGTGCCAAAGCTTAATCAATCCCGCATTTTGCGGGACGGGGAATTGCGGTAATCCACCACGGCGGACACATTATTCCCCGGCGGCTTTTTGCGCCCGCGTCCGTCTGAAGGCGGCTACTTTTTTCCGCCAAAAAGAGTAGCAAAGAAATAGCGGGGAGTCTGGTCTTAAAAAGAAAGACTATCTGCCCTGCCCGAACGACAGGACGCATACGCATGACTGGTTACAGACCTTCTGTCCCTATAGGACAGGGGGCAATCGATACAACACAGTACAAATCAGGTATTGAATCTGCTGCGATAGATGTAACATATACATCCTCAAAAAAGTTGGGGACTACTCAAACCTGCCACCGGTCTGTGCAGATCTGAACATTTCTCACCGAAAGTAAATACGCCTGTTATAATGAGTAGTCGTATTTGAAATGCGGTTTTTGAAGTACTTTCGATCCTTAAACCGGAGAAATGTATGCAGGACGTTAACTGGGGAATGATCGGTTGCGGAAATGTTACGGAGAAAAAGGCCGGAGCGCCGGCCATCAACAAAGTACCTCATTCAAAGTTGGTGGCGGTGATGGCCAGGAAAGCGGAAAAAGCGGCGGACTATGCCAGGAGGCATGGAGTACCGCGCTGGTACACGGATGTGGACGCATTGATCAATGATGCCGAAGTGAATGCTGTTTATATAGCCACACCGCCGGATGTGCACCTGGACTATGCCGCCCGGGTTATCAAAGCCGGAAAAGCAGTGTATATTGAAAAGCCTATGGCGCGGACTTACGCGGAATGCGAGGAAATTAATAAGCTGGCCCAAGATGCCGGCGTCCCGGTTTTCGTAGCTTATTACCGGAGAACACTGCCCTATTTTGTAAAGTTGAAAGAGCTGATCGATTCGGGAGTTATCGGAGATATCCGGCTTGTGAACATAATTTTGCACTGGCAGCCATACGATGAGGAAACCGGTAGAAACCCGCAGCCCCGGTGGCGTGTATTTCCCGAAATTTCCGGTGGCGGTCATTTTCATGATCTTGCATCCCATCAGTTCGACTATCTGGAATATGTTTTGGGAAAGATCAGGTATGCCCGTGGAATATCCCGCAACCAGGCTGGTTTATATCCTGCGGATGATATTGTGGTTGCCAATTTTGAATTTGAGAATGGAATAATCGGGAATGGAAGCTGGTGTTATACCATCAATAAGGAGCAGCGGATAGACCAGGCGACTTTGATCGGCTCAAAAGGAAAGATTACTTTTTCCTTTTTTGAAAGCAGTATCATTACGGTAGAAACATCCGACGGGTTAGACCGTCATGATGTTCCTTATCCTGCGCATGTGCAACAGCCGCTGCTGGAAACTATCGTCCGTCAGCTCAGGGGTGAGGGTCGTTCTCCCGGCAGTGGAGAATCGGGTGCCAGAGCCAACCTGGTCATGGACTGGATCGTTGCAAAACACCAGCCGGGAGATGATAAATAGCATCCATTTGTTATCACAGGTATTAATAATACGTGAGAGGTTTTGTCAAAAGCTATTTTAGTTGAATATTTGTATCCCTGTTGCGCAGGTAGTTATATTACAAAATTCCTACATGAGAAAAGTTTTTTTTGGTTTGTGGCTGGTAACCTTGTCTGCCAACCTAACAGTAAAAGCACAAGCACAAGACAACACATGGGACCTTAAAAGGTGTGTTGAGTATGCACGGGAACATAATGTGCAGGTCCGTCAGCAACATATCCAGGCCAATTTAGCACACCTGGATTATACACAGGCCAAGTACTCGCAACTACCTAACCTGAATGGATCATTTCAGGGAGGCTGGAATTTCGGGCGCTCGGTAGACCAGGTGAATTATACTTATTCTACACAGACCTTCTTTCAAACCAACGCCAGTTTGAGCAGCAGCGTTACGCTATTTAACTGGTTCAGCAAAATAAATACCACCCGTGCCAACAAGCTGACAGCAGAAGCAGAACGGTTGACAGAGGAAAAGATCAAAAACGATGTATCCCTGAATGTCGCCAACTTATACCTGCAGGTATTGTTCAATATCCAGCAGGCAGGTATCAATGAAACCCGCCTGAACCAGTCGAGGGCTCAGTTTGAGAATACCCGCCGGCAGGTGGATGCAGGCGCTCTGCCGGAGCTAAATGCAGTAGAGCTGGAAGCACAGTTGGGCGTGGATAGTGCCAACTGGATACAGGCAAAGACTAACATCGAACTGTCCATCCTGCAGCTCAAGAACGCATTGAACCTTCCGGCTGATACCCTGTTTGTCGTTGATACGCCACCGGTAGAGTCTATACCTGTCGATAATATCCTGGAAGAGTCTCCTGCAGTCATCTATAACCTGGCATTGGAAGCTTTGCCTCAATTCAGGGCAAATGATTTACGCCTGCAGGCAGCCGAGAGACAATACAAAGCTACACACGGGCAGCTTTTCCCCACCATATCAGCCTTTGCCCAGCTCAATACCCTTTCCAATAACCGCACAATGGAAGGTCATGGAAACTTTGTTGAATATAACCCGGTCATCGGTACGGTTGGAACCATACCAGGAGCCATGGAAGTGAATTCGATCATCAAACAGCGGCTGTACGACAGCTACCGGAATACCAATTATTTTAAACAATACAGCAATAATTTTGGTCAGAACCTCGGCTTCAGTCTCAACGTACCCATCTTTAATGGATTGCAGGCCCGCAACAATGTTCGCCGCCAGAAACTGAATATCCAGAACCAGGAAATTATAATGGAACAGGACAAGCTGAACATGAAGCGGGATATTTATGATGCCTACCAGCAGGCGCTTGGCGCTTTTGAAAAATACAATGCCAGCAAAAAATCGGTGGAGTCCGCACAAAAAGCTTTTGACTTTGCGACCCGCCGCTATAATATCGGTGTGCTGCAGACCATTCAATGGCTGAATAACCAGAATACGCTGGCAGAAGCAAAAATAAACGCGTTGATTGCCCAGTTCGATTATGTGTTTAAGATGAAAGTGCTGGAGTTTTATAAAGGGCAGGGCATTAAACTCTAATTTTAAATTATTAATATACTACGATGAATAAAAAACTGCTTTGGATAATTGGTATTCTCCTGGTTTTAATCATTACATTGTTAGGATTAAAAAAAGCAGGGATTATCGGTAAGGAAGAGGGCATGAACGTATCTGCGGAAAAAGCCGTCAGGAGGGATATCACAGAGATCGTTACGGCCAGCGGAAAAATATACCCGGAAATAGAAGTTAAGATCAGCCCGGACGTATCAGGTGAAATTACCGAGTTGACGGTACAGGAAGGCGACAGTGTGAAGAAAGGACAGATACTGGCAAGGATATATGCGGACATCTATGCCACGCAAAGAGACCAGGCGGCAGCGCAGGTAGCCGGTCAGCAATCGGTTGTTTCAAATTCTGAAGCACAACTGGCAGCGTTAAAGTCTGCCCTGGAGCTGGCACAGGTCACCTACGACCGCCAAAAGCAATTGCTGGACGATAAGGTGATCTCCCGTTCTGAATTTGAGCAGGCACAAAATACGCTTAATACCGCCAAAGCGAATTACAATGCAGCGGAGCAGAGCATCCGCAGCAACCAGGCACAGGTGAAAAGTGCCGTTGCGAACCTGCAGAAAGCCAATAAAGACCTCAGCCGGACGGCGCTCCTTTCACCCATGACAGGCGTGGTTTCTCTTCTTAGCGTAAAGCTGGGTGAAAGAGTAGTAGGCAACTCCATGATGGCGGGAACGGAAATGATGCGCGTGGCGGATGTCAGCGCTTTTGAGATCAGGGTGGAAGTAGGTGAAAACGATGTACAGAAAATAACCATCGGCGATACCGCGGTGGTGGAAGTGGATGCATATGGCAACAGAAAGTTTAAAGGTGTTGTTACCCAGATAGCCAGCAGCCAGAAAGGCGCTGCCCAACAAACTACTACGGCTGCTACAAGCACAACCGACGTTACAAATTACGAAGTTAAGATCCGCATATTGCAGGAGTCTTATAAAGACCTGGTGGACCCTTCCAAGCCCAGGAAACTTCCCTTCCGGCCGGGTATGAGTGCCAGCGCGGATATACAAACAAGAACAAACCGCAACGTTATTACCGTACCGATCAATGCCGTAACAGTAAGGGATAAAAATGATACCGCTTCAGTAACCTCCAAACCAGGTGCAAAACCCTCGGGAGATAGCATTGTTACACCTCCCACGGGAACTGAAACCAGCGCTGAAACAGACGACAGGATGATCGAGATCGTTTTTGTGCGGAAGCCCGACAATACCGTGAAGATCGTGCCTGTGAAAGCCGGTATACAGGACCTGAATAATATAGAGATCATCAGTGGACTGAACGATGGCGATGAAGTGATCACCGGTCCTTATACGATCGTGAGCAAAACCCTCAAAAACGGATCCAAAGTAAAAGTAGTTCCGCGCAGCGAATTGTTTGAAGGTCCCAAATAAAGCTTCGGTTATATTTAGCTGTTGATATATGGTACCTTTGCTGTATAAAGTTCTACTATGGAATTAGGAATAATAGGAAGCGGTACCTGGGGAACTGCATTGACCAAGATACTGACCGACGCGGGGCATACAGTAAACTGGCTGGTCCGCGGCGAAGACAAGGCAAAACATATCAGTAAGCGGGGACATAACCCGTCCTACCTTACTTCTGTTTCGTTCCAGCCAACATCCTTGTCTTTGTTTACCAACAGGGATGCGTTTGTGGATAAAACCAGCCATATCATTGTTGCAACACCCTCTGCATATGTAGCAAAAGTTTTTGAAGGCCTTCGTTCCAGGCATCTTGCGGATAAGAAGATCATCTCTGCCGTTAAAGGGATCCTGCCACAGCAAAATATGTTGCTGAACGATTTCCTGAAGCATAAATACGATTTCAATACCGAACGGTATTTTACCATCATGGGGCCCTGCCATGCAGAAGAGGTGGCGGCAGAACGACTTTCTTACCTGACTTTCTCCGGGGTTATGCGAGCAGAAACAGAAAAGGTAGCGGAATGTTTTAAGACCTCCTATATCAATACCATTGTTAATACGGATATCTACGGTGTACAGTATGCCGCTATTTTAAAAAACATATATGCGGTGGCTTCCGGAATAGCGATGGGTAAAGGTTACGGTGATAACTTTCAAAGCGTGCTGATCGCCAACTGTGCGGATGAGATGGCTGTTTTTTTACGTAAAGTGGGTATCAGGAACATAAAGGTGGGCACACACACCGCTAAAAAGATCCATGAGAAAAAATCACCCAACTACGCAGCCTCCGTTTATCTCGGCGATCTGCTGGTCACCTGTTATTCTTTGTTTAGCCGCAACAGAACGTTTGGCGCAATGATCGGCAAGGGTCATTCCGTCCAGTCCTCCCAGGTGGAAATGAAAATGGTAGCAGAAGGTTACAACGCCAGCAAAAGCATATATACCCTGAACCGCGAGGTGCAG
>Ga0222429_100512_pt1 | contig 26918 bp, 25 predicted proteins | sample 1B50Ametagenome_FD_182475 | JGI IMG/M metagenome (GOLD analysis project Ga0222429, IMG submission 182475) | Enriched microbial communities from leaf-cutter ant dump, University of Wisconsin, Madison, United States - 1B50A (version 2) | ecosystem: Environmental > Terrestrial > Nest > Insects nest...
TATACCGTTACCCTATCAAATTTCTCTTTTATTTTTATATCAATATCATGATGTGCCAATGCAGATCCGGACTGCAGGAACAAATCGAGTATCTTCATCCTGCTGTCTGTAACACTCAACCGGTGCCTGCGCAACAATTCCATTGCCTGGTCTGTCATGATATGCTAAATTTTTCCCACCATTTTAGAAGGTACTACCCATTCGTCAAACTCTTCGGGGGTAAGATACCCGAGTTTCACAGCCATTTCCTTCAGCGTGGTACCTTCTTTATGCGCTTTCTGTGCTATTTCTGCCGCTTTGTAGTATCCGATTTTAGTGTTCAATGCAGTCACAAGCATCAGGGAATTGTCTACATGCTTTTTAATATTGGTTTCAATCGGCTCTATTCCAATCGCACATTTATCGTTAAAGCTTACACATCCGTCTCCAATCAGCCGGGCACTATGCAGGAAGTTATAGATCATTACGGGCTTGAATACATTCAGCTCAAAATGACCGGTAGCGCCGCCGATATTAATAGCCACATCGTTACCCAATACCTGTGCCGCTATCATGGTGAGCGCCTCACATTGCGTAGGATTCACCTTGCCGGGCATAATGGAAGATCCGGGCTCATTATCCGGGATATGAATTTCGCCTATACCACTCCGTGGGCCTGACGATAACATCCTGATGTCGTTGGCTATTTTCATCAGGCTGACAGCTACCGTTTTCAGTGCGCCATGTGTTTCTACAATAGCATCATGTGCCGCTAATGCCTCAAACTTATTGGCGGCGCTGATAAAGGGGATGCCTGTTAAAGAAGCAATATGCCTGGCTACATTCTCAGCATAACCGTCGGGGGTGTTGATTCCTGTACCCACCGCAGTGCCGCCCAGGGCCAGCTCGCTTAGATGAGACAACGTATTTTTGATAGCTTTTATACCATGGTCGAGCTGAGATACATATCCGCTGAACTCCTGGCCCAGCGTTAGCGGCGTTGCATCCATAAAATGGGTCCTGCCTATCTTAACAACATGCATGAACTGCTTGCTTTTTTCGGCCAGTGTATCACGGAGCTTTTCAATACCCGGTATGGTCACCTCCACCAATATCTTATAGGCGGCGATGTGCATGGCCGTCGGGAAAGTGTCATTGCTGGATTGTGATTTATTTACATCGTCATTAGGGTGAAGGAATTTCTCTTTATCGGTGAGCTTCCCGCCGTTCAGCACATGCCCCCTGTAGGCAATCACTTCGTTTACGTTCATATTACTTTGGGTGCCGCTACCGGTTTGCCATACCACCAGCGGAAAATATTCATCCAGCTTACCCTGCAGTATCTCATCGCTCACCTTGCTGATCAGCTCCGCTTTTTCAGCCGGCAGCACACCTGCTTCGGTATTGGTGATGGCAGCAGCCTTTTTCAGGTAGGCAAATGCCCTGATGATCTCTTTCGGCATCCGGTCTGTATCCTGTGCAATCTTAAAATTGTCAATGCTTCTTTGTGTTTGTGCACCATAATAGGCATCAGCAGGCACTTTTACCTCGCCCATGGTATCTTTTTCTATCCTGTATTCCATATGTCGTAAACTTTTATTGTAAATTATTTTCCTTTAAATACCGGTTTTCTTTTTTCGACAAAAGCTTTCGCACCTTCCTTTGCATCTTCTGTATCAAACAGCTCTCCAAAAGTAGCTATTTCCAGCTCAAAACCATTTTGACGGTTGTCAAATACGGCGTTGGCCGCACGGATACACCCCGCAATGGCAAGCGGTGCTTTGGACATAATGAGTTTTGCCAGCTCTGTGCATTTTGCCAGTACCTCCGGCTGAGGCAGCACATAGTTTACAAGCCCGTAACGTAGTGCCGTATCCGCATCTATCATTGCGCCTGTCATCAACAGTTCAAGTGCCCTTCCTTTACCAATTAATTGTGTAAGCCGCTGTGTGCCACCGTAACCGGGTATCAATCCCAGGTTTACTTCCGGCTGGCCAAACTTTGCATTACCGGCAGCTACCCTGAAATGACAGGCCATAGCCAGCTCGCATCCACCGCCCAACGCAAATCCATTCACCGCAGCAATAACGGGCTTGGGTGAGTTTTCGATCTTGTCAAATACCTGCTCCTGGCCTTTTGCAGCCAGCGAAGTGCCTCCCTTTGCATCCAGTTGTAAAAACTCACTGATATCCGCACCCGCTACAAAGGCTTTTTCCCCGGCTCCGGTAATTATAGCAATTTTAATATCCTGATTGTTGTAAACTTCATCTATCGCTGCTGCGAGGTCCTCTATCACGGCCTTATTCAGGGCATTCATTTTTTCCGGCCGGTTCACAGTAATATAAAAAATACCACTTTCATTCCTGGTAAGCAAGGTTTGATACATATCGGTGATTTAGTTGACAAATGTAACACAAATAAATACAGGCTATAACCGGTAATTCTCAGCAGGAAAGCTGATTGTAATCTATCTTTTGAGATCGTACACAATACCTGCAGCAGCAGGTCCAAATATCAGTATTCCAGGGGCTGATGCAATTCTATCCGCCTCCTTTGTGCCCTTGCATCCAGGGTATCCAGTATCGTCTTCAACAGATCCGGGCGGGTCTTATAAAAGCTGTAGCTTTTTTCAAAGTCTTCCTTCGATATATTATACAAAAGAAATACCTTCTGGTATTCTTTCTCCAGCTCCTGGTTTTTATTACGAAGCGTATCCTTTGCTATATACCCGCCTACAAACTCCTCCGCCATTGTAACAGAAAACAGGATATTACCCATTTCCTCCGGTTGAAGAATGTCTTTGGGAATACGGTTATTGCTCTTACATGACAAAACCAGACATAATATCAATACGCCTGTTAATATTCTCATTTCAATTCGTCCTTATATCTGTTTGCATTGGAGATATCCAGTCGCTGTAAAATTTCGGATGCCTGGGCTTTTTCCTGCGGCGGTGATTTTTTGAACATCTTTACCAACTCATCTGTCTTGCCGAGAAAAAAAACATATAATCCCATCAGGTTCCGGTTATCGGTATTCAACGTATTGAGCGCATTCAGGGCATTCATTACCTGTTGCCGCCCTTCGTTTTCATCTTCATACATTTTGTCCAGCCCCAGCCGGTAATACGTGTAATATGCATCGTGCAGCAAAGTGTAGCGGCTGTTGTTGAAGTTCTCCGCCAACCAATAACGATTCCGCTGACCATCAAAGGCCTTCCAACCGGTAATATTCCTGCCATCCGGGGCGCCGCCCGCTACCGTTTGGGCTTTCTTAAAATGGGCATCTCCACCCCTGGGAGAAAAAGAGTCATAGTCCAGCCCTAAAATGATATATACATAATATCCCAGGACGGCTGTGAGATTGGAAGCAAGCGCATCCGATCCTGATACGTTGTTTTCATTAAAATCGAGCTGCTGAAATTCCACGTATTTAAAGGTCACATCGTTATCCTGGAAATTCAGGATAGGTGACAGATACGTGCTGTTGTAAACCGGCCGACCGGCCTGGATGCTCAGGGAAGCTTTATATACATTCGGCTCTCCACCTTCAGCAAGGTTGAATAAAAAATTACAAACGATCTTTTCCTGCTGGCTGTAAGTATCATTGGTCCATTTACGACCATTCAGAAAATTTGTCAGGGCTGTTTGCATGGTCTGAAATACCTTTTTATCTGTAGAGCTGGACACCTGTCCTGCTACGACAGACACTTTTGCATTCAGCTCCTGCCCGGAACCTATTTTACCCACCGCAAAAAGCAATGAAAAAAGAATGAATTTACGCATCAGCATACCGGATTATACAGTCAACAATATCTTTCGCTATTTCCTTTTTGTTCTTTGTGCCGAAAACCTGCTTCTCTCCTTTCCTGTTAAAAACAGTGACCTTATTAGTGTCAAAACCAAATCCCGCATCCTTATCATTCAACGAGTTCAATACGATCAGGTCGGCATTTTTAGACTTCAGCTTTTTTAGCGCATTCTCCTCTTCGTTATGGGTTTCCAAAGCGAACCCTACCAGTACCTGCCTGCCTGTTTTTGTTTCTCCCAGGCTCTTCAGGATATCTTTGGTTTTCGAGAGCCGTAATGTGAGCTCCTCCCCGGTCTTTTTTATCTTTTCACCCGAGTAATCAACCGGGCTGTAATCTGCAACGGCTGCAGCCATCACAGCGATATCAGCTTCCTTGAATCGCTCCACGCAGGCCTGGTACATTTCGGCAGCCGACTTTACGTTAGTAACGGTCAGCCTCGATAAATCAAAATCACCTTCCACAGGGCCCAGTACCAGGTGCACATCGGCGCCCCTGTCTGCCAGCTCATTCGCTACCGCCACGCCCATTTTTCCGCTGGAGTGGTTGCCTATAAAACGCACGGGATCAAGATGTTCGTATGTGGGACCAGCTGTTACGAGCGCTGTTTTACCTTTTAACACACCGGGTCTCCCCAGGTAGCCGGTAATAAAACGGATAATGGTTTCAGGCTCTGCCATCCTGCCTTCACCGATGAGGCCACTTGCCAGCTCACCATCTTCCACCGGAATCACCAGGTTACCGCGGGCGGCCAGCGTAGTGATATTCTCTTTTGTGGAAGGGTGCTTCCACATATCTTCATCCATAGCCGGCGCAACCGCTACCGGGCAGGTAGCCGACAGGTAAATGCTTAATAACAGGTTATCACACAGCCCGTTGGCCATTTTTGCCAGCGTATTGCAGCTTAAAGGCGCTATAATCATCATATCTGCCCACCTGCCCAGCATCACATGGTTAGCCCATTCGTCTTCCTCGAAAATCTCCGACAACACAGGGTTTTTGGACAGGGTAGAAAGCGTAAGCGATGATATAAAGTCCCGGGCGGCAGCAGTCATTATTACCCTTACTTCAGCGCCCTCTTTTACCAAACCACGCACCAGCAGGGCCGATTTATAGGCTGCTATGCTGCCGGTAATGCCCACCATTATTTTTTTGCCTTTCAATAGCATTGCTTAAAAATACAAAAAGCGGCAAATAGAACTTGCCGCGATCAGGAACTTTATATTAAAATTAAACTAGCTAAATAGATCGTTGTCGTTCTTACGGAAGTAGATCTTATCCTCAAAGAATTCCTGAGTAGCCAGCAAAGCAGGATTCGGCATTTTTTCATACGCCTTTGAGATCTCGATCTGCTCTTTGTTCTCATGGATCTCTTCCAGGCTGTCTGTATGACTGGCAAACTCTTCCAGCTTATTGTGCAACTCTTCCTTCAAAGCAATATTGATCTGGTTAGCCCTTTTTGCTATAATAGAAATGGACTCATACAAATTGCCGGTTCTGGCCTTGATGTCTACTACATTCCGGGTTTCAACTACATTGGCAGTATTGCTACTCCATTGCTTTCTTAATCTGCTCATTCAGAAATTGTTTTTATGTTATTTCGGGACAAAGATAGAAAACGTTCCGCTTCTTTCAGAAATTTACTTTCCGGAAAACGATCCTGGAAATCTTCCACCTCTTCAATAACGCGGTTAAAACGTTCCGGTTGCTTGGTTATTTCACTCAGCGAGGCATACCTGTACTGTGACCTGACCACCCACAGCTTAAATTCATCGGCATTAGGAGCATCGGGATAGGTGGCCAAAAGGGTAGCAAAACAAACCACGGCCGCCTTATATTGCCCTAAATTATAATATAATTCTGCACTCTTATAATCTTTGAGGATCAGCTTGCTATAACATTCGTTGATGATATCCTGCGCTTCTTTATTACGCTCAGAGCCGGGGTGCGTATTGATGAATGTTTGCAGTTGTCCCATCGCTTTCCAGGTATTAGTTTGGTCAAGTTCGTAACGGGGCGACTGCTTAAAATAACACAGCGCATGCATAAAATCTACTTCCTCCGCCTTTGCGCTGTTAGGAAAATAATCCAGGAAGCTCTTGAACTGTGCCTCAGCGCTTAAATAATCCTTGAGATAATAAGCGCAATAGGCAAATTTGTAATGTATATCTTCAAACCGGTTGGAACCTTTGTATATGGGGAACAGGTCATTGTAAAGCTCTTGCGCAAACCGGTATTTCTTTTTTACAAAGTATTGATCAGCCATCTTCAATTTATACTCGTAATCTTTGCTCTTCATCACTTTCGCGAATTTTGAGCAGGACGAAAACAGGAAAGCAGAAACCAGGATGACCGCTATATATTTAAATATTTTCATAATCAGGCGGACAAATGTAAATTATTTAATGAGAACACCACATAAATCTATATGTTTTAGCAAGATGTTATAAGAAAAAGCCGGGTTACAAAACCCGGCTTCTATATAACAATTCAATTGTTTCTACCTTTTTCTCAAATTCGGATGCGGTGCAGGCACTGTATTCGGACCTTCATCGCCTGCTTCAGCAACGCGGAGGTCAACAGTATTACAATCGCCACCGGATTCGCCATATTTAAACACGAGCCTGTCGGCGCTGATACCTTGCTTTTCAACCAGGTAGTTGATCACTGTGTTCACCCTGTCCCAGCTTAATTGCTGAGAAGACTTGGATGGTTCGCAGGTATAGCTGGTAACCACGATCTTACAATCAGGGTTTTGACGAAGCCTGTCCGCAACACTTGCAAGTACTGCTTCAGCATCTTTGCTGGCTTTATATGACCTGGCATTGAAAGACAGGCTGGGCAAATCGCCTATACCGCAGTTGCTGCCACCCTTCCTGAGGTTATAACCCTCAAAGCAGGACTCATCCGGGCATGGGCATTTTCCTACGCCATCAGCATCAACCGGCTGACAAATAGTAGGTGTGATCAGTTCTTTATCCTTGTAGTCCGGCACACCGTCGCCATCTGTATCCCTGCTTACACCATGTGTGTCCACGGCTGAACCTGCAGGTGTATTGGGCTCCATATCAAACTGGTCCGGCACACCGTCACCATCGGAATCATCCAATACCGGTTTCGGTATTTTCATGTGCTTGGGAGAGTTAAGTTCGCTGTAAGCATATTCAAGCGGGTTGATCCACCATAACGGTTCCACTCTTTTTGAACGGGATCCGAGGTTGATATTAGCTCCTATGCTTAAAAAGTTGTAGGTGTCGTATTCCGGTGTCAATACTCTTGCCGCACCATTGGTACCTGCTGAAACGTTTTGCCAGCGTACGCCATCCAGCAGGTCGTCGTTAATATAAGTTATCCTGTCTTCAAGAGAAAGGTTTACCCTTTCGGTTAACTTAAAGGTTATACCCAGTCCTAATGTTCTTGAAAAACGTAAAGTTTGACCGAATAGTTTTGACGATGCATCGCCATGGTTTTCTGCATCGGTTGTATAGCTTCCGTCATCAAGGATATTTTTTACTTCCTTAAGCGTTTGACGCCTGTCTTTATAAACATTAGATGTTATCCCGGAAAAATCGTGCTGGGCACCTGCGTCTGTCAGCACATTGGTCTTTGTATCGTATATAGTACCTCCCACGCCTGCAAGTGCATACACCAGCACCCTGGATGTTCCCTTGTGGAAACGGATCGTATTAAAGCTGGCGACAGCCTGAAGTGACAGGTCCTGAACAGTGGTACGGTAATTATCAAAAACCCTGCTGCCAGGTCCGTATCCTGCATCCCGCCAATGTTGTGCAAAACCGGCAGTCCGGGCTTTCCAGTTTACCCCCCTTCCTATACCATACATATATTCAGCCCTAAGAGAAAATACATAACCCAGCGACTTCCTGACATGTAAGCCAAACCCCGGCATAGGCAATTGTGCGGGAACATCCCCGTTCACATGAAAGTTTCCGACTTTCAGTCCAAGTTCCCATTGATCTCTGGGCTTTGCCGGAAAATGATATTGGTTATTAAGAAATTCGTTATGCTGACCAAGTCTTTTAGAAGGTATTAATGATGAATCTCTCCAATCATAGCCTCCGGTTGTTTCCTGAGCAAATGTGCTTATCACCAGTGTAATCAGACAACCTAGAAACAAAAAAACCTTTTTTGTTGCCATATGATAGTTAAGTTAATATATTACAATGAACAATTAGGGCCTTAGGCAAAGCTAATGCAAATGTATTGAATGAGAGTAAAATAGCAAATTTTTTAGAAATAATAATTACACTGCTAAATTGCAGGCTGGTTACGTATATGTACTACGTTACATTTGCATTTTTCTCATATCATGGACACGGCAAAAAAAATAATAGCACAGGAGTTGGAGATCTTTGAATCAAGGTTCAAAGCCTCTGTCAAGAGCAATGTTCCCTTGCTGGACCGCATTATGCAATATATAGTACGGCGCAAGGGAAAACAACTCCGCCCTATGTTCGTATTGCTTTGTGCAAAAATGTCCGGAGGTATCAATGACGCAACTTACAGGGCAGCCTCCCTGGTAGAGCTGTTGCATACAGCCAGCCTGGTTCATGACGACGTGGTAGATGAGTCGTATGAAAGAAGGGGCTTTTTTTCTACCTATGCATTGTGGAAATCAAAGATCTCGGTGCTGGTAGGCGACTACCTGCTGAGCAAGGGACTACTCTTATCCCTTGGCGGTGGCGACTACAGGATACTGCATATACTGTCTGATGCCGTGCGGAAGATGAGCGAGGGAGAGCTCTTACAAATAGAGAAAGCCCGCGGGCTGAACCTGAAGGAAGATATTTATTTTGAGATCATTAAAACCAAAACTGCATCGTTGCTGGCATCTGCCTGTTCCGCAGGCGCCTGGTCTGCTTGCGAAAATGATGAAATAGCTGAAAAGTTCAGGCAATTCGGAGAATATACAGGCATAGCATTCCAGATCAAAGACGACCTGTTCGACTATGGAACAGATGCTATTGGCAAGCCAACCGGCAATGACATAAAAGAAAAAAAGCTTACTATCCCCCTCATCCATACCTTGAACAATATTGATCGTTCAAAGAGGCGTGAGCTGATATATATTCTCAAAAACCAGAACCGCATCAAGGAAAAAGTAAACTATGTAATTGATGAGGTAAAAAAGGCCGGCGGTATACAATACGGCATACAAAAGATGGAAGAGTACCGGGACAAGGCCATAGCACTGCTACGCGAGTTTGAGCCGTCTGAGACCCGTACCGCACTGGAAGAGCTGGTTAATTATACCACGGACAGAAAACACTGATCATTGAGAATGACCCCGAGGTACGGGATTACCCCGCATGGTTTTTATTTTGAAAATGCTTGGCATGGAAAAAAGATGGCAATTAAAAGATCCGCACGATAAAAATACCGAAGCGTTACACCAGTCGCTCAAAATACACCCGGTATTATGCACACTGCTGGTGCAAAGAGGTATTGATACGTTTGAGCAGGCAAAATATTTTTTCAGGCCACAACTGAGCCAGCTGCATGACCCGTATCTGATGAAGGATATGGACAAAGCGGTCAGCCGTATTGCCCGGGCTTTCAACGAGGGGGAAAAAATACTGGTGTTCGGAGATTACGATGTAGATGGCACCACATCTGTAGCCTGCATGTACCAGTTCCTGCAGCAGGTGTACAGGGAAGAAAATATTGATTTCTATATCCCGCACCGTTACCGGGAAGGCTACGGCATATCAAAGCAGGGAATTGATTTTGCACATGAGCACGGGATGCGCCTGATCATTTCCCTGGATTGCGGTATCAAATCCGCAGCCTTGATTGCCTACGCGAAAAGCCTGGGAATTGACTTTATCGTTTGCGATCATCATCTGCCGGATGCCGTTCTTCCTCCTGCCGTGGCCATCCTGAACCCCAAACAACCCGGGTGCGATTATCCCTGCAAAGAGCTGTGCGGCTGCGGTGTGGGATTCAAGCTTATTACGGCACTGGCCCATCACCTTCAACAACCCGCTGAAAGCTATTACCGATACCTGGACCTGTGTGCCATAGCCATAGCAGCAGATATTGTTCCCATTACAGGCGAAAACCGTGTATTGGCTTACTTTGGTGTACAGCAGGTAAACGAAAAGCCTTCGCCCGGAATTAAGGCATTGATGGAGCTCAGCGGACTTAAGGGCGCAAAGGTGAGCATCAACAACCTGGTATTTGTAATAGCGCCCAGGGTGAATGCAGCCGGGCGCATGGACGATGCCAGGAAGGCCGTACAACTGTTTATTGAAACGGATTATCAAAAAGCATTGGAGTATGCGGGTTACCTGCATAGCGACAACGATGACAGAAAGGAAGCCGACATCAATATAACGGAAGAAGCGCTGGGGATCATTGAGGGGGACGAGACGCTGATCCAACGTAAAACGACGGTGGTATATCAGCCCCACTGGCATAAAGGTGTAGTGGGTATCGTTGCTTCCAGGCTGATTGAAAGATACTTCAGACCTACCATCGTGCTGACCAACAGCGGTGAATATATTGCCGGCAGCGCCCGCAGTGTGCCGGGCTTTAACCTGTATGAAGCCATTCACGCCTGCCGGGAGCACCTGCTGGGATATGGCGGGCATTTTGCCGCAGCCGGCATGACGCTTTCACCCGAAGCCATCATGGCTTTCAGCAATAAGTTCGAAGAGGTGGTGGCTGCAACTATTTCCCCGGAGTTGCTTACGCCAGTGCTGGATATTGACGCGGAAATAACCCTGGCAGATATCCGCCTGCCTTTCTATAATATACTTACCCAAATGGAGCCCTTCGGCCCCGATAATCTCCGTCCGGTTTTTTTATGCAGGAATGTAACGGATACCGGCTATTCCAGGCTGGTAAAGGAACAGCATATCCGGTTTTCTGTCAAACAGGGAAATACCGTGATGCATGGGATCGGTTTTAACATGCCGGAAAAATTTGAACTGTTACAAAACCAGCAGCCCGTTGACATTGTTTTCGGAATAGATGAAAATGAATGGAACGGGGAAAAAAGCCTTCAACTGAAAGTCATTGACCTGAAAAGCAGTATGTCTTGAAAAAGTGGATCGGTTACATACAGCTCTTCTGGTATTTCGCTTCCAACTGGAATCCCCGTCTTGCTTTCTTTTTTTTGCGGCATGAAATAAAAGGAGAGAAAAAATACCGGATCAATACCTCGCGCCCCATAGAGCTGAAAGATCTTACGATCAAAAATGGTGATATCCGCCAGTCATCCAGGTATGAAGCCGTGAACTATTATATACTCGAAAACCTGATAAACAGAACCCGCAGCTTAACCAGGGCGACCACTTTTACAGACCTGGGATGCGGCAAGGGAAGGGCAATGGTAGTGGCTGCCCATTATGGCTTTAAAAAGATCAGGGGCGTTGATTTTGCAGAAGAGGTATGTGCGGAAGCCCGTCATAATATGACAATACTGCAAAAAGAGCTGGACTTTGAATACGAAGTCTCCTGCACCAATGTACTGGATTATACCGTACAGCCGGACGATACAGTCTTTTTTATGTTCAACCCTTTTACCAGCAATACCATTTCAGGGTTCCTGGATAAAGTAGAAGAATCGCTGCTGCATCATCCGCGCGACATTTATTTCCTGTATGTAAGCCCGCGTTTCGCCGAAACTTTTTTTGAATACGCATACGAAACGGTATACCGCAAGAGAAAGTTAAAATGGCTGGACGGGGTGATACTCAAGAAAGAAAAGCTGTAGTTACAACTCTTCCCACACTTTTTGCGCAAACACCTCCAGGGAAGGGTCCCGGGCGCCCATAAGCAATAAAACACAATTTTCTGTCAGGTGTGCCCTGACAGCCGGCACAAAAGCGTTCCGGTCCTCTATAAAGAAAGCGCTGGCTCCCCGTTCCTGAAGCTCCTGTATCAGGTCATTGGCCGAAATATTTTTTTCTGCCGTACCACCGGCATAAAAAATTTCACTCATCCATATTTCATCACCCGGCCTCAATACCCTGCCGATCTCTTCTACGAAATCGTGCCGCAGGAACCGTGTTGGTCCATAACCGTGCGGCTGGAACCAGGCAACCACTTTTGGCGCTATCGGCTGACAGGCAGCAATAGACGCGGCACATTTGGCAGGATTGTGGGCATAGTCATCTATCAGCCATACTCCATGCTTCTTCCCGAGCACCTGGTGCCTGCGGTAAATGCCCTGGTACCGGCTAAGCGCAGCCGAAGCCGTTTGCAGGGGTACCCCTATCTGCGCAGCTACTGCAGCAGCAGCCAGGGCATTTTCCATATTATGCCTGCCCACCGTATGCAGTTCAAACGGTATCCCGTTGATGGTAAATTGAATATCCAGACCATTCTGCCGGAAATCCCCGGCTGTATACCCGGCAGGAATGTCCGCATCGGTAGAAAAATCCAGCGCTTCGTTGTGTGAAAGCCGTGCTGCAAAAGCATGGGAGCGGTTAACAACAAAAGATCCTTTCGTATTTCTTTTAAACACATCAAATATGTCCATCAATACATCGATCTCTTTGTGGTCTTTATCTATGTTTAATACAACGCCGATCTCCGGTGCATACTGAACAATAGATCCGTCACTTTCATCGGCTTCAATTACCAGCCATTCGCCGCTGCCTGTTGCCGCATTTCCTATTTTACCTTCCTTTATCAGGCTCACCAACCCTGCGCCGCTGATAATGCCAGGTTGCAATCCCGCATACCGCAGTATGTCGAATAACATGGCGCTGGTTGTACTTTTTCCGGAAGTGCCGCCAATGGCAATCGTCTTTTTGGTGGCAGCGATCAATGCCAGCAGCTCCGAACGTTTTATGACCGGAATATTCAACTGTTTTGCTTTCTGTACCTCAGGCACTGTATCCTCTACCGCCGTGGAAACAACAACGAGCTGGGTGGTGCCCGTAATACCTTCCCCATTCTGTGCATAACAAATAATGCCGTCTTCCTCCAGCTTGTCGCGGGTATCGTTTGTTACGCCCGGCAGAAAGTAACGGTCGGACCCGGATACCTTTTTATTCAATCCTTTTAAATACTGTGCCAATGCACTCATGCCGGTACCGGCTATGCCGATAAAAAAAATGTCATCTGTTGCACCTATATCGATTGCCATTGCTTTTTCATTTCTTTGAAATACAAATAAAGGTAATATTCAGTTGTTGTTGCTGTGCTTTACAGCAGCCCTGAAAAAAAACGGATTTTTCCCCTGTTCAATTGTTATCTTTCGTAATTTCCGCAGAACTTATTTTCTTTTATGAATATGACCACCCGTGTTAAGCTGATCATTATGATGTTCCTTGAATTCTTTGTTTGGGGAGCATGGTATGGCGCCATTGCCGTATATATGTCGGCCAATGGTATGAAAGACCTGACACATTGGGCTTTTACCGGGAACGCGATTGCCGCCATTGTATCGCCTTTTTTTGTAGGATTGATTGCTGACCGCTTTTTTGCTACGCAAAAAGTACTGGGTGTCCTGCACTTGCTCGGCGCATTGTTTATGTTCCTGGCACCTGCTTTTACCGATACGCCACTTGTTTTCATTTTATTGCTGATCGCTTATAACATATGTTATATGCCTACACTGAGCCTGGCCAATACGCTGGCGTTCGGGCAAATGGCTGACCAGGAAAAGGAGTTTCCTGCCATCCGGGTATTCGGCACCATCGGCTGGATCGCATCGGGGCTGATCATCAGTTACGGGCTTAGCTCATTTGTGAAGGATATAAGCCCCGAGGCTACCCGTCTGCCTTTATATCTTTCCGCTGCTTTCAGCCTATTGCTGGGACTTTACAGCTTTGGTCTTCCCAATACACCTCCGCCCGCTGCAGGCAAAAAAGTATCGGCAAGAGCCATTATCGGTATAGATGCTTTCAGACAAATGGGGAGTCCCTCTTTTTATGTTTTTATCCTGAGCTCCTTTCTCATTTGCATTCCCCTGGCCGTATACTATAACTACACACAATTGTACCTTGCCAGCGCCGGCTTTGGAAAAATAGCAGCTACACAGGTGCTCGGGCAGACATCGGAGATCATTTTCATGCTGATCATGCCGCTGCTGTTCCGGAGATTGGGCGTAAAATGGATGCTGGGCGTCGGTATGGCAGCATGGGTGCTGCGGTATACGCTTTTTGCAGCCGCCGCACCGGAGGCCACCACCTGGATGATCCTTACAGGCATCGCCCTTCACGGTATTTGCTATGATTTCTTTTTCGTTACGGGGCAGATATATATGGATAAAGCCGCCAACCCGGAGATAAGAGGGCAGGCGCAGGGACTCATCATATTCATTACCTACGGCATAGGCATGTTTGTCGGCACCCAGATCGCAGGGGTCCTGTATAATAATTTCCTGGGAAGCAACGAATCGCTGTCCCTGGAGCAATGGCAGCGTTTCTGGTGGATACCCGCGGTATTCGCATTGGGTGTTTTGCTTTTTTTCATCACCATATTCAGGGAAAAAGCTACCGTTTCAAAATAATTCACTAAAAATAATATACCAATATGCAAAACATTGCTATGCTAGGATCCGGCTTTATCGGACGATTTTATGCAGACTCGCTGCAGGGTTATCGCAGCAAAGACAAGATTGTGAGCATCTATTCCCGCAGGGAAGAAAGCGCCAAAAAATTCGCACAGGATTATAATGTTCCCTTCTCCACCACCAACATGGAAGAAGCAATCGCCCGGCCGGAGGTATCGATCGTATGCATCTCCCTCCCCAATAACCTGCACGAAGAGGCGGTGATGCTGTGCTGCAAGCATAAAAAAGCGGTGATGACCACCAAGCCGCTGGGAAGAAACGCCACAGAAGCAAAGCGCATGCTGGAAGCAGTGGAGAAAGCAGGTATCTTCAACGGTTACCTGGAAGACCTGGTGTATACACCCAAATTCATCAAAGCATGGGAGAGCGTAAAAAACGGGGCATTGGGCAGGATCCTCTGGGCAAAATCGAGGGAAGCGCATCCCGGCCCGCACAGCGAATGGTTCTGGGACCTGGAGCAGGCAGGCGGCGGTTGTATACTCGACCTGGGCTGTCATTGTGTTGAAATAGGAAGAACCTATATCGGGAAAGATATAAAACCGGTAGAAGTAATGTGCTGGGCCGATACACAGGTGAAGCCCATCGATGCAGAAGATCATGCCATCGGGTTGGTAAAATATGAAAACGGCGCTATCGGGCAGTTTGAAGTAAGCTGGACCTTCCGGGGAGGGCTTGACCTGAGAGATGAGGTAATGGGTTCTGAAGGTACCATCTGGACAAATGGATTTTTGCGCACCGGCTTCGAAATGTTTACCTCCGGAAAAGGAGCGGACTATGTAGCAGAAAAAGCAGAAACCAACAGCGGGTGGCTTTTCCCGGTAGGTGATGAATTGAATGAGCTGGGTTATAACCATATGTTCATGGATATGTTCGACTCACTTGAAAAAGGAGTGGCGCCCAGGGAAACTTTTTATGACGGATATGTAGTGAACTCTATCCTGGATGCTGCCTACCGCTCGGCAAAAAGCAAGCAGTGGGAACCCGTGCAGCTGGATATCTGGCGCGGCAAAACCGGCATTACCAAAGACAGCCACCTGGTGGAATACGACAAGGATCATTATCTTGTCAAGGAAGAGATCACACACTACGGCACCAAAAAGCTGATCCTGAAAGAAAAGGGCTCCGGCAGGGTCATTGAAAAGATCATTGACTGATCGACAGGGCACCTACAATTAAAACCACATGCTATACAAACTATCATAGATAAATCTTTTGACCATGCTTAAAAAGCTTGCGCTGTTTTCATCTGTTCTTTCCTGTGCTGTATGCTTGTTTTCGTGTAATCAGGGAGGTAACGAGTCCGGCATCGTCGTTGGTGCTTCCATGCTGAGCCTGCAATCTGAGTTTGTGGTGAATGTAAAAGACGCCATGGAGAACGAGGCAAAAAAACAGCAGATAAAGCTGATCGTGAACGATGCGCAGAGAACAGCGGAAAAGCAGGTGCAGCAAATAGAAAGTTTTATTTCACAAAAGGTAGACGCCATCATTTTAAACCCCTGTGAAGTAGAAGCCAGCTCTCCGGCAGTAGAAAAAGCCAGGGCAGCGGGTATACCGGTCATCAATGTAAACTCCGAAACAACAGCAAAACCGGATGGCTTTGTGGGTTCCCGGGATGAGGAATCTGCAGAAATTGCCATGGAACATATAGCCGGTCTGTTGAAGGGCAAAGGCAATATCGTAATATTGGATGGTTATATGGGGCAGGCAGCGCAACTGAAAAGAGCCGCAGGCGCCAAAACCATCCTGGATAAATACCCCGACATAAAAGTGCTGGCAGAGCAAACCGCAGAGTGGGACCGGGCGAAAGCCATGAGCCTGATGGAAAACTGGATACAGTCTTATGGCGATAAGATCAATGCGGTGTTTGCGCACAACGACGAAATGGGAATGGGCGCCTTACAGGCTTTAGAGCAGGCAAAGATGAAAGAAAAAGTGATCGTAGTAAGTATTGACGCCATTGCCGATGCGTTGCAGGCTGTTAAAAATGGCAGGCTGGATGCCACAGTCTTCCAGGATGCGAATGGGCAGGGCGCCGGCGCTGTGAACATGGCGGTGAAAATGGCTAAAAAGGAACCGGTGGAAAGTGCTGATATCTACATCCCTTTCCAGCTTGTTACCAAAGAAAATGCAGATAAGTTTATTCAATAACCAACCATATTTGTATGACAAGTATTCCTGTGGTAGACCTGAAAGAATTTGTGGAAGGGACCTCAAATACCAGGTCGGCATTCATTGCGCAATTAGGCAAAGCATATGAAGAGGTAGGATTTGTAGCGGTGAAGAATCATGGTATCCCTCCGGCGCTGATAGATACCCTGTACAAACAGGTAAAGGCATTTTTTGCCCTGCCGGCCGCACAAAAGAAAGCATACGAGATACCGGGGCTTGCCGGGCAAAGAGGGTATACCTCTTTCGGGAAAGAACATGCAAAGGGCAGCGATGCCCCGGACCTGAAAGAATTCTTTCAATATGGACAGGTGGAGCACAGCGGCGAATACCCCGATAACGTAGTGGTACGGGAATTACCGGATTTCAATCCTGTTTTTGATGAAGCCTACAGGGGCTTTGAAAGATCAGGCAGTCACCTGCTTAAAGCCATTGCCCTGTACCTGCAACTGGATGAAGATTATTTTGAACCCCATATTCAAAGAGGGAACTCTATTGTAAGAGCTATTCATTATCCACCCATAACAGCAGAGCCCCGATCCGCAATCCGGGCCGAACAGCATGAGGACATCAACCTGATCACCCTGCTGGTAGGCGCCAGCGCGGATGGATTAGAGATCCTCAACAAGCAGGGAAACTGGTTCCCGGTGACTTCCCTACCCGACCAGATCGTGGTGAACGTAGGAGACATGCTGCAACGGCTTACCAACAACAGGTTGAAGAGCACCACACACAGGGTGGTGAACCCTCCCAGGGAACTATGGGGCACATCCCGTTTTTCTATCCCATTCTTCCTCCATCCCAAAAGCGAAATGTCGCTTGCCTGCCTGGAAAGCTGCATAGATGCCAATCACCCAAAGGCATACGAAGACATTACAGCGGGCGAATACCTGGATGAAAGATTAAGGGAGATCGGTCTTAAAAAATAGCCCCTTCCGTAAGGGTTTCCATGTAACTTTGCCAGTCTGGAAGAATTAATTTTTCTGTTTCCGCGGATTATGCCGAAATTTAAACCCGCGTTTGACCTGTACCCGCAATAGTTGTTCACGTTTAAATTATACTAACATGAAGATGAATTTTTTTGCAGCGGCGATAGCGGTATTAGCCTGCACCCCGGTGTTTGCACAAGAGCCGGTGATCGTAGACGTGCCTATTGATGGCGGCGTGGGATTCCTGGTAGCAGCCGGCATTGCCTATGGCGCTAAAAAGGCGTATGACAAACGAAAAAAAGAAAATAATCCTGAAAAAATCAAACAATAGGGCGCACTACCCTGTTAAGAACTTTTGGGTTCAAATAATAATGGAGCATCTGCGGATGCTCCATTATTATTTTATACTGGCAGATGATACTAGAAGGTGTACCTAACGGAAAGACCTGCATTACCAGGATAGAAGCGGTTGTAATAGTCATAAGGTTCCACGATGGTAAAGGTGGGTCTTATATCAGCAGATACATTCAAAGGAATATTGCCGAATTTATAATCAACACCTCCTGTCGGGAAAATACCTAACCCAAAACCCCTGTACGAACTATAGCTGGAAAAAGTATTATATGCTGTCAAACCTCCACCTACAAACCATCTGAATCCTTCAATATTTCCGATAGGAAAATGATGCTGGTAAGAAGCTGATGCAGAAAGGTTGAACCAGTTATATCCGGTAATACCATAAGGTCTGAAACCAACATTGAATTCCAAAGCTCCCGGATCCGTGATGAAAGTTTTAAATGAACCAGAAATCAAGTCGTAGTAACCTCCTCCTAGTCTACCCCCGATTGCATTTTTGTAATCACCGCCATCCTGGGCATATGTAGCCGCCAGCATACCAAAAGAACATACTAAGATCAATAAACTCTTTTTCATCTTTTTTATATTTAATTAAGATTTGAGCGCAAAAGTATGCAAAATTTTGATTTCTCTAAAAAATTGACTTTTTAATTAGATGGTATCCAACTAGATAAGAAAGTATCCTTCCAAGAGCGTATAACAACCCGGCCGGTCACCGGGGGACCCTGTCCCTGATAAGTCAAAAGGCTTTTGTTAAGTGTGTAAGACTACGGGGTTGTCCCGCAGACCCACGCAGATTCTTTCCGCTGATGCCGCTGATTTTGCAGGTAATACAGGAAATAGTAACGATCCTTCCTGCGAAAATCTGCGTATCAGGATCTGCCCCATCTGCGGGAAAGTTTCAGTTACCGGTGTGTTGTTCGCACCTACTACCTTAAGCGTAGTTTTCGGTGGACGGTGACACCCTACCGATAGAGAAAAGATGTGCCTTTATTCCTCCCTATCGGTCGGTGTCTTCACCGACCGGAAAATGGGTATAGCACAAAAGCCTGGAACTACGTTCTCCGTAACTTTTCTCACCGGAGGTAAATGCGTAAGCTGGTAACAACCCCCTGCCCCTGATAGGTCAAAAGGTTTTACTTGGACTTTTTTGTTGCAGCTTTCTTTTTCACAGGAGCAACCGCTTTTTCCACTTTTTTGGTAACCTTTCCTATTTCTTTCTTTACGGCTTTACCGGCCTTCTTCACAGCTTTCTCCGCGTCTTTCTTTTTAGCAGTAGCTTTTTTCGCGATTGAGTTACCGGCACTTTTAATGGTTTTCTTTGCCTTGTTGATATCAGCTTTTAATTGTTTGCCGGTTTTAGCCGCAACCTTTTTCGCCGTTTTCTTTTTGGAAACAACGGCCTTAGATACATTCTTCGCCGTTTTTTTAGCAGCTGTTTTCAGCTTATCGGTTTCTTTCGCTATTTTTTTCTCGGTCTTTTTGATGGTTTTTTTCAGATCCTTTTTTACGTCTGATTTACCATATCTCTTTTTGATCGCCTTTTTTACATCAGCAAACTTTTCAGCAGTTGTTTCCACAACAGCATTGGTTCCTGCAATAATATCAGCTTTAAGTTCAGAAGCTTTTTCTTCTATTTTTTCAAAAAAGGATTTTTCATCCTGTTTTTTTGCGCTTTTTTTAGCCATAAAATTTTTTATTAAAAATAATTAAATGATTGTGACAAAAGAAAAGGCATACAGGAAATTTTATACTTTAACATTCCGGTTACCCGTGACATACCAGCGAACCCCGCCAATAACGCGATTACCAAAATCATGTTCCTTCCCGCTTCGGGGCTTATAATGGTGCAGGGGGCCGCCAGTAGCAGGAAGACCTCCCATTTTCCAGGGCTGCTTTTTGCATCCGCGAGAACACTAGATGTAAAAGACAAAGTCGTCTCTGCAGGGTAATCAATTGGTCGACGCCCCGACCGGGCGGGTATCATTCCCCAGCTGAATGACGGATCCTTCCCTCGCAAAAACGCTCAACAGGTCTTTTGGTCAGTCCCCGAAGATACCCGGATTTTTTCGGAAGCGATACCAAAGTATTAACCATCTTTTCTGTGATCCCGAAAATGCTCCATCCAATGATAAGTGCGCAGAAATCTGCATACAGGTGTGTGCATTTGTGGGCAAACTCATCAAAGTCCCGTAGCAACGACCAGAATTTATCATTTGGTAAACGCACGGTTTAAAAGCCACTGCCGTAAGAATCACATATCGATGTTTAGACACTATTCTATCGAATCAATAAGTGTTTTCATAGAAATGATAAGTATATCCACTAATAAACCCGCTTATTTTGAGTTAATAATGCCGGTGTTACAAACCGCCTAAACAAAATATGAATATGATGAAATGGGTTACGCTTCTCCTGCTTTTTATGTTAATAAGCCAGCAGTCGCTCTCTCAGACAACATATGTTAACAACGGCACTGCCACCAGCTATACCCTGTCAACAGGCGATAGCTTGTATATTGCCTCAGGTACATACACCGGCTCCATAAGCTGCTGGGTGACCAATACAAAAATAACTGTGGCGCCAGGAGCGGTTTTCTCACCGTCTTCCATAAATGGCTACCAAAGCATCTACCGGGTGTACGGATCGGCTATCCTGCCCAATGCAGGTATCGGGGATGGGTTTCAGTTGTATAACTACGGAACGACCACCTTCAGCGGGAACGCGCAGGTGTGGGGCATGCCAATCTTTTATAACCATCACGATGCCGTGCTGAACTTTACAGGCAATTTTGATGTCTGGGGTAACGGCACAATCTTTCAGAATAATGGTAAAGTTTCCATCACAGGTAATTTCACCGGTGGCGCCATTCAATTAACCAACCAGCAGCTTTTCCATGTAGGCGGCATCCTTACACTACAGGGCTCCTCCTCTCTTAATAATAGCTGCCGGATGATTGCGGAAAATGGAATAATATTTTATAACAATATTACTGTTTACAACAGCGGTTTGCTTTGGGCCTCCAGTGCTAAAAATAACGGACGCTTCAGCAGCCAGGCTACAATAATAAACAGCGGCAACGCTATTCTGAAAACCAGGATATTTATCAACGAAGGACATATCAGGGGTAACGGAAGCCTGTATATCACCGGCACCAGCACGCTGAACGGCAGCGTGGGCTCCAATGTCTCAACAGAAGAGCTGCTGATCTATACAGTAAACCGCAGTAACACATCCCAGATTTTCGATAACCAATGGGGTACGGTGTATCCGAATGCATCTTTCTCGGCAATTAACGAGCCGGATACAACTATTACACCTGTTACGGGGTCAGGTTGTTCGTTTACCTATGCGCCTTATACGCTCCTGCCGGTGCAATGGAAAAGTTTTGACATATCGCTGGTAAACAATATCCCGGCACTAAGCTGGTCGATCCTGGGGGATGAAAAACAAATGTTTGAAGTAGAGCGCAGTACCAATGGCAGGGACTTTATGTATATGGCAACTGTTGAAACATCCGTATTCAGGGATGTCTCCTGCCCCGGAGGTATGATGGTTTATTACAGGGTAAAAGCTGTTTCACCGGACGGTCTGGCTAAATATTCAGATATCAAAACAATAAAAACAGCCGTCATCGAAAAGGTTTCCTATCAAACCTTTCCCAACCCGGTCGTGCAAAAGTTAAATGTTGTTTACACCACAAGCAGCCAAACAAAGATCCACATCATCATACTAAACTCAGCCGGCCAATTACAATTTCAGAAATCCATTGCAGTCAAACCCGGCAACAACCTGGTAGAAGTGCACGAAGCAGCGGGTTGGAAAAAAGGCATATACTACATTCACATCAGCAGCGAAAACGGGAACAGCGAACGTTCCGTATTATTAAAACAATAAGAAAACGGGCTTATAGTTCTGCAAGTGTAACGCCTTTCTTGTGTATCGCCAACCTGTATTCCACACCACATTTCAGGGCATAGTTCCGGCGGGTATGACTAACCGGGAAGTTCATGCAGACAGGATATTTGTACTCTGAAATAACATCCTGCACAATTGGATAGATCTTTTTTCCAAATGGTCTTTCGGTATCTTTCATATCTGAAAAGCCCCCGACTATCAGCCCGGCCAGTTGACTGAGCTTACCGCTTCTTTTCAATTGCAGCAACATACGGTCTACAGCATACAGGTATTCCCCGACATCTTCTATAAAAAGTATCTTACCCCTGGTATCAATATCTGAATCGGAACCCACCAGGTGTGCCAGCAGCGACAGGTTGCCCCCTATCAGCTGTCCCCTGACCTCGCCCGCCCGATTAAGTGCATGCGCAGCGGTTGTATAGCTGGCTTTCATTCCCGTCAGTGCGTCCCGTAATGAGTTAACGTATTTGGTTCTATAACCGTTATCATTAAATGCGCCTGCCATGGGCGCATGCAGGGTACTTATCTTATACCTCGTGTTGATATGAGCATGCAATACGGTAATGTCGCTGAAGCCGATCACCCATTTAGGCTTCTTCCGGAATTTTCTGAAATCGATCCTGTCAATGATCCTGCTGACGCCATACCCTCCCCTGCCGCATAAAACCGCATGTATGGAATCATCATTCAGCATTTGCTGCAGGTCGGCCAACCGCTGCTCATCTGTACCGGAAAAATAGGTGCTGGCACTGCCCCCGACCGTCTCACCGGTTTTTACTTCAAAACCCCATTTTCGTAAGGTATGAATACAGGTTTCAACTTTTTCCAAAGCCATGAATCCCGCAGGGCAGGTGATGCCGATGGTGTCTCCTTTTGTCAGATATGGTGGTAACTGCAGCATTTGATGATCTATATTTCTATAAGTTCCGTATTGTTTTTTGTAACGCTCAGCCGGTGGAGCACACCACATTTGAGCGCATAATTATTTTTCTGATGTCCCACAGGGAAATCGAAGCAAACCGGATAGGAATATTCCTGCACCTTTTCCATCACGATATCGTATAACGTCCGCCCGAACTCCTCACCGGGGTCATCGGGCTTAATTCTAAACCCGCCGATGATGAGCCCTTTCAACTGAGACAGCTTGTTGGTGCGCTTCAGGTTCCAGAGCATGCGATCAAGGCTGTAAAGATATTCCCCGGTATCTTCCAAAAACAGGATCTTTCCTGCTGTCCTGATTTCCGACTTTGTTCCCGACAGTGTTTCAATTGTTTTCAGGTTCCCGCCGATGAGTGTGGCCTCCGTTACCCCGGTCCTGTTGCGTTCATTAAACGTTGTGGTATATTTCATTTTTGTCCCCGTCAGGGCATCCCGGATGGAGGCTATCGTCTGCAACTGTATTTGTTCTGCTGCGGCGGGATCTTTGGGAAAGCTGTTGCACATTTTTGAATGCAGGGTGGCTACACGGATATTACTGTTGATATGACAGTGGAGAACTGTAATATCGCTGAAGCCGATAATCCATTTTGGCCGGTCGGCCAGGCGGGAAAAATTAATGTTGTCGATGATCCGGACGGAGCCGTACCCTCCCCTTGCACACATGATCGCCTTTACCGCCGGATCTTCCAGCATTTGCTGAAAGTCCCTGCTTCTTTCCTTGTCTGTACCACCCAGGCTGAAGTCTTTTTTGCCGATAGCATTTCCGGTCTTTATTGTAAACCCCCATGCTTCCATCTGGCTGATAGCAGGTTGTAATTCCTCCAGGGTGATATATCCTGCAGGTGATATGATACCGATCGTATCTCCTTTTTTCAGGGCTGGCGGAGAAACTATGGACTGCTGGAAATCTTCATCGTGGCCGGCCATCGCGGGAAGCAACCCGGTTCCCAGCAGGGAAGATAAAAACTGTTTGCGTTTCATTTATGTGATGACGGGTTAAAAGGTCATTCGCTTATGAAAACGGGCTGACCTGAGCCAACCCGTTTTATCAAACCTGTTTATGAATGCTGTTATTTGGCTCTTACATTAATGGATATGCGCCTGTTTTTCTTCTTATTCTCTTCCGTATCGTTAGGTGCCACAAAATGTGCCGGGCCATATCCTTCTGCAGGCGCCAGTTGCGCTGCTGCTGTGGCTTTCAGCTTATTTGTTACAGCGTCTGCCCTTTCCTGGGAAAGCTTCACATTGGTCACAGAGTCTCCCATGTTATCCGTGTATCCGCCAATTTTGATATTCACTGCGGGAAAAGCTTTCAGGATAGCGGCAATATTCTGCACCTGCTTTTCCGAAGAAGTGGAAATAACCGCACTTCCGGTTTCAAAGTTCAGATCATCAAAGTCGAACCATTTTTCTTTTGACACGGCCTCATCTGACTGGAGGTATGCTACCAGCTGGTCTTCAATACCACCTTTATATGCATCCAGCTCCATTCCATCAGGCAGTTTCACCTTCAGGGACTGGCGGGCCGGCGCTTCCGTTACAGCCGGCTTTGCCGCTTCATGTTTTATTTCTTCATGCCCCTGTGCGCCCGCGTGTGTTTCTTCGCCATGAGTACTGCCGCAGGCCTTTACGATATACAAGATCAGAATAAAGGCTATAAGCGCAAAATAGCCGGGGTTAAACCATCCCTTACTTTGTGTTTCTTCCTGGTGTGTGTGTGAAGACATAAAACGTGTTTTTAAGATTCTAAACTGCTGCAAAATAATAAAATCTCTATGGAAAAGTTATAATGTTACCCACTAAGTATATTTACGCGGTAGATGTTTTTAGGAAAAAATAAAAAAACATAACAAAATAACTGGCGTTTATTAGTAAGTTTTAGTAATATTGTTACGCATTGCCTAAATGCAGGTTTTGCCCGCTTGAGAAAAATCTGTCGAAATTCACCTGTAATTTTAATCCATTTTTTTTATGATAAAAACCTTATCTGATGCACTCTTATACCCCTTTAGACAAGAAGATCACTGTTCTTATAGTAGATGACCATAAGCTGATCAGGGATACCTGGTCTTTTATCCTCAACAGCGACCCCCGATTCCAGGTAATAGCAGAAACCGATACAGGCGAGGAAGCCATACGTCTTTCCGGGCAAAATCACCCGCAGGTTATATTAATGGATATTAATATGACCCCGATGAACGGTTTTGAAGCCACAAAAGAGATCAGGAAGATCTCAGAAGACTCAAAGATCATAGGTGTTTCCATGCATTCACAGCCGGCATACGCCAAAAAAATGCTGCAAATGGGCGCCTCTGGTTATGTAACAAAAAACTCCTCAAAGGAAGAAATGATGAATGCTATCTGCGAAGTAGCGGCCGGCAATAAGTATATCTGCAACGAAGTCAAATCCATCCTTTCCGAGCAGCTGCTGGACGATAATCCCCAACCGGATATCAACCTGTTGTCGCAACGCGAGGTAGAGATCATCGACCTGATCAAACAGGGACAGTCTTCCCGGGAAATTGCGGTTCAGCTGAATATTACCCTGAAAACGGTAGAAGTCCATCGCCATAACATCCTGAAAAAGCTGAATCTTAAAAACACAGCGGCGTTGGTCAATTTCATGAACAATTCGGGCATCGTTTAAAACTGCCGTAAATAGTTTAGATTGCGGGTGCTAAACAAGCGCCCGTTTATGTCTACGCTTTCTGTCACTGCCATACAAACAGGTCTCTTTTGGGAGGATAAGCCTGCCAACCTGAAGATGCTGGAGTCAAAAATTGATTCCATAACCGGCACGGAGGTGATCATCCTTCCTGAAATGTTCAGTACGGGCTTCAGTATGAACCCGGAGCCGCTTGCGGAAACCATGGACGGAGAAACCGTGTTATGGATGAAAGAGCTGGCAGCGAAAAAGAGGGTCATTCTTACCGGCAGCATTATTATCGCGGAAGACGGCCACTATTACAACCGGCTATTATGGGTACTGCCGAACGGCACGCTTGGCTATTATGACAAACGGCACCTGTTCTCCTATGCAGGCGAAGACGAACACTATACCGCCGGCAAAAAAAGACTGATCGCCTCCGTAAAAGGATGGAGGATCAACCTGCAGATATGTTACGACCTCCGTTTTCCCGTATGGGCCAGGCAAACGCCCCTGGAGCAGCCCGAATACGATGTATTGATCTATGTTGCCAACTGGCCGCAGAGAAGAAACACCGCATGGAAAACCCTGCTGCAGGCCAGGGCGATAGAAAACCAATGTTATGTGGCAGGAGTGAACAGGGTGGGTGATGATGGAAACGGGATCTATCACAGCGGCGACTCCATGATAATAGACCCGCTCGGCGCCGTGTTATATCAAAAGGCAGAGGAGGAGGATATACATACTATCACTTTTAATAAAGAAATACTGGCAGATATAAGAGCAAAATTCCCTTTCTGGAAAGATGGGGACAGCTTTTTGCTGGAAAGATAAATAACAGAAATGATCACTTATACCAATTGCAATATATATACCGGTGTTGAGCTGCTTACAGGAAAAGCAATTCTTGTAAAGGACCGCCTGATAATGGATATAATAAACGTGGAGGAGGTAACCGGTCCAGCCGAAGATCTCGGGGGAATGAATATTGCCCCTGCATTCATTGATCTGCAGATTTATGGCGCCAACGGCAGGCTGTTTTCTGCAAATCCCTCTGCAGAAGCCATTGCAGATACCTACGATTATTGTATGTCGGGTGGTTGTTCCCAGTTCATGATCACCATGGCGACCAACAGCATCGAGATATTCCTGGAGGGTATGGAAGCGGTTCGCAGCTACTGGCGGCAGGGCGGCAAAGGGTTGCTGGGGTTACACCTGGAGGGACCCTATATGAACCCGGCAAAAAAAGGGGCCCACATTGAGCGGTATATTAAAAGACCGACAGAAGCAGAAGTGTCCATGCTGCTGGAGAAAGGAAAGGATGTTTTTAAAATGATCACCCTGGCGCCGGAGATGTGTGACGACCACATCATCCATATGCTGATTGACAACGGCATCATTGTTTCGGCGGGGCATAGCAATGCAACGTATGCAGAAGCCCAGAAGGGTTTCGCAGCAGGTATTCCCGCTGCAACGCATCTTTTTAATGCCATGTCGCCATTTCAAAGCAGGGAACCCGGCCTGGTAGGTGCAGTATACAATAACCCGAATGTAAAAGCAAGCGTGGTTGCCGATGGCGTACACGTGGATTTTGTGTCCCTGAAACTGAGTAAACAGGTTATGGGT